>Ga0315275_10000584_pt1 | contig 30605 bp, 30 predicted proteins | sample YL17G03_0_MG_FD_205557 | JGI IMG/M metagenome (GOLD analysis project Ga0315275, IMG submission 205557) | Sediment microbial communities from Yellowstone Lake, YNP, Wyoming, USA - YL17G03_0 | ecosystem: Environmental > Aquatic > Freshwater > Lake > Sediment | place: USA: Wyoming | collected...
TGTTTGCTGCTTGATAATCTGCATTGTTTCGCAAGGGTTCTCCTAGCTGTTGCCGCCAATGGCATTTAAAAGCATAATCAAAAAATGGTTTATGAATTTCAAACGCGTTTTGTCCCGTTGGAGTAATGTCCATGTTTCGGATTTCGACTAACCGTTGATCTTCTGTTGATTCTGACCCTCTTCCTACGATTGGTCGTAATTTCATTCCCAATGTTTTGTCATAGATTTCACCTACATTTGAATCATAATAGATATATCCTACATACACGCCGCGTTGTGTTGATGCGAACGCTCCGGCAAATCCACGGGAAAAAATAAGATATTGATGTTGAGCATCAGCGTTATAATCCCAGATAGAGGAAGGGAAGAGAGTTGACGTGTGGAGGCTGTATGATTCCCATGAATTATTAACTTTCGTTTCATCAATAAAACCTCCAAGCGTCAACTCGTGTATCATCGTTGCTTGCGCAGATCCATATGATGTCGGATGTGTAGAGATTTCGAACCATTCTGTCTTTTTTTCAGCATTGTCTTCAGGAAGCCCAAGCATATGCGTGAGATGCCAGTCTGTTCGTCTCAGTTTTTCTTTTTTTAACCCCCTAGGAAGCCATGTTTCAGCAATGCCGAGCTTTTCGGCCCGTTCTAGTCGATATCGTACGTCCGGATCTGTGCGCATTGCAGGAGGAATGTTTTCGAGTCTTCCAAGTACCTCCACTTCGATTCCCTGGCTTTGTTCCAAAATTTTGTCTACTTTGGAATGTTCAATTAATCTTTTGTATATACCCTCAGATATTTGTTGAATAAGTTGTTTGCCGCGATCTTTACCAAGAATATTCGGGTGTTCTGCTTGAGAAAATGTTAACTCTTCAATTAGATGGCCTAATAATACGCGCTGTCCCGATTGTGTTTCGGTTGGTAAAATTTTTTGTATTTGTTCAATAGCAGTTCTTGTCGGAGCATAGGTTAATCCGAGATCATCAAGTTTTTCTGTAGCTACAAATGCGCCAAGTGCAACAGCAGGCACATATTGAGCATCCCATCGATTCTGCTGAAACAAACGATCTACCTGCATACGAGTATCAATAGCCATGGCAACTTTTTGTGGAGATAGTTCAATGATTTGTTCCATCCACAATAGGATATAATCGTCAGCAAGAAACGCTTTCGTAATTTCAGAACCGCCATACTTTTTTAGCTCGGCGCAAAAGTCTACGACCTGTTCTGCAGTTGCATGAATATCCTTATTATCTTTTTCAACAAGACGGGTTGCTGTTGGATTAAGCTCATTTATCGCTTTATTTCGCTCAAGGAGTAACCGTGTTGCTCTGGATTTTTTTTCAGCGCGTAATGGGTCTAAAAGTTTTGTTTCAGGTTTGTTGAAGAAAGAGATTGGACGTGCCTCTACGTCTAGCTGGATATCTATTGCCATACGCTTTTAGATAATTTCCCCTAAATCATTAATTGCAGATTGAAGTTTTGAACGATCTAACACAAGCTCTTCATCTGATTTTGGTGTAGCTCTTCCAACTGAATTTTCAGGTGTTTCCTCAACAATATTTATTGCTTCTTCTGAATCCTTATCTTCTCGATGATCAGGAGGGGGAGATGGTGGTGAGTAAGGAGGTATAATAGGGGAAGTTGGTATAGGTATTGCTGATGGGATTTTTGAAGTAGGTTGTTTTCCTCTATATGGAGGAGGATTAGTTACCGGTGGAGAGGGTTCAGGTGTTGGTATTGGTTTTGTTCCAAGCGCTTCTAATCCTTTCCTAAACTCAATAGGAATGATGGGAATGAAACCTTCCGGTCCGGCAAATTGCGGAATGGCAGTAAGAACGGTTTCTATGGTTGTATTGGGCACAGTATTGGAAAGCGTTTCGGTAAATACTATAGAATGGAGATCCGTCACGACATTTGCCGGCGTGTCGGTAGCGGACAAAGCATGCATGAGCATGTTCAATTCATCAGCAGAGAGCCGTTCTTGTGACACCATTCCGAATCGTCCAATGCGCAGAATTAGTCCCATCAATGGATTTTCTGCTTGTATATGCTCAAGACCCATCATTGGTGTCCAACTGGGATTTGCCAGAAGTTCCGCATCGTACATACGTACTGCCTGATCGCTCCACTGTGCTAGATGTGCCATATTATGATCTGAGAAGAGGGCATTAGGTAATTCGATAACACTGTTATTTGGAATAGCATTCGGCCAGATATCTCCGTTGGGCAAATGGGGGACAGAACGGGCTATATTTTCGTATCCCGGGATTGTTTCATCAAATGTGATATTTGCATCATGGGCTAAAACATTCTGATATGATTTCCATACATTTTTAATAACATTCAGTGCGGCATTCTGGTGCTCCACAGGGGTTCCTGCAACGTGTTCCTGTGCCCATTGCCACATGCCACCTTCGTGTAAATCAGTATATACATTGATGGTACGGGTCGAATCATCAATCGCAGCTGTTCCTTCTGTGGTGAATTGTTGTGGGATATCCCTGATTGTCCAGCCGTCAGGTAAATGATTTCTTATTTCTTCAAAATTTGTAATCGCGCCATTGGCATCGGTGTGGATACCGGTAATAATTGGATTTCCATCAAGGCCAACGAGCGCAAACGTATGACTATCCGCTCCCTGCACCAAATGTGTCCCATTTGGAATGCTCCACATGGCGGTATGGTCAACACCGCTGGCATCAGTAACATGCATTGCGCCCGGAAGCTCTGTTGGATTAGAAGGAACGGTGGTGTGTTGGATGCTTTGTGTCGGCATTTCTTGGGTAGAAAGAGACGGATTAAGTCCTGCATGGTGTAATGCATCGAGGGCAGTTTTATCCAGATGCATTCCGTTTGCATCAGTTTGTATGTGGGAAGCGAAGTTGGTGACCACATCATGGTGGATATGTCCTGCCGCATCCATCACATCGAGATTTCCTTGGGCATCGATATCCATGTTGGGGCCAAGCATAATGGTGCGCCCGCCGATGGTTTCTGCGTGTGCAGTTGCCATGGCGAGAGCCGGTTGGATATCCGGATGAGTGAATAGTCGTGATAGTGCTCCGGATCCCCAGCCATATTTGATATCCATAACTGCTTCATTGACAAGGGCACCGACGCCGATCCCGATACCTGCAGTTTTCAGTCCCATTCGAGCTCCTTCTGCTGTTGCCTGGTTATTGAAGTCTTTCAACACCGCATCAAGTCCGGATCCTGTTCCTTTGCTTGTTCTATTTTCCGCTTTTCCGAATATTCCGAGCGTATAGCGGAGTTTATCGACCTCCGGCGTGTATGACGAAAGCGGGGAGAGGGCAAGTTTTATAGCCGGATCTGTCATAGTATGTAATACGTCATTCCCTTCTTGTAATACGGATGTTTGTGCCGCTGTAAGACGTCCGATATATTCTGTTCCTGTTGCTCCCATAGAAAGAGATACAACTGCCGCATCAGTTTGATGACCATCAAGATATGCTGTCAGATCTTTTTCTGTTTGTTTCACCATTTGATCAAGATGCGTACGGTTTGTTTCCTGTTCACCAACAGCTCCCAGAACGATGAGTCCGAACCTGTTTTTCTCACGGCTGCTAAGTGCCTTTCTTGCTTTCGCATCCGCAAGATGAGCTAAACTTGTGCGCAGTTCATCTTCCGTAAGATTGTTTTTCAATGTTCCACCCGCTGTATAGATGGATTTTTGCATGCCGTCGACCAGTTCATCCGCGGTCCGCAATCGGAAATCAAACGATTCATACCATTTCCGTTGTTTTGCGCTATCCGGAGTTACGACTCCTGCTTCTTTTTGCGCTACAACGCGACGAAGCTCTACTTGTCGTCGTGCGTATTCTCTACGCCCTGATAAAATTCCGGCAACAGCTCCGCCGCCTGTTGCCCCAAGCCACATCCGGGCAGTTGAGGAAAGTGCTGCTTGTGGGAGGACTTTGAGAGCAAGAATTGCCGATACCGCTGAGCCCAAGGCCGCATCTGAGACGATGGTATACAGACCTTTTCGTTCAAGCCATTCAACTACATTTCGTGTTGATGTTTTCTTCATTTCTGTTGCTTCACCCATGATGCCAATGCCAAGACGTACTTCCATGGTGCCAAGCTCCGCATCAAGCGCTTCAAGACCTCCTACGTGTTCTATCCGGCTTTTCATTTCTTTGGCAACCGCTGTCAGACTGGATGCGTAGGTTTCCGCATCTGCAAATATCCGCTCTCCTTCCGGAGTATTGGTCCTGATCGTATCAGCGTAAAAATGATCAAGCCTGTCTTGAAGCTCCGCATCCGTCATGTACGTACCGTCCTCTTTTTTGGTGTAATAGTCTTTTACAATTGCTTTTATGCCATCAACCATCGGCGTATGTTCCGGTTTTGTTGGGTCAAGAATGAGGAGTTTTTCTCCTAAATTTTTACGAATATCGATATCTGAATCGTTAAATGCGCCTTCGAACCGTTTTGCCATTGCCTGCTGTTCGCTTCTGTAGGCTTCCTGTTCTTTAAGAAGAACCGGATCAGAGTCGCGCATGTGAACGAGTGCGTCAATGGTGTAGTGTTCGAGGGTGGTTGAGCCGAAAGTATATTCTTTGATTGTGTCCCAGGTCTTGCGTGCTCCTTTTTGGATGCCATTCATGCTGTTCATTTCATTGTCATAGCGTTTTTTTGCTTCCGCTTGGGCGAGCGTGATGCTCTCTTTGGCAAACGGCGTTTGGGCTGCCTCAAGCATTTTCATGGCATGCTGATAGAATTTTTCTTCAAACCGTTCTGAAAAGAGCTTTTTCAGGATATTTCGTGACCCTTCAATAGCGGTTTTTGCAAGATCCATTGCGCGGCGCCGAACTGTTTCTCTATCAATGCCGATAAACGAAATTGCAGTGCGGTGTTCAAACGTTTCTTGAGGCTCTGCAGCTGGTGTCGGCGGTTCAGGTGGCGTTGGTGGCTCTGAGGGAATTGCATGACTTTCAACAAAAGGAATATTTGGCTCGCCATTCCCAACATTATCCTGTCGTCCGTCGGCATACCCAACAAGTACCTCATGTGCATCATCGGGAGTTGTGGGTGGCGGAGTGGTTCTCTGCTCCGCATTTTTCTTTGGTTGTGGTACTGGTTTTTCTTTCGTAAGATCGGACATTGGAATATCGACAAAGTTAGCTTGGTTTTTTTCGCTTCCCTCTATGACATCGGTCATAAGGCGCACTCCCCATACGTTGTTCTCAGCGAGATGCTCTCCTGGATCTGGATTGGAACGAAGAACTGTTTGGCCATTTTTTTCACCGATTGCATACATATGAATAGTGGCGCTATCACGACCAATGTCTTTTTTCGTTGTTTTGTCCCACAAGGTAAACTCTCTGATGGGTTTTCCGTCAAAACGTAGTCCTGCGTATTTTCGCTCACTTTGAGGACGAAGATAGAACGTAGTACCTGGATTTATGATGGTTTCCTGTCCGGTTTGTTGGTCAAGCTTTTTGCTTCCAAACGCAACGGTTTGGCCTATTCCTTCGTACTCTTTTGGAATTGGGATAATTGGTTCTGCCATAGGTTATAATACTCCGAGATACGTTTGTCGAAATGCCAGTAATGTTTTTGTCATAAATGAGGTGGAATCGGGAATAATCGATTGGATAAATGCCTGAACTTCACTCGCTGGTTTATCTTCCTCAGTCATTTTTTGGAGTTTTTGGAGATCTCCTTCTGAATGTTTTGCTACTTCTGTCATGGTTTGAAGCGTAATCCATTTAGTGAGACGGGGCAGAAGATCCTGCTTGAATTCTTCCAGAAGGTACGTTTGAATGTCCTTGCCGTATTTGTCTTTGATGAGGTCAGTAAGAAATAGTTCAAGCGATTCAGAAGCAGGCAAAAATGATTGCATATAGATATGATTTCTTATTTATATACGTATGTCAATAACGAGGCCTCAGGGTTTTGCTTTTCCCTGCCATTGGATTTGTACATTTTCGCGGATTACATCATCTGCAAGCTTTACCGCAGCATCATAGTGTCCCACCTTGATGTAGCCTGCAACAACGTCCTTTGCTTTTTGTGCGATATTTTTTTCATAACTATCTGCATAGGGAAGGACAATGGGAGCTAGTTCCGTGCAGGTATCATCAAGTTGAAAAATTGCTTTATACAGTTCGACAAATTGCATGCCTGGTTTAAGAAGTTCCAATACCATTTTTGAGATCTGTTGGGCACGAGCCTCTGTCATGGTGCCGTCAGTGAGTTTGGTTTTAATAAGCTCGACAACTGCCAGTTCTATTTCTTCTCGGATACTATCAGGGGTCATAGATTTAGTATCAGGTATTAGAGGTTTTGTATCAAGAGTGAATTTTTTATGGTAATATATATGCATGTTTACGCTTCCTTTTGAAAAAACAATCCTTCCAAATGGCACCAGACTTATGATTATTCCGCTCCCCGGAGTTGAAAGTGTCGCAACAAGCGTGATGGTAGGGGTTGGCAGTAGGTATGAAGAAAAAACAACGAATGGAATATCGCATTTCCTCGAGCACATGGTGTTTAAAGGAACACAAAAATACCCCACTACGGATGACGTCAATTTTATCGAGAGACTGGGGGGATTACAGAACGCATACACGGATATTGATATCACCTGTTACCACAACAAGGTGTTATCAGAGGATTGGAAATCAGGATTGGAGATTAATAAAGAATTAGCCCTTTTTCCGAGGCTTGAACAAAAACACATAGACAAAGAGCGGGATGTCATTTTGGAAGAAATGAAGAGGTCTGAAGATGAACCGGCTGTGAAAGTAGGAGAAGTGTTTCATCAGATGCTGTATCCGGGGACAAAACTTGGGATGCGGATTATTGGTGAAGTTGCACCGCTTCGGGCAAGCACTTCCGAGACGTTAGCAAACTATCATGATGCGTGGTATCAACCGGAACGGACAGTTGTAGTATTATCTGGTAAGATTGACGATTCCGCGACTACGAAAATACGCGAATGCGTGAATACATGGTTTGGCACTATTCCAGCCAAGACCACGGGGATTATTGAGAAAGTGACTGAAAAACAAGCAGCACCCTTGGTACAAGTGGTAACAAAACCGGACGCCCAACAAGCCCATATTACCCTTGGCGTCCGTACAATTGCCCGGGGTTGCGAAGAACGGTTTGCATGGAACATTTTTAATTTACTTTTTGGTGTCTCATTCACCTCCAGACTTTTTAAAGAAATTCGTGAGAAGAAAGGACTTTGCTATACCATTAAGTCCAGTCATGATCATTATGAAGATGTTGGGAATTGGTCAATTTATGCAGGTGTTGCCACAGAAAAAGTGGAAGAAGCGATTACAGGTATCATGCAGGAATTGAAAACAGTTGTTGATAAAGGAGTTACTCAGGAAGAGGTGAGCGTCGCGATTAAACGCCTTAAAACAATGATTGCATTTCGAGCGGAAGATCCGGAGTTTATGAATGAATGGTACGGGAGACAGGAAGTATATCATCAACCCATCATGACACTGGCAGAGTATGTAAAACGGATCGAATCCGTGACGAAAAAGGAGATTGATACCCTAGTAGCTAAATATATTATTCCGCAAACACTGAATTTAGCAGTAGTGTGGAAGAAACAAAACGATGAATCATTAGTAAAATTATTAACATTGAAATAAGGAGGAATATGATAGAAAAAACAGTTGTTCTTATTAAACCCGATGGAGTAAAAAAGCATATTATTGGTGAGATTATCAAACGGTTTGAATCGGAAGGACTTGTTATTGTAGGAATCAAACTCGTACAACTAACGAAACCCTTTCTTGAAACGTGGTATAGCCATCATAAAGACAAACCATTTTTTCCGACGCTTTGCGAGCAAATGATGGAAACACCGGTGGTTGCGATGATATTGTCAGGGGAGGGTGCCATTCAAAAAGTATTTGCTATTTGCGGGGTGACGGATCCGCAAGAGGCTGCTCTTGGAACGATTCGAAAAGATTTTGGGGTAGACAAACCACATAACGTCGTCCATCGAAGTGACAGTGTGGAAGCTGCAAACAAAGAAATAGGACTTCTCTTTACTAAGGAAGAATTGTTTTAATTCAAGGCTAAGCCTTGAATGTATGGAGATTGTCAGGACGAGCTAGAAAAATTGAGATGTTTCTTCTTCATGTTCGATTTCTTTGAGTATCATGCCATATTCACGTTGATCAAGTACAAATTGTTGATATTCTTTATTGGATGGAAATAAAGAAAGAATCGGTTTTGTATTGCAAAGATCATGAGATAGGAGTCCAATATATTCCCGATGGGAAGACCAATGCCATTGTTCCGGATTGTCAACGAGGTGTGCGATAACGGGATTAAGATGAATATACCTTGAAACATGAAGTAATTGCTCCTCCGATTCTATTTTAGTTGCTTTAAACGTTGATTCAAAAAATCTTCCAATTCTATGATTGTTTTTGTTAAAAAACATTGTGTAACTCGTGTCGAGTTTATGCATAAATTCAGTAACGCCTTGTTCCGTGGTTTGATTCAAAAGAAGATGATAATGATTTGGCATGAGGCAATAACAAAGAAGTGAAACTTTTGATTTTAAGGCTAAGCCTTGATTGTAGAAGAGGCGTGGTGTCGCGCTTCCTGTATTGAGAATGGAACGAATGGTTGTGATGAATCGGGAATACTGACCATACCGAAGAAATATTTTTTGTTTATCGACTCCTCGGTTATATATGTGATAATACTCGTTATTAGCAAACTGGATGGAACGCATCTAAGAATATTGTATCAACGCTCTAGAAAATTTCAAGGCTAAGCCTTAAAAAGTAGATTATTTGATAATCTCAAGTTTTCGGAAGATAGGAAGGATGATTTCAAACGGGAGTCCAATGACATTGGTATAGCTTCCATCAATTTTCGTGATTAGATCCCATGGGGCTTCGTTTATTGTGTAGGCTGCTGCAAACCGGGAAAAATCATATCGTTTGGTATATTGGTCAAGTTCAGGACTGGTCATTTTTTTCATCGATACTTTGGTTCTGGAAACAGCATCCCAGGATTTTTTTACCGTCAGACCATGAAGATAGATAACTTTCACTGCAGTGACAAAGGTGTGGGTTTTTCCCATGAGTTCTTTGACCATCTCACGCGCATCGTCCCGCGATTCCGTTTTTCCGAATGTTTTTTTGCCAAGGATTGCCATAGAATCAGCAGCAATGATGAGAGATCTGCTATCGATGGGGAGGTTAAAAATACGTGGATTTTTTACGATCTCATCAGCTTTGGCAAACGCTCGACGTTTGATGGCTTTGACCGGATCAGCGTCTTTGATGGCGTCTTCATCAACGTTTGAGACAATGGTACGAAAAGGGACACCAAGTTTTTCAAGAAGCATTTTTCTCCCAAGGGATTGGGAAGCTAAAATGATCTGAATTGGTTTTTCCTCAAGAGGAATGTGCTGGGGCCTGAAAGAGAGGTTCATAGATGGGTATTATACTGCAAAAATACCCTAGAAGCTAGGAGGGAAAATGGCGCCGCTAGAAGGAATTGAACCCTCATCACACGCTTAGGACGCGCGTGCTCTATCCGTTGAGCTATAGCGGCTCTCTCTATCGTATTTTATCATGCTGGTGATACAATGGATATCGATAACGGGATGTAGCGCAGTTGGTAGCGCGCTTCGTTCGGGACGAAGAGGTCGGCGGTTCAACTCCGCCCATCCCGACTTACTTAATATTAATTGCGTATAGGTTGGGGAGTGTGGAAGCAGATGGGTTAAGGTTGGTGAGGATGACGAGTTTACTTGCATCGGTCCAGGGAGCGACAAATGAGTCCCAGAACGGTCCGGCATAAACTGTTTTTCGATTGGTTCCGTCAAAATCCAGTACATCAATTTTGTTATTTCCCGCTGTAATCAGTTGTCTACTATTAGGAAGCCATTGAAGTATGAGCGTTTTTGCATTGCCAAGAATATAGTTTTTATCTTCTTTGATGTCGTAGACGTAGAGAGTATTTGGAATAATGGTCCGTTTTTCTTCTGTTGAATTAGTACCAATGAGTGGTGGAGTGATGATGGTGGGAATGGTTGCCGTTGCGGTTGCTTCATAGAAAATTTTGTTTTCATTCGGAGAAAACGAGATGATACGCATAGCGCTTGTTGCAATAGTGGTTAAATCAGGGGAAAGGGTGAGGAGTTTTTCTTTTTCTTTGGTTTGCTCTTGTATACCCCAATTGTTCATCGTGGTTTGTTTTTCATACAATGGTTTTGCATAGTCATTGAGTTTGTCAGCTTCAAGTAGATAGGACGCTGTAGCTAAGCGGGTAGGGATATCAATGAGCAGTTCTTTGGAGTCAGGTGACCAGGTCAGGGTTGCGTTTGTTGTATCAAGAGCGGTTGCTTTTAACAGTTGTTTTGCGTCACGGTTAAATCCTAATGGTTTATCAATAAGGTCCAGTACCCAGACGCCCCCTCGGTCAACGAGCTGCGCTCCGTTAGTTGCGTCAAGTGTTGATGGCATGGTAAATGCTAGTTTTGATCCGTCAGGAGAGAGAACCGGACTCGCTATTCCACCGGTGGTAATGGCCGACAGTGATGGATTGGAAGGGAACAGTACTGCGTGACTTGATACCACGACCTCTCCTTGGACGCGTATTTTTTTCTCCCAAGACTGATACCCTTCTTTAGAAATACCTACGGTATACCAACCGGGTTTGATGGTGACAGTCGTATTGGTTGCTCCCACTTTTTTTGAATCAATAGTAATGGTGGCTCCGGTTGGATCGGACGTCACACTGATAATTCCGGTTGAGCCAAAGGATTTTTGTTTTGTATCAAACCGGTAACCCCTTCCATAGGCAATAATGATGCCGGAAACCAGCAGTATAATACAGACGGTAAAGATGGTTAATGCAGTATTTTTAAATGCAATCATACGTACACGTGTGGCTTATTATACAGCTATATATGATAGAATGGAAATTGTGTTATTCTCTCTATTTACTAGTAAAAGAATCGGCATTGATTTAGGTACCGCAAACTCTCTTGTCTGGCTTGCCGGCGAGGGAGTAGTCCTCAATGAGCCAACAGTTGTAGCTGTCACCGCTGATGATTCCAGGGTTGTAGCAGTGGGAAACGAAGCCAAAGACATGTTGGGGCGAACTCCGGGCAATATTGTGGCAACGCGACCTATGCGTGATGGGGTGATAGCCGACTACAAAATTACCCAAGCAATGCTCGCATATTTTATCGACCGGACCGTTGGAAGAAATCGTTTTTTTAAGCCGGAAGTCATGATTTGTGTGCCAACAGGCTGCACCCAAGTTGAGCGTCGAGCAGTTATGGATGCAACGCTATCAGCGGGAGCGAAAGTCGTGTATTTGATTGAAGAACCCTTGGCATCTGCAATTGGCGCCAAAATTCCCATAGCCCAGGCATCCGGACACATGATTGTTGATATTGGTGGCGGATCAACAGAAGCAGCGGTCATTTCTCTTGGTGGGGTGGTCGTTCATAAAAGTGCGCGGGTAGCGGGAAACAAGATTGATGAGGCTATTGCGCAATTTGTGAAAAAAACCTACAACCTGATTATCGGTGAGCGTATGGCAGAAACGATTAAAATAACCATTGGTACGGCTGTTGAAGATGAACCGCGTTCCATGGAAGTGCGGGGGCGTGATACTGTATCAGGACTTCCGCGAATGATAACTTTAACAAGTAGGGAAGTGGTAACAGCAATTATGCCGGTACTCAACCAAATTATTGGTTGTGTGAAATCCGCGCTTGAAGATACCCCGCCAGAGCTTGCTGCTGACATTATTGACAAGGGAATTATCATGGCAGGCGGAACGAGTACCTTGAGAAACATGGATAAACTCATGACGCAAGTAACTGGGGTAGTCTGTCATGTTGCGGAAGATCCGCTTCTTTGCGTTGTTCGTGGGACTGGAGTAGCACTGGAAAACATAGAATTATATAAACGCAGCATAAGCAAAAAGTAATGGTGTTCTTGTCATCCTGAACTTGTTTCAGGATCCACGTATGAAAAAGCAGTTACTCGGTGTTAATATTACTGTCAATTCAAAAGATGAGATTCTTTCTGAAATCGAAAATTATCTCAAAGGAAAAACAAAATCATCTCCTTTTGTTATCGTGACCCCAAATCCGGAGCAACTTGTATACGCGAAGCAGGATGAGGAGTTTTTAAAGCTTCTTAACCGCGCAGATATAGCCATCCCTGATGGTATAGGGCTTGTGTATGCAATGAAATTTATTAAGGCAGCATTAATTCAGCGAATCTCCGGCATTGACTTCATGTCAGATCTTGTGCGTTTGGCAAACAAAAACAATTGGGCGATAGGTCTTATTGGTGGAAGAAATGGCGTCGGAAAAAAGGCGCTCACAGAACTCCAATCTTCTTATCAAAATCTTCGTGGTTGGGCGTTGGAACCGGAAGAAATGGATGAGGAAAAAATGGCGCAGCACATCGCAGATAGCAACACGAAATTCATTTTTGTTGGACTTGGCGTGCCAAAACAAGAGCAGTATATCGACGCAGTAAAAAAACAGCTTCTGAAAGAGCACGCAGGAAGGGTAGTATTGATGGCTGTCGGCGGATCCTTTGATATAATTGCCGGAGCTATTCCCCGTGCTCCGGATTGGATACAAAAATCTGGACTTGAGTGGTTGTATCGGTTAATTCGTGAACCTTGGCGGTGGAAAAGACAGGTACAACTTATTTTCTTCCTTTCTCTTGTATTTAAAGAAAAATTCTCTCATACTAAAAAGTAAGATGAAGGTAGCTGTTTATATTCTTCCGTCTCACACTGTTCCGCCACATGAGGAACGTATTCTTGCTCCATGGCAATTAACAAGCGAACTCGTTGATGGATTAGTTGGCAAAGGGCATGAGGTAATTCTTTTTGCGGCACATGGCTCTCATACCACTGCCCGACTTGAAGACGCTGGTGTATTACCAACAATTCAAACGACGGGACAAGAACATTCGGATATCTATGAAGAGCAGAAACAGAATGATGCTCTGCGATTATTTACCCATATGCTCATGGTTATGAAGAAAGAACATATAGAAATAGCACATTGTATGCATGATGAGCAATATATGCTCCCACTTCTTACCCAAGCACCCAAATCGTATCATTTTGTATTAACCCTTCATAATCCGATAGAAGGAATGCGAAAAACGATTGTTGAACAATTGGCACGATTAAAACACTGTTCGCTTATCAGTATTAGTGACTCTCAACGACAAAATGTCCATGGACAATTTTTTCGGACTGTGTATAACGGCGTAGACATGGAGAAATTTTCTTTTGGGGACAGTGTGGGTGATCACTATCTAAGTGCGGGACGTATTGTGCCGGAAAAAGGTCATGCGGACGCAATAAAAGCATGTCAAGGGATTCAACCAATTCATATTGTCGGCGAAGTACGACCAACGCAAGAAGCTAAGTCCTATTGGAATACTGAAATTAAACCGTTTGTCGATGGGAAGGATGTTGTGTATATTTCTGTTGTCAACCATCATACCATGAGCCATGAGTTCCGCTTCGCAAAAGCATTCCTTTTTCCGGTTCATTGGGAAGAACCATTTGGACTGGTGATGATTGAGTCTATGGCTACCGGAACACCTGTTATTGCGTATGCACGGGGATCAGTGCCTGAGGTTATTAAAGATGGAATAACAGGATATCTGGTCAATGAATCCCCCGATGCTATCCGTGGTCAATGGAGTATCAAAAAAACAGGCATTACCGGACTGCGGGAAGCAATTGAGCGTATTGAACATATGCCGGCTGACGAGTACCAATCAATGCGTTTGGCTTGTCGGGAACATGTAAAACAGAACTTTTCTCTCGAAAAGATGGTTGATGGATATGAAGAGGTGTATACATCTTTAGTGCGAATTGGTAAGTAAATTATTGCGTTCTGCCTATGATAAAACAGAGACATATTCCAACTTCTTCCCGTGTGATACAATATGGTCAATATTCGGTTTCTCCCTTTATTATGGCTGCCATAAAAACTCCTAAAGATCTTACCCGGTTTGTAAAGGAATCCCTACATGGGATGAAGTTTATCGTTGCAATTCAACGGGAATCATATCTTCATACCAAATCAGCGCATGGGATTATTGTGGAGAAAACTGCAGGAGGAGCGCATAGTTTACTTGATGGAATCCTACAGGCAACGGGCGGAGTTATGGTAGCTCTTGCAGCTGGCGACGCTGATAGGGAGACGGTAGATGAGAAGAATCGGGTACTGGTGCCTCCGGACGATCCCCGGTATTCGTTAAAACGCGTATTCATTAAGAAAAAAGAACTCGAGGGATTCTATTATGGATTTGCCAATCAGACATTATGGCCTTTGTGTCATGCAGTATTTGTCAAGCCTATTTTCCATAACTCATGGTGGCAGGATTATGTGACAGTCAATCAGAAGTTTGCTGATGCAATAGGAGAAGAGCTGGAAGGAGAAGATGGGTTTGTGTGGATTAATGACTATCATCTCGCGCTACTCCCAACCATGCTGCGGCGTTCACATCCAAAGCTCAAAATTGGTGTATTTTGGCATATTCCGTGGCCAACATATGAAATTTACCGGATCTGTCCATGGAGAAAAGATATTGTTACCGGACTATTGGGCGCGAATTTTATTGGATTTCATCGCGGGTATCATGTTGATAATTTTGTTGAATGTGCACGCAGGGATCTCGAAGTAATTGTGGATTCTGAACCCAGGAGTATTACCTATAAAGAACATACGACCAAAGTTACCCATGTCCCGGCAGGCATTGATTACACAGAAATCATGCAGGAGATTGGGTCTAAAAAACCAACGAAACGGATTATTGAACAGGATTTTAATTTTACGTACGAAAGGCTGGGAATTGGAGTCGACCGGATAGATTACACAAAGGGAATTCCGGAACGGTTGAAAATTATCGATCGGTTCTTTGAAAAATATCCGGATTTTCTTGGGAAGTTTACGTACCTTCTTATTGGTGCACCATCACGGATTCATATACCGGCATATAAAACGATTAATCATGAGATTTCAGACCTTGTTGAGAAGGTTAACTGGAAATACGGAAATGGAACATGGCTGCCTATTCAGTATGTCAACAAAATATTACCCCGGGAAAAAATATTTTTGTATTATCACCTTTCTGATATCTGTATGGTGACATCCCTTGACGATGGGATGAATTTAGTTGCCAAAGAATATGCGATATGTAATAAACCGGACAAGGGGATGCTTCTTTTGTCGAAGTTTACCGGCGCAGCAAAGGATATGAAATCTGCAATGCTTATTAATCCCTATGATATTGAAGGATCAGCAATAGCCTTGTATCACGCACTCACGATGGATCCAAAAGAAAAAGAGAAGAGAAATAATGATTTGAAAACCGTCCTTGCGGAAAATAATATTTATGAATGGGGGATTAAATTTATCCAAGATACGATTAGTGAATCAGGAGAAAGATGATGGTGTTTTATAAGCGTTTAGGCTAAAATACAACAACTATGACTAGTCCATTTCATGAACAAAAACTTTGGCAGGATGCGTATGTGGCTCTCATGGACATCCATGAGGCGTTTGACGAGCATAAAGAAGGGGATGAAGAAGAGATTGTCGACCAGGTTCTTGATAGTGCTACCAACTTGGCAGCCAAAATTGCCGATGGACTCTCCCGTCTTGATCGCAGGTTTGGCCGGCAAATACTTATGGATGCAATTGGGATGGTAGCAGTTGTCCGGACGCATTTAGCTGTTGCGTGGGGCAGGGGATTGGTAAATGATGATACGTTCAGAATCTTAGACGGGAAATACGACTCCTTAGCAATTGCGCTTCAGAATGTCCGGTAAACAACTATAGTTTTCCTACTTGATACTTTATACTTAATACTTAATACTTATTTCATGGAAATAATTCCCGGTATTGGAGAAGCTGACCCTAAAGAGCTCGCGCGGAAAATCGCACTCGTCGTGCCGTATGTCGAGTGGATACAGCTGGATATTGCTGACGATACGTTGGTTGCAAGTAAAACATTTTCTGATGTTGCCGCGCTGGAACGAATTCTCAAACCCCTGCAGACGTTAGGAAAACACGCAGAAGCACATCTCCTTGTTGCGGATCCTGCACAACTGGTTAAGTCTATCTCTCAAGCTGGATTTGAACGGGTGACAGGACACGTTGAATGTCATGACCCACGGGAATTTTTAGCTGAAGCACGGGCATTTGAGATGGAAGTAGGACTTGCCATTGGTGCAGATTCAGAGATTGATATGATTGAACCATTATTAGAAGAAATCGATTACGTGGTTGTTATGACCGGAGATTTGGATAGCAGCAAGCATATCTTTCAATCAGAAACAATTGAAAAAATCAAAACCATCCACCGCAATTTACCCGATCTCCCTATTGTGGCAGAAGTGGGTATTACACCGGAAACCGTAAAACTTGTCCGGGATGCTGGAGCTACCCGCGTTGTTGTAGGGGGCTATTTGTTTACTAATGAACACAATATTGCAGAAGCGATAGATACACTGCGGGGCATATAATTTTATATCTTTTTTTGACTATGTACCTTTGTTTGTTGTCTAACGAGGTCTAAATAATCTTTTCGATTGAGAGTTGTAGGAATAAGCCGTTCATTATTTTCAGGATCTTCAGTATAGATGGTAACGAACTCTCCTCCATTATCGACAACGGTCATGATTTCTCCACTTTCAGGACCGAAAATTGGCATACCCAACAGGGGTCCATGAGATGACAAATTTTCTTGTGTTCTTTTCATAGAGATAGTGTGATTATTAGCCTATAATATCACATATCTTGTCAATTATAAAGGAACTTTAAATTCATTTTATTCGGAATTGTGTTGATTTGATGAGGTAGATGGAAGGTTTTGTATTATTTCGATGGCATGGGAAGTGCCGATGCGGGTAACTCCGGCATTAATGAAATCCACAGCTTCCTGATAGGTATCGACACCTCCTGCCACTTTGATTTTCATATCCGGTCCGACCACCTCTTTGATGAGTGCAAGATCCTCGAGCGTTGCCCCTTTTGGACCCCTGCCTGTAGCGAATTTGACATAATCAGCACCGCTGTCGTGAATGAGACGGGCAGCTGTTTGTATAAGTGGCGATGTGAGGTAGCCTGTTTCGATGATAAATTTAATGATGGTGACAGCATTTGTTTGGCGGATTGCCCGGACAATCTGAACCATTTCTTCCAAATATGATGTGCCTTTAGGATCTGAGAGGAGACTAGCCGTATTTGGCACAATATCCAGCTCATCTGCTCCGTCTTCAATGGCTTTCAAGGCAGCCGTTATTTTTATATCTACCCTATCTTGCCCAATAGGGAATGAGATGGCAGTGCCGGCAACACCGGATTTCCCGAGTGTTTTTTTAGCAAGAGCCACATGGATGGGATTGACAAATGCAGCATGGAAGCCGTATTTGATGACATGATCACAAAGTGTTTGAATGTCACGTGCTGTTGCATTGGGGTGGTGATTGGCAAAATCGAGATGGTGAGCAAGTTCATGAATATCCATATATATCTATCGTAGCAGAAATGAAAAAGAGAACCAAGTTCGATATACTTGGTAAGTATGCTGTGGTTTGTGTTTGTTATGCTTTTTTTTCTTACCCGCGTGTGGTCGCTTACCGCACTTCCACTTTTTAATGATGAAACTACTTATTTACGATGGGGGTGGGAAATCCTTCATGGTATCAAGCCATGGTGGTATTCCTTTGTTGTAAATGGCAAGCCTCCACTGACCATGATCGTGTATGGTATTGCCCAAGTGTTCCCAATTGATCCGCTCCTTGCGGGTCGATATATGGCCGTTTGTTTTTCTGCTTGTACGGTGTTTATTTCGTTGAAAACGTATGCCATGCTATTTCCTAAGCGATCACGTGTGTTGTACGGTTTATTGCTTCTATTTAATCCGTTTCTTCTCTTTTTTGATAGGCTCGCTCTTTCTGAGGTACTGGTTACTGCTGTTGGAACGTTTCTTTTGTATGCAGGGCTTCGGTATATCCAAACGAAACGTATACGATGGATCATGTGTATTGCAGCTTGTTGCGGGATTGGTTGGTGGGTAAAGACTACAGTGTTTGCGTTTATTCCTGCGCTTTGTCTTATGGGTGTGTGGTTGGGAGTAAAGAAACGGATTGGGTGGGATCGCCTTGCATTTGCCATGATGCTTGGGATACTGGTTTCTACTCTTATTATTTTTCCAAGCGGGTTTCATCCCCAAGGATCTTTTTTTGATACCGGGGAAGCAAAATGGATGTTTTCCTTCCCGGAACTTCTGCAATTTCCTGTGACTACCTGGGTCAACAATATAGCAAATATTGCCACCTGGCTTCTTGTATTTCCGACGCCCATCTATGTCTGTTGTTGGTTCCTTGGAGGTATGCGATGTCGTAAACAAGCGGGGCATCGTACTTCATTTCTTCTGTACTCGCTGTGGGTTGGCATTCCGATACTTCTGTTTCTTTTATTTGGGAAAAACCTTACCGGACGGTATGTTGTTGGTATTATGCCCCAACTTTCAGCGCTTGCGGCCTATGGGTTGTATGGGATATATGAGAAAAGGAAACGATTAGGAATAGCACTTGGAAGTGTCATAGTTCTTTTTGTCGTTAGTGTCAGTACCATCCTCATAACCGTACCACAAACGTATTTTCAGTTGATATCCGCTACTCCGCGCGCGTATTGGGATATGGCCCAGTATATGACCGGATGGTCATCAGGATATGGCGTACAGGAAGCTATTACGTTTATAAACAAACAAGCACAAGCATCTCCCCTTATTCTTTTTGTTCGCAATGATACGGGTAATCCTGAAGATGCGGTATATGTATTTTGTCGGAACAATCCCCGTATTTCGATTATTCCAGTCATAACAAAAGAGGACGTAGCCAACGCCGTGTTGTTGGCGCCAAACAGGATACCTGTATATTTTCTCTCCAGAGGTCCGGCACTGTTGGGAATGGAAGAGGAATTGACCGAGCTCGTCCGGTTTCCCAAACCCGTTGGCGGAGAGTATGTTGGCGTCTACCGCGTAGAACGAAAATGACCACCTGTTTTGTTATAATGCCTACATGTATCACTATGTCGTTGTCGGCGGGACATTTGATCATCTGCACAAGGGCCACATAGCCCTTCTATCACGTGCTTTTTCCGAAGGAAAACAGGTTACAATAGGATTAACAAGTGACGCGTATGTACGGCAATATAAACAAAACCTACCGTCGGTTCATCCCTATGAAATCAGGAAAAAACAACTGAAATCATGGTTGAAAAAACAGGGAATATTTGGCCGAACAACTATTGTCCCCATTGAAGATGCGTATGGTTCAACAGCAAAACAAGCTGATTTTGATGCGATTGTTGTTTCCCAGGAAACAGAACATGTAGCGAAAAAAATTAATGGATTGCGTACAAAACGGGGATTATCTCCATTAGCTATCATTGTTGTTGCGATGATACCAGCAGAAGATATGGAAGCGATTTCCTCAACGCGTATACGAAACGGGGAGATAGATCATGAAGGAAGACTCATCCTTCCAAAAGACTTACGCAGAACGCTAACCAAACCCATTGGAGTTGTCATTGCTGATGGAGCACCAATTCCGGTTTCTTTAACAAATACCCGTATTATTTCTGTTGGCGATACAACAACAGCAAACCTGTTATCACAGGGAATTGTACCGACTCTTGCTATTATTGATTTCCATGTACAGCGTCAGCAGTTTGATTGGGAAAAAACGCTGTGGGAGAAACTTGTCAAAGACCGATTGGTATCGTATTTTACCAGTGGTCCTGGATTTATAAGTCATGACGTGATGGACGCAATTGCACGTTGGTCGGAGCATCCCAAGCAAACTCTCTTTATTATTGATGGGGAAGAGGATTTGCTCGTATTACCGGCAATTTTGTATGCGCCACAGGGAATTCTTGTGTATTATGGACAACCCGACAAAGGGATCATCCAAGTACTGGTGACTTCAAAAATGAAGAACAAAGTACAAACACTTCTTTCTCAATTTATTCCTCACCCGTCTGCTTCGGTATGCCGGCCTGCAGTTGATACAGCGTTTCCGGCGGTCGGAGCATTGCGGGCAGGTACTTGATACTTATGTTCTAATCTATGATACTAGAAGTATGGCAAAGTACGTCCCTGATATTGGGTCGCACCGCTGGGTGATTATTTCTCCCGCTCGAAGCAGTCGACCTGATCAAAGTATAAAGACTCCAAGTGAAAAACCAGAATCGTATTCTACATGTCCGTTTTGTCCAGGCAATGAGACTATGACCCCTCCTGAAGTGTATCGGATAGGCAGTGGTGAGAAAGACAAAGAAGGATGGCTAGTCCGGGTGGTTCCCAACAAGTTTCCCATAACTGATATCCACGAAGTGATCATTCATACACCGGATTGTGAGCTCGATGTTGAGACATTGCCGCTTACTCATGTAACCAATATCCTTCTTGCGTATCGGGATCGGTATCGGGCGCACGAAGCAAATGGGCAAGTGATCATATTCTGCAACCACGGGTTTTCTGCCGGCGCATCACTCAAGCATCCACATAGCCAACTCGTCGTCGTTCCCAACCAGATTAATCTCGATGCAGTATCTATTGAGCCGTTTCAAAATATTATTGAGGAAAACACATACTTTTTGACGTATTGTCCTGATTTTTCCCAGTGGCCGCTGGAGGTGTGGATTGCGCCAAAAGTTGTTGGGTCAAGGTTTGGCGATGTGGGGGATAAAGAGATTCCGGATCTCGCTGACGTTCTTCAACGGTCATTGAAAAAAATTAGTATTCTTTTAAAATCACCGGAAATACCTTTGAAACAAGCCAATGAACCGTTTGTATTCAACTATTATATTTATCACGGAGTAAATTGGTTTATCAGAATTATCCCGAGAGCCATTTACCGCGCTGGATTTGAATTGGGAACGGGACTTAATGTGAATATCATTGATCCGACAAATGCAGCAGAACTGTTTAAAAATACAAAAGTAGATTAACCCTATCCTTTTTGTTGAAGTCCAAGAAGCCACATCACTGCTTCTTTTTTGTACCGCCGGTCTCCACGGGAATTAATCCGGATTGCAGGAAGCTTTCCTCGTTTTCCCCATCGTTTGATGGTGAGGGGAGATACGCGGAGGATTTTAGCAACCTCTTTGACAGTTAATAAATCTGGCCAGTCATCACCCATTGCCATATGGACTCCTTTTGTGGGGCAAGAAAAAAAATGTATCTTTTGTAGTCAAACGATATCACTTGTTGTCGCACATTGTCAATGGATAAAAAATAATTGTGGATAAGTTTGTACAGAAATATTATTTTGCGACGTTATTATCATAAAATTTGTTGTTCATGCTATACTATCTATACTTTTCCGATAAAATTACCACACCTGCGTGGTTTTATTTGTGGGAATTGTTTAGCTCATTAACAACGAAGAGCAGTATACAAAAAACCGGTATGTTCTCCATCCCTCCACCATGTGCAGATGAGTTTCGTCTGTAGATGGTGGGGGGAAAAGAATTCAATTCTTATTGAAAGGAGAATAATCGACCGGAAAAAATAGGTACGACGTGTAAGGGGTAACCTCATCTAAATCCCCGGGAGAGAGTTCGCAGCTCTCAGAACGTCCCGCAATTGTGCATGATGAAGGGCTAAGTTAAAGGAGCTTTCCATGAAAAAGGCCCTACGCACGATTTCTGGTTGTCTGTTGATCCTCGGGCTTCTATTTAGCTACCTGGGGGTCCAGAACGCAATGGCAAGCTTGGGAACCAATCAAGCTGATAAGGTCTGGTGGTGTCACGTTGAACCAAATGGAAACCAGCAGACGCTGCATTTGCCATTGCAGGCGCTGCAACAGGCGGGCCATATGGACGCCAACGGTAATCCTCTGCACGCAGGGGATCATCCGGGTGTATGCGAAGAGCCGACTGAGACGCTCGTTCCGCCGACTGGGACGCTCGTTCCGCCGACACCGACTGGGACGCTCGTTCCGCCGACTGGGACGCTCGTTCCGCCGACACCGACTGGGACGCTCGTTCCGCCGACTGAGACGGCCGTTCCGCCGACACCGACTGGGACGCTCGTTCCGCCGACTGAGACGGCCGTTCCGCCGACACCGACTGGGACGCTCGTTCCGCCGACGCCGACGCCGACCGCGACTCAACCCGGGCCGATCACCGAACCCAATACAGCGGCACCTACTGGTGGATTCCCGTTTTTTGGCTTTGGAATCCCATTGACGCTTATTGGCGGATTCGGTCTCATAAAGACACGCAAGCGCTAAACGGCCGATGCATCGAGAGGTGTCCCTTGTGTCCTTTTAGGGACACCTCTCTTTGCAATACTGCTCTTCGTTCGGCCTCTTCCGTTTAGAACGGAACTGATGAGTCCTGCGTTTTTTTATTGAAAAGACGCACCCTTATTATTAAAAGGGAAGGACGAAAGGCTAGTATGACAAATAAAGAAGCATTATCTGACAAAACACAATTGAAATTATCCCGAAGGGAATGGTTAAAATTTATGGCATACGCCGCAGGTACCATAGCATTCGGTGGTTTCGTTCAACGGTTGGCTGATGGATTGCAGGATTCCCAACCCGCCGAGTATATTCCGTATGAACCTACTGTTAGGCCAACGGATTGGTATAACGGAGAGTTTCCCCAACCTACACAATTGCCTCCTACGGTAGAAAGTACTCCTCAACCTATCGTTGTTGAACAAGTCGAGGCTCCACGATTGGTGGACAATTATGTTCTTGGTGATGGTAATCAGGAAATGGACAATTTAAATGCGATGCGCCACAGAATTATGTTTATATTTCGTGATGAGGTAGATATAGTTCCGTTTCAGGCTGTTCGGCCGTTTGCTTATTCTGGTGATACAAGTCAATTCAATTGGAGATTACGGACAATAATGTCAAATATCATGAATGCTGATCAGTTTACTGAAACGTGGATTCATTCCGGGGAAAATATGCCGGCGGACCAATTTGTCCGTATGATACAGAATTCACCGCTTACCGGCAGACGTACGCTGGAAGAGATACATATGTTTATTGAAGCTAATGTTGTAGGCCGGGAGATATGTATACTGCAGGATGGCGAGCCTGGTATATTGCCGGATACGTGGCCAAGCAGTAGCGATATAGGTTTGTATAAAATACACACAAATATGCTCCCTTGCAGGATAAAAGGTGTTGCGTTTGTAACGGACGTCGCTGGATATGAATCACACGCCGGTAGACAGGTTAGTTGGATTCAGGAGGGTGGTTCCGGTAGTATGTCATTTGGTGACTGGAATGGGGCAGATCCAGGGACGGATTTTTTATTAAAAACGTGTTTTCGCAACACTCCTGACCAGGGGGGTGCGCGGGACATCAGTAGAAACCGCCTTATGCTTCTTCTAACTCCCCGGACAGACAATGATTCGGATGCATGGAAAAATTTTGATCCCCGATTGTTTCCATCCGCATAGTGGTTTTATACAAAAAACCCCCCATGATGGGGGATTTTGTTGTATATACTCTTAAATTTTATTTGAGCTCAACCTTCGCTCCAGCTGCTTCGAGTTTCTTTTTTGCTTCCTCGGCTGCTGATTTATTTACTCCGGTTAACACTTCTTTTGGAGCTGAGTCTACCAGTCCTTTTGCTTCCGTAAGTCCCAATGTAGGAACGAGTTCACGGACTGCTTTAATGACACTGATTTTTGTTGCTCCTGCTTCAGCAATCACCACGTTAAATACTGTCTGCTCTTCCTTCGCTTCGCCAGAGCTGGCTTCGCCGGCGGCGGCGGGAGCGGCAGCAATAGGCTGGGCAGATACACCAAATTTCTCTTCTAATGCTTTGACTAAGTCAGCAAGTTCGAGTACGGTCATACCCTCAACTGCCGACAAGATTTCATCTTTTGTAAGTTTTGCCATAATATCTTGTCACCACCTTTCTTATTTTCCTTTCTGTTCTTTTATACTAGATAACGCCCATACCAGTTTGTTCATATTCCAGGAAAGCGCATAACGAAGCCCTTGAATTGGCGCCATGAGTTGTCCGGCAAGTTGACCTAGAAGCATTTTATGCGTGGGAAGTGTTGCAAGTCTTGTCACCTCGGCATCCGTTAGGACTTGAGTGCCGAGTAAACCTGCTTTGGTTTTTCCAACGTTTGCTGCTTTGAAGAATTTCAGAAGCTCTTTAATACCTGCTACTTCGTCATCGTAGTTAAAGAGCGTTCCTGTAGCATTTTTTAAAAGGGGTTTTACAGAGTCAGCTTTGGTACCAAATGCACGCTCCAAAAGTTTGTTTTTGGTTACCATGAATTCAGCTCCAACGAGTCGGAGTTTTTTTCGAAGATCCTCAAGTTGTTTGTGTTTCAGGCCTACGTAGTCAGCAAAAATAATGGATTTTGCTTTCGTTATTTTATCCGTCATTTCGCGGACGGTGTTGATTTTCTTTTGTGTTGCCATATATTCCCTCGGCGGGTGGTGATTATCAGCTTTTTTGCTGGCCCGCGGTCTTTAGGATAGCTATTTATATCACACTGGGGAACCATTCGCAATGGTTATTATTGTTTTGGGTTTACACCAGTTGGTAGAGGCCCTTTTGTATTTCGAGCAGCGTCAACAATTTTTTTAAGTGTTGAACGAGGGTCTTTTGGTTCTTCAACAAAAGCCGGTACTGTCTCTTGTTTGACAATTGAAGGTTGTTGTTTACTCCTTTGGAGCGTGATAATTTCACCAGTTTCTTTATTAATAGTTCCTTCTATAAATGGAGGCGTTTTTGTCATATATGACAGTATATCACAATTTTTATTCCTGACCAAAGTACGCGGCTCCACTCGGGGGAAAATGAGATCTCTCACCGTTATTTTGTTATGTATTGGATTGTTCTATTGATTGTTTTATTGTTGTGATGATGGTAGGGTCATAGAGCTGGATAGCCCCACAAAGTTGGACAGAGGTAGCACCAAGCGCTATCGCATCACAAGCCCGCTTGGTAGAATGGATGCCGCCGCTTGCAGAAACAGTATCAAAATACGTTCGTGCTATTGGGAGAAATTTTTTAAGATACGGCCAAAGAGGCTCGCCGTGGACAATACATTCATCTTTATCTCGCTTCTTAAGAGATTGTTGTATCCATGTATTTGGGCGTGGGTATATGAAACTATTGGTAATTGTTACTCCCTCGACAGTTCCTTTCAGTTTTTTAAATACATCACGCGTTAATAATTCCGGTCCGAGTTTCGCGTATATAGGAAGCGTAGTATGTTGTTTGATTGTTTGGAGCATGGCAACAATCGCATCTATTTGGTTGACTGAGGAAGAACCTGCTGTTTTTTGAAAATATTTTTGTACATTAAATTCAATAATCTGTGCACCTTTTTTTTCAAAAAAGCGCGCCATGGAAACAAGATCTTCCTGTGTTTTTGCGATAATACTTGCTATTCGTTCTACGTGAGGGTATGAGCTCTTAAGCCATGAAAGAATGTCACCAACTTCCTCACTGAATAAGTATTCACATGTTTGGCGTTCGTGGAAGGTAAAATACGTATCCGGCAACGTTGGATCAACGAGAAATCGTTTGTTCCGGTAGGAATGAGCGCACGTAGTACATGCCCGTTTACATAAAGGATCACCAAGGAACAGAGCGGATTTGATGACAATGCCATCAGGATGAAACGGAAGAAGTTTTTTAATTTCTCCTTGACTTTCAGTGAGATGGCTGGATGCAATCCAGACTGATTTTTTCATAGTACAATTATACTTGTACTTTTATCCCCGGTCCCATGGTTGAAGAGATGGTGATTTTTGCTATTTTCCCACGGCCAATTGCAACAATGACTGCTTCAATATTCTCTTTGAGTTTTGCTTCTTCAAAGGACACTTTGCCAATAGGCATATGGATAAGCGGATTATCCGGTTCTGTTTTAAAATTCACTTGACCAGTTGATAGTTCTTTGACCCGTTTTTCTACATCCGTTGTAACTGTTCCGGTTTTTGGGTTGGGCATGAGGCCTTTTGGTCCCAAAATACGGGCTACTTTAGCGAGCTTTGTCATCATGGTTGGGTGCGCTACGAGAATATCAAAATTTATTTTTCCGGCGGTGATCTCAGCAATGATTGCTTCATCAGCTACCAGGACGCGAACCTGTTTTCCTGTTCCATGGGGGAGCGTAACACTACCCCGGTAATCTGTTTTTTCGCCTAGGGTTGCGGGATTAAGGTTGATGTGCAGTTCCACGGTTCCGTCAAATTTAGTGACACTTGTTTTTTTAACGAGTGAAACAGCTTCTGTAAGGGGATACAGTTTTGTTTTATCAACGAGCTTAGCTGCTTCCTGATATTTTTTTCCGCGGACTTTTAGCCCGGAGACCTTTTTTTTTCCCGCAGAGCGGGATTTCGCTTCGCTCAACTTTTCTCCTGCTGCGACTCCTTTTTCTACTTTTTCCAACAGCTCTTTCACTTCCGCTTTAAGTTCTGTTCCTTCAACAACTGCAGTTCGTTCTCCACCATGAAGTCCGACACCCTCGACTTTTGCTTTTTTTGCTTTTTTTCCTTCCCGACGGGCTTCCGCTTTTCGCTTTTGTTCTTTTTCTTGTTTTTCGTCACCAAGGATGACTTTTCGTACTTTTCCCATAGGTTATCCTTCAACTTGAATGCCCATACTGCGGGCGGTTCCTGCCACTGTTTTCATTGCCGCTTCAACATTGGTTGTATTCATGTCAGGAAGTTTAGCTTTTGCAATTTGTTCTACTTGCGCTTTCGTGAGTTTTCCAGCTGATTCCTGTCCTGCTTTGCCGCCTGCTTTTTCAATGCCAAGCATCTTTTTGATCATGGCAGCTACCGGAGGAAGTTTCGTGACAAACGTAAATGTCCGGTCTTCAAATACAGTGATGACTGCTGGGATGATTTGGCCTTTGAGTTTGGCTGTGCGTTCATTGTAGGCTTTGACGAACTCCATGATGGCTATTCCATGTTGGCCAAGCGCTGGGCCTACTGGGGGAGCTGCATTTGCCTCACCTGCTTTGAGGTTGAGTTTGATAACCGTTTTGATTTTTTTTGTAGCCATAGTCGAAACCTTTCTTCAGATTTCTCCTTCACCGTAATGAAGTAATAGGCATTATATCAGGAGAATCTTGACCCGTAAAGCAGGGAATTTATGTCCTATAGCACTTGACAAAACAGATTAAAAGGGTGTAGACTATATGTCTTGTATCGTGGCTAGTTGAGGCGAGAAGCTATGCCAAAAGCGGTATATTTTCAGCTTCACCAGCCCTATACAGCTCTTTAAAAACCAGGTAGGTACACATTCTTCTTAGATAGTGCACGAACCGGTGTGTGAGGAAAGCAATTTCCTCGTATTCAGGTTCGTGTACGTGATATAAGATAGCCAAATTTCGTTTCTATTCGTTCAACATATATCAGATCAGAGGAGAAAGACAATGAAAAAGATTGTGAACGTATTGCTCGTTGTTGTAGTAATCTGTGTGTTTTTTTCGCTTCTTATGTATGCTTTTGACTGTGATCCTGATAACGGGGTAATAGCCGTTACTTGTGGATCTGGGGGTATAGGGGGTTATTTCCATTACATATTAGCGTTATTTGGGATTATTCTATAGCGGTCGTGGACCAAAGGTAGAGTTCGTCTTTGACGAACTCTACATCTTTGGTACATTATTTGTACCGTGCATTTTTTAAACTTTCTTTTTCACTATCTACCTGGCTTTCTTTTGGATATGAATTTCAAGGCTTAGCCTTGAAATTATGTAGAGTGTTGGGACGAGCTAGAAAAATCGGGTTAAAAACGTTATAATTTTGCTACCTGGAGGAAGTCCAGTTCTACCGGAGTTTCACGTCCGAAGATTGAAACAAGAACTTTAATCTTTCCTTTTTCTTCATCCAAACTATCAATTGATCCCAGGAAATCAGCGAACGGTCCATCAGTGATTTTCACTGCCTCGCCAATGGAGAAGCTGGTCTTGTATTTCGGTGCTTCCATCTGCATGAATTTCATGATGGCACCGACTTCAATAGCGGATATTGGCGTTGGTTTATCACCGGTTCCTACAAACGCAGTCACACCCTGAGTGGTTCGTACTGCGAGCCACGAGATGTCGTTGAGGATCATCCGGACAAGAATATATCCCGGGAAGATTTTTTCTTTTTGTTCTTCTTTTTTGCCGTGTTTGACCGTGACTATATTTCTTGTGGGAACGATAATATCAAAGATTTTGTCAGCGAGTTTCATGGTTTCGATGCGTTGTTTGAGGTTGGTTGCCACTTTGTTTTCGTGGCCGGAGTAGGTATGTACGACATACCATTTTGCATTTTCCGGAACATCAGTCCGAAGGGTTATCTTTTCCTCTTCCGGCTTTTTTTCTATTGGTTTATTGGTAGTATTTTTGTTCATAGTTATCTCCTAAAAATAAGTGCTGATATACGTAAAAACATTGTATCTAATATGCCTATAAATGCACCAACAACAATTGAAATGGCAATGACAATCAAGGTTAACTTAATTGTTTCCGCCCGTGTTGGCCAAGTCGTTTTTTTCAGTTCTCCTATCACTTCCTGTACAAATTTTGTTGGAGAGGCGATGGTGGGAACCTTTGGCGTATCCATAATATTGACCTAACTAAAAACCCCTCCCGGGGTTACTGGGATATAGTAGCAAATTTCCGTTTGCATGTAAAGTATCCATTCGTTACATGTGATCCGTAAATTTGAAAATAAGCTTGTCGTAAATTGCCAGGATGATATACGGGTATTCCCGGTTTGTTTCCGGACAATATCCTGCATAGGTGACGTGGGATTGTAAAATCACTGCATTTGTCCATTCGTTTCTGCCACAGGAGGCAGGGCGTCGTGTATTGGTCATGGGAAGTCCAAAACAGGTTTGCATGTTGGCATCTTTTGGCGGTCGAAACGCTGCGTCGATGGAGAGCGCTTTGGCAACGGCAAACGTTACATCCATAAAGTTGCACAGCGAAATGTTTTCTTTATTTCGTGATGGATCGACTTTTGTTACGGCATCCCAGAGGGTTCCCGCACCCGCATCTTTATAAAACCACGTGGCAAAGAATCCATACGGTGCTTGTGCAGCGCCACCAATGGTGGCCTCGCAAAATGGCATGGTTCCTCCGCACATGCTCCACTGTTTGACATTCTCTTCATTCCAGACGATTTCCGTTCTGTTAAATCCCTGTTCGTGGCCCATGATCGCAAGTATTGATGAGGCCGGGACTTTATAGGTGTCTGCCGCCTTTTCAACGATGGCTACCATGGTCGGCGGAACCGAGTCTTGCGGAAGTTTCACTTCGGCGTACAGGTTGATTTTATCGATATTTTTGAGTTTACATGCGGATTCAGATACCGTCATATCGGGGAGTGCCGTGCCGCATATTGGTTTTACAAATCCGGAGCATTTTCCAGTTAACCCAAGTTTGGCTCGCTGTGCCGGAGGAACAAGAGAGCATTTAATGAGATCTGCAGAATTTTCCATTTGTTTGGTATATGAGGTGTTGGTTTTTGTAAAGTTTTGTTCCTGCCCGTGAGGGGATTCACCTTTCGTCGTATCCATGTTTACTGTCCGGAATGCGTCTGCAATACCTCCGGATTCCTTGATTGTTTTTTGTTTATCCGGATTATCCATATATGCAAGGTCTGCGCTTCCTTTGACGCAGCCGGTTAACTGACAATGGATTCGTTCACATTCAGGACAGAGCTGTTTGGAAATAAATACGGACCTCACGGTGAACATTTCAATAAGTTTTCTTATCCATTTTTCAAGCGAAAATCCTTGTGCAAGAGTGATTTGCATTGGTTCCTGTGCTGTTCCAACACCTCCTGCTGTATCACACGGTGGTGCCCCGTTGACTTCATAAGAAGGACCTTCAAAGGTATACTTTCCGTCTGTGAGTGTTACGGTATTTCGTGCTGTTTGAGATGACAACAGTCCTGTGGCGGTTATGAGTTTCGGAAGATAGCCAATAAGGTTAGTTTTATATTTGTCTCCAATCTGATCGGGAATGACAAATCCGGCAACAGTGATACAGCGCCGTGCTTGTCCTGAAATATAGAGATTATCCTGGTGGGGGGTGACGTTATCTTTGACTTGTTTTGCACTCATAAAGCGGGTAACATTTGTTAACCAGTCGGCAACTTCATCGAGTTTTGGAATTTTAAAGTTATCTGTTGAAGGGTTGACAGAAATAGGGTCAATAGTGGCGGTATATGAGAGTGTAGGGGTCGGAACGCCGGATGGGACTGCCTCTGTCGAGTCAGATTGAGCTTCTTGCGTAGTGTCAATTTTTTCATTGATTAATCCGTTAGGAATTATTATGGCGCCTGTAGGAAGAATTACTGTTGTGGTCGGCGTAGGGGTTTGGGTAGGAGTTGCAGCCAGAATGGGCCTGACAAGAGAGAATATTCCTATCCCAATGCAAAAAAGAACGCTCATTCGTCTCCGTATCATAATAATTTCATGATAACAAATTGACAGCGTGATTGCATCACAGATACAATTGAGGAGTCCTTGATAAAGGAGGCATGTATGGAGAAGAAGAAACACATCCGAA
>Ga0315275_10000587_pt1 | contig 30551 bp, 23 predicted proteins | sample YL17G03_0_MG_FD_205557 | JGI IMG/M metagenome (GOLD analysis project Ga0315275, IMG submission 205557) | Sediment microbial communities from Yellowstone Lake, YNP, Wyoming, USA - YL17G03_0 | ecosystem: Environmental > Aquatic > Freshwater > Lake > Sediment | place: USA: Wyoming | collected...
ATGTTCTTTGCGAGCAGGTGCTTATGCCGTCCCGGCATATGGTTCTTTAACGTGATCTCGATTTCCTCCAGGCTGAGCACAGGCATCAGCGCCAGCAGGGCGCCGGTGGCGACAATATTCGCCATGCGTCGGTCGCCGGATTCCTCGGCGATTTCATTGCATGGGATGGAAATCCGGGTGATGTCACTCCGCACCACTTCCCTGTCCACCATGGACGAGTTCACAACCAGCACGCCGCCCGGCCTGACCGTTGGTTCATACTTGTCAAGAGAAGGCAGGTTCATGACGATGACCCCAGGGGGGTTCTGCACCAGCGGCGAACCGATCTCCTCGTCTGCGATGACTATCGTGCAGTTGGCTGTTCCGCCTCGCATTTCCGGACCATACGAGGGGATCCAGGTCACCTCCTTGCCGCTGTCCATCGCAGCATAAGAGAGCACCTGCCCTGCGAACATCACACCCTGCCCGCCAAATCCCGCCAGAAAGATTTCAGTTTGCATTCGCCTTTTCCTTTTCCTGCATCATCTGCTGGTATTTCGATCAGCCAGGTGGCTCATTTCTGCATCCTGGCAAGTTGCCCAGAAATTTCTATATCTTCAAAGCCGCCACCGAGGGGGTGATCTTATAATCTCCAAGCGGGAATGCCGGGATCATGTGCTCTTCTAGCCAGGACAGGGACTGGACCGGTGTGACGCCCCAGCCAGTGCTGCACGTGGAAAGCAGTTCCACCATCGAAAATCCCAGACCGTGAACCTGGGTTTCGAACGCGGTACGGATCGCTTTCTTCGCCAGGCGGATATTCTTTGGGTCATGCAGGCTGCGCCGGACGATATAGCCGCCCCCATCGAGCGTTGCCAGCATTTCCGCCATGCGCACCGGATAACCCTGGGTCTCCACATCGCGGCCGTTGGGCGAGGAGGTGGTTTTCATACCGGGCAGCGTGGTGGGAGCCATCTGTCCACCGGTCATACCGTAAATGGCGTTATTGATGAAAATGATGGTGATGTTTTCGCCGCGCGCCGCGGCATGCACGGTCTCCGCCATGCCGATCGAGGCCAGGTCGCCATCCCCCTGGTAGGAGAAAACAACCCGGTCTGGCAACACCCGCTTGATGCCTGTGGCCATCGCCGGGGCGCGCCCGTGGGCGGCCTCCACAAAGTCAACATCGATATAATTGTAGGCGAACACGGCACACCCGACCGGCGCCACCCCGATGGTTTTATCAAGTACATGCATTTCTTCCAATACTTCGGCCACCAGTCGGTGGGCGGTCCCATGCGTACAGCCGGGACAATAATGAGTAGGCGTATCTGTGAAGCCCTGGGGGCGTGAATAGACAAGATTTTGAATATTTACGATCGGGGTTGCCATTATTACCTCATTTCTCAACGAGCCATCATGCGCAGATACCACAGGTCAGCGGAATCGTCTTCTGGTTTACCGGGATTATGGATCATTTCCTGGATCTCCTCCACGAACTCATCCGGGAAAGGCATGACTCCCCCCAGGCGCCCGTAGAAGCGGATCGGGATTCGATTCTTTACCGAAGCCTGCACATCCTTGAGCATTTGCCCGGTATTCATCTCCACCACAAGCAGGGATTTTGCCCTCTGGCAGATGTGCTCCACCTGCTTGTAGGGAAAAGGATTAACACTGATAGGACGGAACAGGCCAACCTTGATCCCCTTCGCCCGGGCTGCACGTACCGCTGACAGCGCGATCCGTCCGGCTGTTCCGAATCCAATGACGATATATTCTGCATCTTCAAGGAAATATTCCTTGAAACGGATTTCATTTTCCTGAGCCTGGCGCCAGCGACCCAGGATGCGCAGGTTGACCTTTTCTTCGGTCGGGACATCCAGGTAGATCGAACTCAGGACGTGGCGTTTGCGATCCTTTGCCCCGCTCACCGCCCAGTCATATACCTTGCGTACAACCGGCTGCATTTCCGGTAAAAGCACCGGCTCCATCATCTGCCCGATCGATCCATCGATCAGGATGGTGCAGATATTCAGGTATTTGTGGGCAATCTCAAAAGCAACGGGCATCAGGTCCACGGCTTCCTGAACGGATGCCGGTGCCAGTACCACGGGATGGTAGTCTCCGTGACCGCCTCCCTTGCAGATCTGGTTGTAATCGCCTTGCGAGGGGGCTATATTTCCGAGACCGGGTCCGCCGCGCATGACATTGACCAGCACCATCGGGACTTCCGTCCCGGCAATGTAAGACAGGCCTTCCTGCATGAGGCTGATTCCCGGGCTGGAGGAAGAGGTCATCACACGGGCGCCGGTACAGGCCGCGCCATAGACCATGTTGATCGCCGCCGGCTCGCTCTCTGCCTGAACGAATGCCCTTCCAAGTTCAGGCATCCGGTGAGAAAGGTATTCAAGCACTTCGTTCTGAGGGGTGATGGGATAACCAAAATAGGCTTCCAGTCCCGCTCGGACAGCCGCCTCGGCAATAGCCTCGTTGCCTTTCCATAATTCGCGCCCCATATTAATGCCCTCCTATCACCGGACTGGGAGACGCCTTGGTCACTTCACGGTAAACGGTGATGGCAGCATCCGGGCACACCAGAGAACAGATAGCGCAACCAGTGCAGCCGTCCTTAAAGATATGAGCCGGATGATAACCCTTGGAGGTTAATTTTTCATTATCCAGTTCCAGCACTTTCGGCGGGCATTCGCTGACACATAACTCACAGCCCTTGCAAAATAATTCATTGACCTCGATCCAACCTTTGGCAGGCATTGACCTGGCCTCCTTACTGCATTATTAGGACTATTAATGTCATAATTATAACAGGGATTATTATGGCGTTTTCCATTGAAGGCGGGTAGTGCCATGCGTCATTATACTGTAATACATAAATCCTCTTCTGAAGAGAGCCTTTCATTGAAAAATATACGCTGCAAGACCAAATCTGAACGATAACGGGATGATTTGTGATCAAAATCATGGTCAACAGATCTGATTTTCCAAGTTGACACGCAAGCCGGGGATTGTTAGAATGAAATGGAAATTTCATTGTCCCGACCAAGGCAGGTGGAAATGGCAGGAACCACAATTCCTTACGAGGTAGTCCTCTTCAGCCATCAGATCTTCATCAGTGGGACTATCTTTCTGCGTGACCAGCGCCTCTCGGATTTTCTCAACGATCGCAGAGAAAAGAAGGTTGTGGTGAGGAACGCCAGCGTGTCGCGCCTGGAAGATCCCGGCAAGGTTCTGGAGAAGACCCTGGTTGCCATCCTTCCTAAATCCGGGATCGTTCTGGCTTTTGAATTGCCCCAGAAAGTAGCCCAGCCGCCGCGTTTTATCAAGTATCCCAAGGAGAAATTCGAGGTCTTCTTGATCCTGGATGGGATGGAGGTGCGCGGCGATGTGCACATGGTGGGTTCGCTGGACTTGTTGCAGATATTGGTAGATTCAGGTGATTCCTTTCTCCCCATCACCAATGCCAACGTGGATTTCGAAGCCAATCCCGATTTCTTTCTCCGTCAGGAAGCTGTGGTGGTCAACACCCAGCGCATCCTCTTTATCGGCGAGATGGAGCCAAAAGATCAACCCGATGCTGGAGGGCAAAAGTCCGTTGGAGACAAATAATGAACAATCCGGTAATTATTGATGCCATCCGCTCGCCCATTGGATCGTTGGGCGGGGTATTATCGAGCCTCCGCCCAGACGACCTGGCTGCCCAGGTGCTCAAGGCAGTTCTGGATCGCAGCAAGCTCGATCCTGCGCTGGTGGAAGAAGTCTATCTCGGCTGTGCCAATCAAGCCGGGGAAGATAATCGCAACGTTGCCCGCATGGCACTCCTGTTGGCGGGCTTCCCGGTCGAGGTGGCAGGTGTCACCATCAACCGCCTGTGTGCCTCCGGTTTGAATGCCGTCAACCAGGCTGCCCGAGCCATCCGGGCAGGCGAAGGGGATGTCTTTATCGCAGGCGGCGTGGAGTCAATGAGCCGCGCCCCGTATTCGCTTCCCAAGGCTGAATCAGGTTTTCCTTTTGGCAATCTGACCGCTTACGACACTGCCCTGGGCTGGCGCTACCCCAACCCGAAGATGCAGGAGAAATACGGCACCGAGCAAATGGGGGAGACAGCCGAGAATATCGCCGCTCTCAAACCGCATATCAGCCGGGAAAAGCAGGATGCGTTTTCATTACGCTCGCACCAGCGTGCCATTGCAGCGATCGACTCGGGAAAATTCGCCGAGGAGATCCTGCCAATTTCCATCCCGCAGCGCAAGGGTGATCCCTTGCTGGTGACCACAGATGAGCGCCCGCGCCGTGATACGAGCATGGAATCACTCGCCAAACTACGCCCGGCATTTCGCAAGGAGGGCGGTACGGTGACCGCCGGCAACTCCTCGGGTCTCAATGACGGTGCCGCTGCCCTGTTGTTAATGAGTGAGGAAAAAGCCGGCCAGCTTGGCCTCAAACCGATAGCCCGCGTCCTTTCCTCGGCAGCTGCCGGTGTTGCCCCGCGCACGATGGGTCTCGGACCGGTATCAGCAGTGAAAAAGGCGTTATCGCGTGCCGGGCTTGAGTTGAAGGATATTGGCCTGGTCGAATTGAACGAAGCCTTCGCCATCCAATCCCTGGCCGTGATGGAAGACCTGGACCTTAATCCGGACATAGTCAACGTGAACGGCGGGGCGATCGCGCTTGGACATCCGCTGGGATGCTCGGGGGCGCGCATCCTGACCACATTACTGCACGAAATGCGCCGTCGTGCTGGAGACCAGAAAGGTCACCGATATTTTGGCCTGGCTACATTATGTGTTGGGGTTGGTCAGGGGGAGGCGACGATCGTCGAATGGATTGGGTGAAAGCTTACTTTAGACTGTAGCAGCGCCCTGGAACTTTCATGGCGCTGATGCGTCTATGGCCTGATGTTATCCTTGTGAATCGGATAAATCTCATCTTGGGATTCGTCATTTTCAACACGCTGAATTTACTCCTCGTTGAAATCGTTCCGGCATACATATCGTCTGTTGCATTTATTTGGTAGAAGAATTGAGGATTTCTATGCGTATCCGTATTTTCCCCATCTTCCTCTTGCTGATCCTGGGATTGCAGGCTTGCATCCCGGTGCAAACACCCGGGATCCCGACGGGTACCCTCAACTCCGTCACACCCGCATCCATTCCAACCCAAACGGTGGTGATCCCAACCTTTACTGTCCCTCCACCCGATTTGCCAGCAGTATCTCCTCCCGATCTTATCCATATCAAATTCCTGGATCCCTATAATGGTTGGGGGATATCTGTCGATGGCAGCGGTCAACTCCTTCGAACGGTGGATGGAGGTATCACCTGGTTGAACACCACTCCGCCCGACATGACCGGGATCGGTTATTCCACAGTTCTCGATGTGTTGAACAATAATACTGTCTGGGTGCTTGTACCTAATGAGGATTTCTTCACCGGAGTGCTTTTTCACACCATCGATGGCGGGCTCAACTGGACCTCGGGGGATGTACCGTTCGGTGGAGCAAGCCTGCAATTCCTTGATTCAACAACCGGTCGAGCCATGGCAGGCCGAGGTGTGGGGCTGGGGTCGAATGCGGTGGAAATGTTCCAGACTTCCGATGGCGGTGCCACCTGGCATAGTGTCTTCAATGACGATCCAAGCCGGTCGGATTCCACCGACAGCCTGCCGTTTAGCGGTATCAAGAATGGAATGATATTCCTGGACGCCGGTACCGGTTGGGTGACCGGCACACGCCCCATGGCTGGAGATATCTACCTCTTCGCCACTCGCGACGGCGGTGCCACTTGGGTGCAACTAACCATCCCTCTGCCGGCAGGATACGATTCCTACCAGTATTATCCACAGGCGCCCATCTTCATTAAGAATGATGGATTCCTCCCTTTGATGATCTACCTGCAAGATACCACCGAACTTACTTTCTTTATTTCTCACGATGGCGGAAACACCTGGAACGGCAACCCGCTGGTGGCCGGCAGGATGATCCCTCCCGGGCAGGTCTCTTTTGGCGATGCCCGGCGCGCCTGGGGTTGGGATGGTGGATCGAGAATATACTTCACGACCGATGGAAGCCAGACATGGACAGCATTGACCTCCTCCCTGGATCTGAGCGGTCGGCTGGCACAAATGGAATTCGTCCCCGGTCCTTCTGACCAATTCACAGGCTGGGCACTTTCCAGCGTGGATGAAAGTGGGCATTCACAATTGTTCAGGACCACGGATAATGGCACCACCTGGACGCTGGTGGTTCCTTGATGAAATCTTCTGGAATATGGAGAGTAAAATGAATCGAATACACTTCTTCCCACTCCTGGTACTGCCGCTGGCAATCATGGCTTGCATCCTGCCTTTTGTTGCAGGCACCCCGGCGACATCACCGACCTCCGCTACCGGTGTTCCCGTTGTTACGAGTCCCATCCCTGACACTCCGTCCGTTCCTTCTCTCCCGCCGACCTCCTCTTCTGGATTAACTCTCGACAGCCTGCGTAATGCCAGCTACGATATCAGCGCATTTTTCGGGTCCCCCATGACAGTCACACTCGTGAACGGCAGCTATAGCTCTAGCTCCGATCCTGCAGCCGTGGATTACATGTCGGTGAGTATGGGAGATATGGTAGCATTTGGCGATCTCAACTTTGACGGGGTCAGCGATGCAGCGGTCATCCTGGCAATAAACACCGGTGGTACAGGCGTGTTTACCTATATAGCCAGTGTATTGGATATCAGTGGCGCACCGGTTAACATCGCCTCGGTATTCCTGGACGACCGGCCGATAGTCAACAGCCTGTCCATTTCCAACGGAGAGATCCTTGCGGATACAGTCATCCATGGCGCCTCTGATCCTGGCTGCTGCCCGGGCTTGCAGGCTCAATTCGGTTTCCGGTTATACGGCAGCCAGATGGTTTTGACACGACGCGCTTCCTGGCTCGCCGGGTTGGAACGCGCCATTAATATCACCACCCCGGCAGACTTGGCGGTGGTCAATTATCCATATACGGTTTCTGGAAACGTGACCGTGGGTCCTTTTGAGAATACCCTGGCTTACGCAGTCTTTACCTCAGACAATACCCTGGTCACCAATGGGCCGGTGATGACCGACTCCCCCAATCCTGGCGAGCCCGGTAATTTTTCCCATACCATCGACCTGAGTATGGCCGGGGTGTACGGCCTGGTGCGTATCGAATTTGCTGAACTCAGCATGAAGGACGGTTCAGTCGTCACCCTGGATTCCGTGCTGGTGAATGTACATTAACCCACCTGCATCCGGCCTCGATACGATTGCCTTCCTGGAAATCCTTTGACAACCGTGAAAAAAGTGTCAACCTGAGAAAATTCTGGTTCACTTTTTTGGATTTAATTTCTTCGCAGTTACTTTCTCCACGAACCGGCTTTCTTCAACCACAAACCGGTCATGGCTGGCTTCACCGATTATTTCGACCTCATCCCACGCCTGTATTTTAAATACCAACCTGCGGCCATCCACTTCGATCAGTTCCGCCCTGGCTCGCACGGCAATCCCAACCGGAGTGGCCGCCAGGTGACGCACATCGATGCGCACCCCGACGGTGGATTGGCCGGCAGGTAGCGATCCATACAACGCGACCACGGCCGCGCTCTCCATCAAGCCAACCAGGGCAGGAGTTGAGAATACTGGCAAACCGCCGCTCCCCCAATGCAAGGCGGTGTCGGTTTCAGCAACGGTTTTTTCGAGTTCAGCAAACAGACCCGGGATCGGTTCAGTCATACAGTCTCCTTGGTAATGTACCAATCGATTATATCTTCAGATTCGCAGTATAATTTCGCCCGGAGAAGTTCATGCCCGCCATTTACCCATTTACTGCCATCGTAGGTCAAGCCCGCATGCGGAGAGCCTTGATCTTGAACGCGGTTGACCCGCGCATCGGAGGCGTGCTCATCCGTGGTGAGCGCGGCACCGCCAAGTCCACTGCGGCGCGCGCTCTGGCTGCCCTGCTGCCCAAAGTGCGTGTCGTGCACGGCTGTCGTTTTGGCTGCGATCCCGACCAGCCGGCTTCATTATGCACGGAATGCAGGGAGAAAGCTGCTTCCGGGGAACCACTTCCAGTCGAAGAAAAACCGATCCCATTCGTAAACCTGCCCATTTCAGCCACCGAAGACCGAGTGGTGGGCACGCTTGACATTGAACAGGCCATTCAAAAGGGCGAGCGCCATTTTGAACCCGGGGTGCTTGCAACCGCCAATCGCGGCCTGCTTTATATCGATGAAGTGAACCTGCTCGATGACCATGTGGTGGATGTGCTGCTCGATTCTGCAGCCATGGGGATAAACATCGTCGAACGCGAGGGCATCTCCTTCACCCACCCTGCCCGCTTCATTTTGGTTGGTACCATGAACCCTGAAGAAGGCGACCTGCGCCCGCAGTTGCTCGACAGGTTTGCCCTCTCGGTGGATATCACCGGAATACGCGAGGCGCGCGACCGGGTGGCCATCATTGAAAACAACCTGGCCTTCGAAGCGGACGCGGAAGCTTTTCGTAAACTCTGGCAGCCGCATGAAGACAAACTCAGCCGCGTTATTGCCTTGGCCCGAACCATGATTGAAAAAGTCACGTACACTCGCCGCGACCTGCTCTCCATCGCCGCGTTGACGGCCTCCCTCAACGTGGATGGTCACCGCGCCGACCTGGTGATCCTTAAAGCCGCCCGCGCTCACGCCGCGTATGAAGGTCGCGATGCCATCACCGACCGGGATATCGCCCTGGCTGCGGAACTGGCTCTGCCTCACCGCATCAAGCATGGTCCATTCCATCAAAGCGAGATCTCGCCTGAGCAATTACAGGAACGCATCGAACAGCTGCAGGGTTCGTCCGCTGAGGGGGAACCTTCCGAACCGGCAGAGAAGGAACCCGACCTCGATTCGGTAAAAAAAAAGTAATCTCTGAGGTCGCCGAACAGGATAATCCCGATCAGCCTCCGGATGCTGAACCCTCCCCTCAGCAAGCAGTGTTCGGTCCGCAGGACGCTCATTGGTGGGACGGCGGGAAAAAGGTTAAGGTTGGCGCAACCTTTGAGCCGCGCAAACTCGACACCCCCCTGGATAAATTAACCCGTCAGCACTCGGGACGCCGCTCACGAACCCACACGGAGCGAAAACGCGGCCGTTACATTCAATCCCGGCCTGCCAACGGCAAGACTGATGATGTTGCCTTCGATGCCACCTTTCGCGCGGCAGCCCCTTTCCAGAAGCAGCGCACCGAGCAGCGAAAAATGGTGGCATTCGCCATTCAGAAAGGCGATTTGCAGCGCAAGGTCCGCGTAAAAAAAGCTGCCAATTTGATCCTCTTCCTTGTGGATGCATCCTGGTCCATGGCGGTTGCGGAACGTATGACTGCCACGAAAGGAGCCATCCTGTCCCTGCTGACGGATGCCTACCAGCGGCGCGACCGGGTGGGATTGATCGTCTTCCAGAAGGACAGAGCCACGCTCATACTACCCCCCACTAATTCCATCACTCTCGCCCAGCGTGCCCTGTCAGATATCCCGGTGGGTGGCAAGACGCCATTATCAGCTGGTTTGTTGATGACTTATGAAGTGCTCACCCAGGAACGCGTGCTCCATCCGGACGTGGAACCGCTGCTGATCATCCTGACGGACGGTGCGGGGAATGTTTCGATTGGTGTGCTGCCTCCACAGGAGGAAGCTTTCGGTTTCGCTGAGCAAATCGCGGCGCGCGGTTACAGGACAGTGGTCATCAACATGGAACATGCCTCTTTCGATCAAGGCCTCGCCCAGGCACTTGCCGACCACCTCGAAGCCCCCTGTTACACCCTGAATGAACTCAAGGCGGAGAGCTTATTGAATACTGTCCGGCAGGAAATGGCTGAAGGAAAGAAGAAATAATACTGTCACACTTGGGGGATTAATTTGCAGTACGGGTGCAATTCCTGCCGGCAGCCTTGGCAGCATACATCGCCTGGTCGGCAGAATGCATGACCTGCTCCCATGTGGCTCCATGCTGTGGAAAGCTCGCCACTCCCAGGGACAAGGTGGCTTCCAATCTCACCCCTTTATGCTCAATATTGAGTGCCAGGAAAGTTGCACGCAAATGTTCGGCTCGCTCGTAGCCGGTCTCCAGCAAGGCGCCCGGCATTACGATCAGAAACTCTTCCCCTCCATAGCGGCAGGAGATATCCGATGAACGCACCTCCGCTTGAAGGAGCTCCCCCAATTTTTTCAAGAGTAAGTCTCCGGCATCATGACCGTAGGTGTCGTTGAACGCCTTGAAACCATCAATATCCATCATCACCAGGCAGACGGTGCTCTTCTCACGCTCAGCCCGTTGGAATTCCCTTGTCAGCGTCTCTTCGAGATATCGGCGGTTGAACAGACCGGTCAGGGAATCACGCGTGGCTTGTTCCTGCAACATTGTCTGCAGCAATTCAATTTTCTTCAATTGCTTTCGTAGTTTTCGATTGGCATCCTGTAATACAGCCTCATTCTGCTTGCGTTCCGATATATCGCGAACCACACTTTGAATGTGGATCGGATTGCCATCATCATCAGAGACCAGTTCTGTGTTGATCTCAACAGTCACCTTGTCTCCACTCTTCTTAATGAATTCACTTTCGTACAAAGGAATTATTTCACCTTTTTGAAGACGCGCCAGGATCTGCTCATCTTCTTCCTTCTGCGTGGTCAAGTCAGCCATGGTCAGTTGCATCAATTCCTCAACCGAATAGCCGAGCAGGTCAGCAGCTCGTTGATTGACTTCCAAGTGTTTGCCCTGGATATCCAGAATAAACACGGCATCATGGGACTGTTCAAACAGTGCCCGGTAGCGATGTTCAGCCTCTTCGCGTTGTTTTATTTCTTGCTGCGCCTTTGAATATAAGCGACTGTTATCGAGAGCCACAGCTGCCTGTGTGGCGATCGTTTCCAGCAGGCGGATTTGACCGGGGTCATAGGCATTCGGCTGGTAACTCTGCATGGATATGACCCCGACAATTCGGTCTGCCACCATCATGGGAACACCGACATACGATCGGGTGGGATTGCCGCTGGTGCGGAAGATTTGAAAGGTTTTCATCACATCGGGTAAGGTGATATCCGGAATGTACAATGTCTGTCGGCTGTTGATCACCTGACCGCTCACACCGGGATTCTGGAGAATATCACGGCTGGGAATCTGCAGATATTCTCCCATATCGTAGGCGAGGGGGTGGTGGATCATAAAGGTGTCCGGGTCGAATATGGCAATATAAAATGCCTCCACAGGGAGCACCTGGCGGCATTTTTCAAGCAAAGCCTTTAGAACCTGTTCCATCTGCAGGCCCGAAGTGATCGTAATCCCAATATCAAAGAGGGCGGTCATCTCTTCCGCCCGGTGTCGTACCTCTTCAAATAGCCGGGCATTCTCGATTGCTCCGGCAGTCTGGGTGGCGATCGTTTCCAGAAGGCGGATCTGTTCCGGATGATATGCGTTGGGCTGGGTGCATTGCATGGAGATTACCCCCACCACCCGGTCGCCCACCATGAGAGGCACGCCGGCATAGGAATGGCTCGGGTCGCCGCCAAAATCGATGACATTGTATTTCTGCATGGTTTCTTTTTCGAGGGCATCCGGCAGATAGAGCATCTGCCGATTCTGGATGATGTAACCTGTCAGCCCGGGGGAATCACTGATCACACGCGGAGGCAATGAGCTGATTTCGCCTTTATCATAGAAAAGTGGAAACCCGATCATCTCGGTATCATTATCGTAGGTGGCAATGTAAAAGGCTTCTATAGGCAGGACGCGTTTGCATTTCTCCAGCAGGGCTCTCAGGAGAGTATCCATCTCGAAGCCCGAAGTGACTGCTGTACCAATATCTAATAAGGCTGTCAGTTCATCAGCACGTTGGCGCGCCTGCTCGAAAAGGCGGGCATTTTCCACAGCAATTGCCACCTGGTCAGCGAATACCTTTAATCGGTCAGCATGAGTTTGATTATAGAAACCAGGGGTAAGGCTGGTAAGGTCCAGGAAACCTATCACTTCCCCTTTAACACTTAAAGGCGTCCCGGCGTAGGAACTTAGCTTTTCCAATCCCTTGATCTCGACCCAATCTTTACTCTTATGTGTGTCCGGGATCACCAAAGCCTGGCCTGTTGCCATCATTTTGCCGAAATTGGGGATCTCGTTCACCGAAAAGAATAACGGCTTCTCATCCAGACCATGCTCCCGGTACCCACGCGAACGGGCCACCCGGACGAATTGATGTTCATCTAGCAACATGAAAGTTGCAAGATCATAAGGTACCACATGCCCAACATTGTCAAGCAGGCGGTCCAGGACATCCTCAAAGCTGCGCGAACTGTTCAATGCTGCGGCAGTATCCCTCAAGGCTTCCGCCAGTATGAGCTGTTCGTGTTCAGCTTGTTCTTTTAAACGTCTCTCGGTGATGTCCCGGGCGACGATCAACCGTCCGGAGAAATGTCTCTTGCGATCGTAAAGGGGAGAAATGCGCAGGTCGAAATATCGCTTTTCTTTATCCCCGGTCACGATTTCCTCCCGGGTGATGAGTGTGTCACGAAACCGGATGAATATTTCACTAATATGGGAGAGGACATTCTCTGCAGGTTGTCCGATGACCAGGTGCCCAGGTATTCCGATCATCTGCAACGCAGTCCGGTTGATATCCACGATACGGTTCTGGGCATCCAGCACCATCACCCCGTCGTTCATGCCTTCGATCAGAACGTCGCGAGCTATCGGGATAAGGTCAAGCAAGCGGTAGCGTGTGAATCCAATCGAAAAACATATGCACGAGATGGTAAATGCGATCGGGGTTAGATCCAGGTCAGAAAACGGATTGAGCCCCAGTAATTCGACGATATTCACCGCCCATGGCAGCATAGCCCCTGCCAGCACGGCTGCTGCCTGCCCACGCAGAGGACGGGCTGTATACCGGTATGAATGAATCAGTAAAATGATCGCAACAAGGACAAGCAGGTAAGAATAAACAGCATTTAGCCAGAATGCTGGACCGCCATTGATGATCATCCCAACCACAGGCAGGTTGCCAAAGAACAGATTGTGCAGGGGATCTGTCCACAGGAGGATGAAAGTCAGCAATGGTTCGATCGCCAGGAGGGCAATTACCTTTTTCTTCAACCAGTGACCGCGGTTGGCATATTGAATGGAAAAAACCAGGAAGGCAGTTGGAACAGTTAGTACCCCCAGGTAGGTGGCTCGCAGCCAGAAGAATCGTGCAGGTTCAGAAACCAGAAAATGGATCGCGTAAGTCAATGTCCATGCAGCGATCCCGGCACCAAGTGTCAGCAGAGAGTAAGCGCTCGGCGCAGCCCGACGTCCCCATGCCACTATACATACATACATGGCTGCTGCTGTGGCAATGAGCAGGGCAAATACATAAGACCAATTCATGGTTTCTCTGGTTGTAGTGTACCTCAACTGGGTGGCATTCACCAATACAGAATTGTTAATATGGATCAGTATTCTATTCCATCTTTTCCTTGAACCAGAATCGAAGGACAGGTGAGGGGATTGGGATTTGACTCTCTGCTATAATCTGCCGCAATGATCCTGCTCACTGGCGGTACCGGCTTCATCGGTCGGGTTCTTACACGTCAACTGGTGGAATCCGGGCATCGGGTTCGGCTCCTGTTGCGACCTTCCTTGCGAACACCCCGTTTGCCTACCAGTGTGCCTGTGGAAGTGGCTGTCACTGGTCTGGATGACATGCAGGGATTGCGTGCCGCCATGCGCGGGATCGATACGATCTACCACCTGGCAGGAGGAGAAGGCGAGGGAGGCAGGGCTAATCTTCAGGTCGTGGACATTGATGGCACGCGTGCATTGTGCCAGGCTGCATCGGATGCCCGCGTGCGGCACCTTTTATATCTCAGCCATCTGGGAGCCAGCCGTGCGGCGGGTTTTCCTGTCCTAAAAGCAAAAGGGATCGCGGAAGAATATATCCGCAAATCGGGATTTGCCCACACCATCTTACGCGGTTCCCTCCTGTTCGGACCGGGCGACGAATTTACCACCGGTCTGGCCATGCTCCTAGCAGCCGCGCCTGGTTTCCTGCCGCTGCCTTCCAGAGGCGAAACGCTCCTGCAGCCACTGTGGGTGGAGGATCTGGTCACCTGCCTGCTCTGGTCACTGGATAATCCAGATACGGTCAACCAGACCTTCGACCTGGGTGGGAGCGAAACCTTCGCCTTGCGCCAGTTGGTGGAAATTATCATGGAAGCGGCAGACTTACACCGGATTCTGGTCAATTGGCCCACCCAATCCATGCGCTCGATGACGATAATCATGGAATCCATTTTCCCGCGCTTCCCGGCCTCAATATTCTGGCTGGATTACCTTGCGGTGAACCGCACCTGTCCTGTGGAGACGATCACACGGATTTTCGGATTGATGCCTTCCCGATTCGCTTCACGATTGGATTACTTGCGGAATGAACCCTGGACTCGGAATCTGTTACGCAGGTTATTTACCCGTTATGGCTGAACCCACGATCCGTCTCCTGGTAACTCCTCAAGAAATGACTGCTGTTGAAGCTCTTCAACGTCTGGTCTGGTCAGGTTCTGAAACCGACGTAATCCCGGTACATATGCTGCTCGCCGCGGTCCATAACGGTGGGATCATCCTGGGTGCATTCGACAAGGGTGATCTCGTGGGAGTGGTTTTTTGTTTTCCCGGCATTTCGAATACTCCTGCTGGTCTGCAAATCAAACACCACTCGCACATTCTTGCGGTCCACCCGGATCGGATCGGGGAAGGGATCGGATATAACCTCAAGCGTGCCCAAAGACGGATGGTTCGCAAACAGGGTCTCGAGTTGATCACCTGGACGTATGATCCCCTTCTCAGCCGCAACGCGCACATCAATATTTCCCGCCTGGGTGCAGTCTGCAAAACCTACCTGCGTTCCGAATATGGCGACATGCAGGATGGTCTGAATGCAGGGTTACCTTCCGACCGCTTCAAGGTAGATTGGTGGTTGCGCAGTAATCGCGTGAAACGGCGCTTGAGCCGGCCCTCTCGCGCCGGGTACACACTCGACCATCATCTTGCGGAAAATGCAGTTCTGTTCGAAGCAGTGTCCGCTCGTGGAAATTATCCCCGCCCGCCTAAAGTCGATCAAATCCCGAAGGATAAGCGACTGGTCGTTGAAATTCCATTTGAATTCCAGTCTTTGAAAGCTGCCGATCTGTCGCTGGCACACGATTGGCGAATGGAAACACGCAAGATCTTCGAGGCTGCCTTCGCCAGGGGTTACATGGTTATGGATTTCGTGCATTCTGGTGCGCGCAGTTTCTACATCCTGGCTCCAGAAGATTCCACAATGCATGAGTTGGACTCTTAAACGAATCTCCGAGGCTGATTCGCCTCGGAGATTCGAAATCCGATCATAACTTGTGCATCGGTTCCGGCGCCCGGATTCCCTTTATTACATGGAAATTCAATGGATCACTCGCAGGCGGTGAAAATTAAAATTAAGCCCACCGTGAATATTTCGCATGCAGGGTACCTGAGCGTTCCTGCGGATGGGTGTTTATTCGATCGGATAGATCACCAGTCCAACCGTACCGGGACCGAAGTTGGCAGCCAGTGAAATCGCAAGGTCGTTTAGAATCGTCTCCTTGCAATTGAAGCGTCGGGATGCCTCCGCCATCAGGTTCTTGCCTGAAGCGATATCCCGGGCATGAACGACACCAAGGTATATCGGTTGATTGCCGAACTCTTCCACTGCCATGGTGATGACACGTTCCAACGCCACCTTTCTGGTTCTCACTTTGTCCACCATGTCCACGATCCCATTTTTTAGCACCGCAATCGGTTTTACATTCAATATTGAGGCAAGCGCCGCGGAAAACATACCCACGCGACCGCTCATGCGAGCATATTCGAGTGTATCCAGTGTCAGGATGATGCGGATTCGTTCCCGGATGCCTTCAATGTATTTTACGATCTGATCAACACTTTTACCTGCCCGATCCATCCTGCGCGCTTCCCGGCACAGAAAGCCCAATCCCAGCGATCCTCCTGTTGAATCAACAGGAAACACATTGTACACATCCTTTAATTCCTGCGCGGCTGCCACGGCAGATGCGTACGTCCCGGATAGTTTACTGGTAACATGGACGGACAGGATATTGTCACCTTTTTGGGCAATCTTCTTATAGAATTCCATGAATTGATGCGGCGAAGGCTGGGAAGTCTTGGGAATCTTCTTGGTTTCATCCACCAGTCGATAAAAACCCTCCGAATCCAGGTCCACATTTTGCAAATAAGTTTTCTCTCCAAATTGGATGTTGATGGGAATGACTTGAATGTCGTAATCCCGCTCCCATCCGGCGGGGATATCGGCTGCTCCGTCAGTAACAATTCGTAACATGGTCTGCCTCCTTGGCTTGATTCGTATCCTTTGTATACTCTTGAAAACCCCACCGGGTTCTGGAAGTTCCATGCAAAATATATCCCTGGCAAGGGGACTCAGGAGACCTTAATCTATTTTTAATATCATATGAGCTGGTTAAGCTGATGTGGATGAAGCAATCTCGTGGTATTAATGCGAATCCCTGATCCACAGGACACTTTTCTTTGGTCGATCGTGCTGCCATGGAAAGAGCCATTCTTTCTACCCGATAAACCTTGTGATAAATAAAACATTTGTGCTATAATCATTATATTCCCTGATTCGAGGTTCGCATGTCTTCCAATGTAATTCGCGTGGTGGGTGCGCGCGAGCATAATCTCAAGAATATTACTGTGGAAATTCCACGCGACCGGCTGGTGGTAATCACCGGTCTTTCTGGTTCCGGAAAATCCTCGCTCGCCTTCGACACCATTTTCGCTGAAGGTCAGCGGCGATATGTTGAGTCGCTCTCCGCGTATGCGCGCCAATTCCTTGGTCAGATGCAAAAACCGGATGTTGATTATATTGAAGGGCTCTCCCCGGCTGTTTCCATCGATCAAAAGGGTACCTCCCATAATCCGCGGTCAACGGTCGGAACGGTCACTGAGATCTACGACTACCTGCGCCTGCTCTATGCCCGGGTGGGCATTCCTCATTGCCCGATCTGCGGTCGGGAAGTGGTCAAACAATCCGCGCAGGAAATAGTCGATAAGATCAGTTCGTTAAAAGAAGGTACTCGCATCCTTGTGCTTGCCCCCGTGGTCCGCGGCCGCAAAGGCACCTACCAGGCCGTCTTTGAGGAGATTCGCAAGGCCGGCTTCGTGCGTGCCCGCGTAGACGGCACCGTCTTCAACCTCGATGAAGAGATCAGCCTCGACCGGTACAAGATCCATTCCATCGAGGCTGTGGTGGACCGCCTGGTGGTTTCCGTCTCCGGGACTGAAGAGGAGCGGAATGCATCCATCACCCGGCTGACAGATTCGGTCGAGACCTCCCTCAAGTTCGGGGATGGATACCTGACGGTTCAGGTCCTGGCTGGTAAAAACGAGGAGAACGAGGATCATCATTTCTCAGAGCACCTAGCTTGCCCGGAACACGGTATCAGCATCCCTGAGATTGAACCGCGCTCCTTCTCATTTAATACTCCCCATGGGGCCTGCCCGGATTGCCAGGGACTGGGCAATAAACTGGAGATCGATCCCGACCGGGTGATCGATCCGGAGAAATCCCTTGCCGATGGCGCACTGATCGCCCTGGAATGGTCCAATGTCCGCGAGGACGGAAATCCAGGTTATTACTGGCAAATGCTCGAGGCCATGGCGCAGCATTACCATATTGACATGAACAAGCCCGTCAAAGACCTGCCTGCCGAACAGCAGGCCCTGGTTTTGCACGGCACGAAGGGGGAGAAGATCCGCATCCATTATCACAATCGCGATGGTCGCCAGGCGACTTTCGATGCCGCCTTTGAAGGGGTGATAGGCAACCTGGAACGGCGCTACCGGGAAACCAACTCAGAATATATCCGCGAGAAGATCAGCGAATACATGTCGGATCGACCCTGCCCAACCTGCCAGGGCAAACGTCTGCGACCAGAAGCGCTTGCTGTGACCGTGGACGGTATCAATATCCTGCAGATCACCGAGTGGCCGGTATCGCGTTCCCTCGATTGGGCCAGCCGGCTGGCGGGAACGGATACACCCCTCTCCTCTCGTCAAAAAGCCATTTCCGACAGGATTCTCAAGGAAATCGTTTCGCGACTTGGTTTTCTGGTGAATGTAGGCCTGGAATACCTCACCCTGCATCGTTCAGCCGGGTCGCTTTCAGGCGGTGAAGCCCAGCGCATCCGCCTGGCCACGCAGGTGGGTTCTCGCCTGGTGGGGGTGTTGTATGTGCTCGACGAGCCCTCCATCGGACTGCACCCGCGCGACAACGACCGTTTGTTATCCACCCTTAAAGGCTTGCGGGATATCGGCAACACCGTCCTGGTGGTCGAACACGACGATGACACCATCCGCACTGCGGACTGGGTCATCGACCTGGGACCCGGCGCGGGCGAACACGGTGGGCACATCATCGCCGAAGGCACGCCCGAACAGATCATCGCCCATCCCAAATCACTGACCGGTGCGTACCTGTCGGGACGGAAGCATATCCCGGTGCCAAAGAAACGCCGGAATGGCAATGGAAAAAAGCTTACGGTCGTGGGGGCGCGTGCCAACAACCTGAAGGATCTCACAGTCAACATACCGCTGGGTAAATTTGTCTGCATCACGGGGGTATCGGGATCGGGAAAATCCTCCCTGATGAGCGACGTGCTCTACAATGCTCTTGCTGCGAAATTAAACCGGGCTCATACGCAGGCTGGGGAGCACGAACGCATCGACGGTGTTGAAAACCTCGACAAGATCGTTAATATTGACCAGTCTCCCATCGGGCGCTCGCCGCGTTCGAATCCGGGCACCTATACCAGCCTGTTTGAGGAGATCCGTAAACTTTTTGCTGAATTACCAGAAAGCAAGGTGCGCGGGTACAAACCGGGTCGGTTTTCGTTCAATGTCCATGGCGGGCGCTGCGAAGCCTGCCAGGGGCAGGGTGAACTTCGTATCGAGATGCAGTTCCTGCCGGATATTTATGTGTCATGCGATGTGTGTCACGGCAGCCGTTTCAATCGCGAGACCCTCCAGGTTCACTATAAAGGTCACAGCATCGCAGATGTGCTGGCCATGACAGTTGACCAGGCGCTGGAGAAGTTTTCAGCCTTCCCCCATATGATGAACAAACTCAAGCTGCTCCAGGAAGTGGGCCTGGGCTATATCAAGGTCGGTCAACCCGGGACGACCCTTTCGGGAGGCGAAGCCCAGCGGGTTAAACTTGCCAAGGAATTATCCCGCCGTGCCACAGGCCGCACCTTGTATGTTCTGGATGAACCTTCGGTCGGGTTGCATGCCGCCGACGTGCATAAATTGATCGAAGTGTTGCAGCGCCTTGTGGATGCCGGGAATTCCGTTCTGATCATCGAGCATAACCTGGAAATCATTAAAGTGGCTGATTGGATCATTGACCTTGGACCCGAAGGAGGCGACATGGGGGGTGAATTGGTCGCCGAGGGGACACCCGAGGATGTTCTGGATGCCTCCGGTTCGTATACAGGTGCATTCTTGCGAGATCACCTCAAGAAGAGGCGGAAGTCTCCTGGTTAACCTATACGCAATCTCCCCACTCCCTAAATAGCCCAAGTTCAGGTAGAATAAGGTTGCGCACACCTGCCGGGGACTGCCTGGTGGGTTTGCGTTTGACAAGGACGGGACGCACCTATGACAATAAATAATACGATCGAATCATACCGTAAACGACGCAAGCAACTTTTGCCAATCATTCTCGCCGGGCTTGCTGTCCTGCTGGTCGTGGTGGGCATCATCATCGTGGTCACATCGCTTAAAGGTGGTGGTTTTACTTTGTTCGCCACCAGCACTTCCACACCCTCGATCACCCCCAGCCCTACGATAACCTCCTCTCCGACGGAAACAGCGACCATCACTTCCACCCCCACAGAGACTTCCACACCCACCCCGTCTGCCATCTATCCTTATGTGGTGAAGGAAGGTGATACCTTGACCAAGATCGTTGAGGATAAGAATCTTGGTGATAATGGTTTGATCCTGATCTATATCCTGAACCCCACGATCCCCTTTACCGGCGATATCACCGTTGGACAAACCATCATATTGCCGCCGCCAAATTATCCCATCCCAACGCCAACACCCATACCTAGCGGGCTGGCACCCGGATCGCGCATCACGTACCGGGTCATGCCTGGCGACAGCCTTGGCGGGATCGCGAACCGGTTTAACAGCACCATTGCCAAGATCGTACAGCTCAACAAGGATGCATTAAAGGATGGCGAGGCTTCCATAATATATCCCGGTCAGTTGTTGGTGGTGCCGATTAATCTAGTCACACCTATTCCATCGATCACCCAGATCACAACAGCCACACCATAAAAGAGTGTCCCAAACCCCCGGCCCGAGCAGAAACCGGGGGTCTTTTTTCCCCCAATCCCTTTGACATTCTGTGCGCCTCAGACTAAAATGGAAATGTGGTTTTCTATCAGACCGTGAGGAGCAGTTGTGAGCGCTTGGCCTGAAAAATATGTCATTGGTCTCACCGGCAATATTGCCACCGGAAAGAGTGTCGTCCGGCGGATGCTGGAGCATCTGGGTGCCTACACAATCGACGCCGACGTTTTTTCACACCGCGCGATAGCAAAAGGCGCGCCTGGCTATAAACCGGTTGTGGACGTTTTTGGTAAATTCATCCTGGATGCAAGTGGGGAGATTGACCGGGTCAAGCTGGGACGTTTGGCTTTCAATGATCCGGATGTGCTTAAGAATCTTGAAGCAATTGTCCATCCGTTGGTTGAACAAGCCGTGGATTTAATGATCAAACGCGCCAGCCAGCGGGTGATCGTCATCGAAGCCATTAAACTGCTGGAAGGCAAACTGGCTTCCAAGTGCGACAGCATCTGGACCACCTACGCTCCTGAAATGGTTCAGAAAACTCGCTTGATGGAAAAACGCGGCATGAGCGAGCAGGAAGCCATCCAGCGAATTCAATCCCAACCCGCCCAGGAAGAGAAACTGGCAGCCGCCAATGTGGTCATCCAGAATTCTGGAACCTTTGAAAACACCTGGAAACAGGTTGTGGCTGGCTGGAAGATCATCTCCCCATTAACTGATACGGGGCCGCTTGTTCCTCGAAAAGTTGGCGTGGGCGACCTGATTGTCCAGCGCGGGCGCCCGGCCGATTCCACCAACATTGCTGCTCTCATCACCCGTCTGAGTGGTCGCACTCGTCCGCTTTCACCGGATGATGTCATGGCGGCTTTTGGTGATAAGGCGTTCCTGTTGCTTTTGGCACACAAGCAGTTGGTTGGGTTGGCAGGCTGGCAGGTGGAAAACCTGGTTGCCCGTACCACGGATATGTATCTCGATCCCAGCATCACCATCGAACCGGCACTCAAAGCGCTGGTGACCGAGATCGAGCGCGCCTCCCAGGATCTGCAATGTGAAGCCTCCCTGCTCTTTCTGCCACTCCAGTGGTCCACCCAGGAGGATGTTTGGAAAGAGATGGGATACTCCCGCCGTACGCCTCAAACGCTCGGTGTACAGGCCTGGCAGGACGCAGCCCTTGAGTCACAACCCGCCAATACCATCCTGCTTTTCAGGCAGCTCCGCCAGGATCGTGTCTTGCGCCCAATTTAGATCAGGCAATCGAAATCAGGAGCAGGGTGAAAAAGTTGCCTGAAACCCTATATCTGATTAATAACCATCAGATCTCTCTGGCATCGTGAACAACATACTGACCAATATCCTTTTTATTTTTGAGCGTCTCGACTGGCTGGGCATTGTCGACATCCTGCTGGTCACGCTCATCTTCTTTGGACTGCTGGTGCTCGTAAGAGGAACCCAGGCAGTGGTGTTGTTACGCGGGGTATTATTGATCCTGGTGCTGGTGGCATTGCTCACCAGCCTGGCAAACCTCCCGGCCTTCGCCTGGCTGATCCGTACGGCACTCCCGGCTTTGGTATTAGCCATCCCGGTCATTTTTGCCCCCGAGATCCGCCGTGCCCTGGAGAGGATCGGGCGGGCGGGTACGTTTTTCCGTGCATCGAACAAGAATAAAAGCCAGGATATGCAGCAGACCATTCAATCGGTCGTTGCTGCGGCTGCCCGTCTTTCTGCACGCCAGCATGGTGCCCTGATTATATTGGAACGCATTGACAGGCTCGACGAATACACCCGGACGGGAGTGATGCTTCAATGCGATGTTACCCCGGAAATGTTGATGCAGACCTTTTACCCGAACACTCCATTGCATGATGGCGCGGTCATTATTGCAGGCCGGAAGATTGTTGCCGCGGCATGCGTTTTACCGCTCTCTGCCAGCGGTATCCTGGAGCGTTCACCGGAAAGGCAGATGGGACTTCGTCATCGCGCTGCAATGGGGATCACTGAAGTGACGGATGCCGTTGCCATCGTCGTCTCCGAGCAAACCGGAGCCATCTCGATCTCGCATACCGGGCGGATTATTCGTCGGTTGGATGTGGAGCGGCTGGAAAACACCTTGATGGCCTTCTATTATCCGGAGAAATCCCACCAGCAAAATTTCTTCCAACGGCATTTCCCCTACGTGTTCCCGGATAAGGATGAGTGAAACATGTTCCGTTGGTTGATCTCCAATCTGCGAACCTTTCTGATGGCTTTTGTACTGGCGCTGGCCGTCTGGGTGACTGCAGTCACCGCGGCAAATCCCGACGAGACCCAGGTTCTCCCAAATCCGATCCCGATCGAATACATCGGTCAGGATCCGGGTTTGATCCTGACCAGTGCAAATGCCCCCACCCAGGTGGAGATCAGTTTGCGCGCTCCTCATTCGGTCTGGCAAAGCCTGCTCAACGGCGAAACCCCCGTGCGCGCCATCGTGGATCTGACAAGTCTCGCTTCCGGTACCCACACGGTTCTGGTCCATGTGCAGATCGATGCCCGTCCCGTCCGGATCATTTCCATAACCCCGCAGACCTTTGACCTGTCCCTCGAACCACAGGTGACCCGGACCCTGCAAATACGCCTTGCCCTCACCGGTGACCCGGCCATCGGCTACCAGGTTGGAGAGGCAATTCTCAATCCAGCCAATGTCACCATCTCAGGGGCGGAAAGCCTGGTAACCAGGGTCGATCACATCCAGGCCACCATTGACCTGACCGATGCCCGCCAGAATATCAATACCACCGTCTCCCTTCAGGTTGTGGATTCGAGTAACACTGTGATCGAAGCTGTCACCGTTCTTCCTGAATCCGTTCAGGTCAACCTGCCGATCATCCAGCAGGGCGGATATCGCGATATGGCTGTCAAGGTGATGACCGTCGGGAATCCTGCCAGTGGATACAGCCTGACAAGCGTTGCTGCCTTTCCTCCCATCATAACTGTCTACTCTGCAAATTCTGAGATCATCGATTCCATGCCAGGTTACGTGGAGACCTCCTCGCTCGACCTGAGCGGTGCTGTGATGGATATTGAAAAACGGCTGGGAATCATCCTCCCCCCTGGAGTGACCCTGATCGGCGAGCAAAGCGTGCTCGTAAAAGTGGGTGTCGCGCCCATAGAGAGCAGCCGCACGATCTCCTATCGTCCGGTCGAAATGATCGGCCTCTCAGCCGGGTTGTTCGCCCACCTCTCTCCGCAGACCGTCGATATCATTCTTTCCGGTCCGCTGCCGGTGCTAGAATCCATGTCGATCAGTGATGTGCAGGTGCAGGTGGACCTGACCGGCTTACCTGGCGGAACGTACCAGCTGACTCCCAGGGTGTCCATCGTCCAGCAGGGTGTGACGGTCGAATCGATCCTGCCAGGAACGGTGGAAGTGGTCATCAGCACTGCGATTACACCCACTCCTTGATCCAGAACCTTTTTTCAGAAAGTATCTCATTCAGCCTGTCTAATAATAATTGAATCATGAAACCTATTGTTGCTGTTGTCGGACGCCCCAATGTGGGTAAAAGCACTCTTTTCAACCGCCTTGCGGGAGAGCGTATTGCCATCGTTGACGATACGCCGGGTACCACCCGCGACCGCATCGTGGCAGAAGGCGAATGGAACGGTCGCACCTTTGACCTGGTGGATACTGGAGGGATTGATCCCACCCATGGCGGGAAAACTCCGCTCTCGGTCGATTCAGCGGATTTTATTACCGAGATAAAAGCCCAGGCACTTATTGCAGTCCGGGATGCGGATGCTGTATTGTTCCTGACAGACAGCCCTTCCGGGGTCACGCCCCCCGATCGCGAAGTTGCTGAAATCCTGCGCCGGTATCAAAAAACGGTGGACGGGATGAAATGGCCCCCGGTTTTCCTGGTCGTCAATAAATGTGAGAATGCGAAGCAGAGAAACGCGGTCGCAGAATTCTACGAACTGGGGCTGGGGGATCCATACCCTCTCTCCGCCATCCACGGAACCGGGACAGGAGATCTGCTTGATGCGCTGGTGGCCTCCTTCCCGCTTCAAATCGAAGTGGAAGAAGATGAATCGATCAAAATCGCCATCGTTGGGAAACCCAATGCAGGGAAATCTTCGCTGCTCAATAAATTGGTCGGTGAAGAGCGCGCCATCGTGTCACCCATCCCCGGCACGACACGTGATGCCATTGATACCCATCTCATGGTGGAAGGGCTGCCGGTCACGCTGATTGATACAGCCGGTATCCGTCGGCGCGGCAGGATCGAACATGGCGTGGAAAAATACAGCGTCCTGCGTTCCTTCAAAGCCATTGAGCGGGCGGACGTGGTGCTCCTGATCGTTGACGCCGCGGAAGGCATTACCGCGCAGGATACCCACATCGCCGGTTTCATTCTGGATGCCTGGAAAAGCATCGTTGTCCTGGTTAATAAGTGGGATGCCATCCCGAAGGACAGCGAGACCATGGAGAATTACACCCGCCATGTCCGCCGCGAGCTTAACTTCATGGATTATGTTCCCATTCTGTTCATCTCAGCCAAAACCGGTCAACGCCTGGATCAGGTGCTGCCAGCCGCGTTACGGGTTCAGGAGGAGCGCATGGCACGCATCACCACCGCCATGCTCAACCGCCTGCTGCGCGAAGCACAGGATGCCCACCCACCCCCATCACACGCCGGGCGTCAGTTGAAGATCTATTACGCCTCGCAGGTGCGGGTGGACCCGCCGACCTTCGTTCTGCATGTCAACGACACCAAGTTGTTCCATTTTTCTTACCAGCGTTACCTGGAGAATAAATTCCGGGAAGTGTACGGTTTTATCGGCACACCGATCAAGATTCTTTCCGCAGGTCACAAAGAGCAGGATGAATAACTGCATCCCCGGATAATAATCAATCAGGCTGCACATCTGTGCAGCCTGATTTTTTTCATGGGATCCAACTAGGCGGTTACGGAGTATCGATGTCAGAAGCCGTGTTGTTCACGAGGTTTGGATCCGGGTATGCAGGCAATGGTGCTGTTATCGAGGCTGTATTGGTGATCGGCCCAAGTGCAAAGGCGCTGATCGTGGTCACCACTGTGTAAACGATATGCTTTCCAGCCGGGATGTTGACGGTGTCCGTGAAGACGCCCGGTCCGGCTACGGTGCCGCTGATACAGGTGGCTCCAAGCTCGGGAGCACAGGTCCACGTCCAGCTCAGGTCTCCGACAGGCAAAGTATCCGAGAAGGTGGCACCGATCACATTGGAAGGTCCAAGATTGGTAACATTGATCGTGTAGATGACCGTGCCGCCGGGGATGTAGGTGGTAACCATGTCGGTCATGGTGACTGCCAGGTCGGCAGATGGATGGGCGTCGGTATCCGTGGCGGTGTTGTTGCCAGGGATCGGATCGGCCACGGCTGCGGGTGCTGTGACGGTGAGTGAATTGATCAGGTCACCAACAGCAGCAGCATTGACGGAGGCGACAACGGTGTAAGTGATCTTCAAGCCCACCGGGATATCGACTGTGTCTGTGAAGTTGACTGGACTGACCGGACCGGCGGTGCAGTTGGCACCGCTGTCAGCGATGCAGGTCCAGATCCAGCTGGTGATCTGCCCGGGCCGGTTATCCAGGAGGGTTGCTCCGACGACATCGGCTGGCCCATTGTTGGAGACCACGATGGTATAGGTGACCGTGGCGCCTGGCGGGTAGATCGTTACCCCGTCAGTCATACTTACTGATAGGTCAGCGGTTGGAGCAGCATCGGTATCGGTGGCGGTGTTATTGGCCGGGACTGGATCAGGAATGGCTCCCGGAGCAGTTACAGAGGCGGTGTTCACCAGGTTACCGGTTGCAGCCACATTGACATTCGCAACCACGGTGTAGGTCACACCCTGACCGGAAGCAAGATTGACGGTGTCTGAGTAATTGCCAGCAGGTACAACAGGTCCGGCTGTGCAGGTGGAGCTGAAGTCAGGCACGCAGGTCCACGACCAGGTGGTGATCTGGGCAGGGATGTTGTCAGCAAAGGTTGCGCCGATGACGGTCTGCGGGCCATTATTGGCTACCCGGATCGTGTAGGTCAGGGTGCCGCCCGGAGCATAGAAGGATACGCCGTCGGTCTTGGTGACAGAGAGGTCAGCACTCGGACCAGCATCGGTGTCGGTGGCGGTGTTGTTTCCAAGGGAAGGATCCGGTGTGCCGACAGGAGCAGTGATGGTGACGGTGTTGACCAGGTTGCCCGGGATGGTAGTGCCCAGTGAGGCAACGATCGTGTAGGTGACATGCTTGCCGGATGGGATGCTGACGGTATCCGTGATCCCGGTGGCAATGGGTCCGGCTCCAGCGCCGCAACTGGCACCGGCGTCTGCTGTGCAGGACCAGGTCCAACTGGTGATCTGGGCGGGTTTGTTGTCATTGAATGTTGCCCCGGTCACGTTGAGTGGTCCGTTGTTCGTTACAACCACAGTGTACGTGGTTGTCCCGCCGGGAGTCCAGAGGCTGATGCCATCATTGATGGTGATTGAAAGATCGGCACTGGGCGGTGCATCCGTGTCACTGGCTGAATTGTTCGCCATGTTGGGATCCGGCGTAGGACCAGGATTGGTGATCGTCGCCGAGGTGACCAGGTTGCCGACCGCGGAAGCGCTGATCGCTGAAACGATGGTATAGGTGAGATTCCCTCCGATCGGGATATTGACCGAGTCGGAAATATTTCCGGCAGGCGTGATGGGCCCGGCCGTGCAGACACCGCCGGCACTGGGAACGCAGGTGACAGTCCAGGTGGTGATCTGTACTGGCTTGTAGACCGCTACCGTTGCTCCGGTGACAGCAAATGGGCCGCTGTTGTGGACAATGACCGTGTAGGTGGCTGTGCCGCCAGGCGTGTAGGTGCCCAGGCTGTCATTGATAGAAATGGACAGGTCAGCGCTTGGTCCAACGATCACACCTGTGGGTGTGGGGCTGGGAGCGATCGGCGTGGCTGTTGGGCCAGGACCGGGTGTGTTGGTTGGGCTGGGAGGCAGGATACCGCTGCGAACAATGCGCGGTGCCGACCAGACTGCACGATCCCCGCTCGGTGAGCCGTAGGCTTCCACCTTGAGGATGAATTTGACATTCTCTCCGGCAAGTCCAGAGAGGTCCACATCCATGCGGTAGACCAGGCCGCTAGGTACATCCAGACGCTCAGCGGCAGTCTTCAAGGTAAGTATAGGTCCGGCTCCAATCTGGTAAGCCAGGCGGAAGATCACATAACAGTTCGAAGGACCGCCATTCTGGCAGCCAACATAGGATTGGAAGTGATCACCGTTTTGAACCGTGAAGCCAGGATATTTACCCTGGATATAACCATCGGTTACATATTGCGGGAAGGTGAGCAGACCTTCAGCGCTGGCAAGACCATCTTCCATCAGATGGCTGCCCAATTTGAGTACGAAGCCGCGCACATCCCCGTCAATTCCGGGGCATGGCAGGGCACCCGCTCCGCTCGTCCAGGTGGCGTCACAGGCATTCGCGACAAAATTGTACACGGAACTGTAAGAACTGCTCACGTTGATATTAACCAGGAAAGGTGAAGTGCCGCTTGCGCCCACACCAAAATCGGTACCGTAAGCATTGCGCAGTTTCCAGTAACCAATATAATTGCCCGCGGTAATGGGCGCGGTCAGGTTGACCGAAAGATCAATGGAAGCACCCGGGGCTACACTGGTCGGCAGGTTGAAGGCTGAGGCAGCTGCTCCCATGTAATCCCCGCCGGAAAAGACCAGCCGGTACGAGGTCGTCCAGGTGCAGGTGCCAGCATTCTGCAAGCGCCAGGTCTTTGTGAAAGGCGTGCCGCCAGCCATTGCCGTCCCATCCGGGATGGTTACATCCGCAACGAAGGAAGCCCTGTCACAGGTTGAAACAAGTGCTCCAGCGCGGGCAATTCGCGCTCCAGACCAGATTGCGCGGTCGCCCGCCGGGGAACCGGAGGCGAGTATTTTTAAAATGAAATTGACGTTTTGTCCGGCCAGGGAGGATAGGTTGACATCCAGGTTATAGAACATTCCGTCGATCTTCTCACGGAATGTCTTGAGGGTATATATCGGACCGGCACCCACCTGGTAATTCAATTGATAGGTGACATAACAACCTGTGGCTCCATACTGGCAGTTGATGATGGAAAGGAAATGGTCACCACTTTGGACGGTGAAAGCAGGAAAAACACCCTGGATAAAGCCGTCGGTGACGTTCTGGGGGGAGGTCAGCAATCCGGCTGGTCCGGGGGAACCGGTTTCCAGCACGGGAGCATCCAATTTCTGCACAAAACCTCTAACATCCCCATCCGTGCCAGGGCACGGCAGGGTGCCAGCCGCGCTGGTCCAGATCGCCGAACAATAATTGGCGACAAAATCATACGCGGTGGCGGAAACGCTCCCCGAAACAACGATATCAATGAAGAAAGACCAGGTACCGTAGGGTCCTACTCCAAAAAGGGCGCTCGTGGCGTTGCGCAGCATCCAATAACCGCGATAATGCCCGGCAGTGGAGGGTGCTGTCATGTTAACGGTAATATCCACTGTCGCGCCTGGCGCAACACTGGTTGGCATGTTGACCACCGATGGAGCGCCCATCTTTGTGCCAGCATAGAACACGATGGCGTAGGATGTGCTCCAGGTGCAGGTGCCAATATTCTTCAACCGCCAGGTCTTAACAAGGGGTGTCCCGGGGGCAAAACTGGTGCCATCCGGGATTGTTACATCGGCCACAAACTCAGCCGCGTCACAGGCCGCTGCAGCCACCGGGCGGGGGGAGAAAGCTGTCCCTGGCAGGAATTGCACCAGAAGAGTGACGAGAAGGACAGCCGGGGTGATGATACGTCGGAATTTCATTTCTTCCTCCTTCACTTGCAAAGCACAGGGCGAACGTCCTGTAAACCAAAAATAGACGAAAAAAAGGGCCAAAACGTTCCTTTTCGGCGTAATGATAACCGAAAAAATCTAAAATGGTATATCCATTTTATATGACAATTAATCACCCCAGAAAAGAGACCCACCTTGACAGGCATTCGCGCTTGCCTTACGATGGGGTGGATACCAATTCCTTTCAGGTTTTCCAAATCCTGGAGGAAAAGGGAAGATTTAAAACTAGAAAAACCACGATAAGAAAGGTTTCCATGAGCTCACACAGGCAGATTGTTGGTCGCTGGGGGGAGAACGTCGCTGCAGAATACCTTGAGAAGAAAGGGTATAAGATCGTCGAGCGCAATGTCCATGCCGCCCATGGCGAGATCGATATCGTCGCCAGGAAGGATAATCTGCTGATCTTTGTCGAGGTCAGGACGCGTACTTCCCATTCTTTTTCCTATCCGGAAGAATCCGTCACGCTGCGCAAGCAGACATATATCCTTTCCGCAGCGGAAGAATACCTTCTCCTTCACCCTGAAACAGGTGAGAGTTGGCAATTTGACCTGGTGGCGGTCGAAGGCAGCCCCGGGGGGAATCCTCAAATCGAGCATTTTGAGAATATACTGGGTTGATCACTATCTGAGTAAGCTTTCAATAATATATTAATCATGAGACACATCCACCTTCAAATATCCGAATCGCTCGGGACAAAAAAACGAATCCATGGGTAATATGGAAAAGCCGGTCTCAAACCATATCCATAGATCACCGCTCATTGTCATCATCGGTCCTACTGCGGTCGGGAAAACCGAGTTTTCCATCCAACTTGCCAGACAGTTTGGAGGAGAGATCGTTTCAGCAGATTCCAGGCTTTTTTATTGCGGCATGGACATCGGCACCGCCAAACCGACTGCCGAGCAGCGCATGCAGGTGCCACATCACCTCATTGATATTGCGAATCCAGGGGAAAATTTGAGCCTGGTCGATTTCCAGAAAATGACTGCAGGGGCAATAGCAGAGATCCAGAAGCGCGGTAGGCTTCCATTTCTGGTTGGCGGAACGGGGCAATACATCCATGCTGTAACACACGGTTGGAAACCCCCGGTGACCGAGCCGAATATTCGCCTTCGCTCCGTTCTGGAAGACCTGGCAGGCTCGCAGGGGAAGGATTGGCTTCACCAGCGGCTGGCTTTGCTCGACCCTGCCTCGGCGAAAAGGATTGACCTCCGAAACCTTCGCCGTACAGTGCGGGCGCTGGAGGTGATCCTCTCGACGG
>Ga0315275_10000588_pt1 | contig 30546 bp, 46 predicted proteins | sample YL17G03_0_MG_FD_205557 | JGI IMG/M metagenome (GOLD analysis project Ga0315275, IMG submission 205557) | Sediment microbial communities from Yellowstone Lake, YNP, Wyoming, USA - YL17G03_0 | ecosystem: Environmental > Aquatic > Freshwater > Lake > Sediment | place: USA: Wyoming | collected...
TTTAGGACGATCGAGGTGCGATGTTGGGTCGTGCAGTGCTGGAGTTGAACCAGCTACCTTCTGTGTTCAAGACAGACGCTCTACCGAATGAGCTAATTGCGTGTAAACACCGCTGAGTGATCGTCCTAGAGCCGAACCCTGGAGTCGAACCAGGCGAGCTTGTGGGGGCCAGCGAGTGCTTCCTTGCGGAAGCGAGAGCTAACACCGGGTTTCCTTATGAGGGAAAGTGGGGCCCACGCCCCAGTTCGGCACAATTGATTTCCATCCGAGTGAAGTAGCTGGACTGCCTTTCGGCCTGTTCCAAATACAGGTGCGTCTACCGTTCCGCCACTGGGTCATGTTGGGGTCCGAAGACCTTGTGACCCAGCCTGGAGTCGAACCAGGATTCCTCTTGCGAGGATGCTTGTGAGCTATCTCTTGTGGATGGAAATCAGTGAAGGGTTATGGATTCGAACCATAATGCTTGTGGGAATCGCGGAGGGCTCTCTTGCGAGAGCGAGGTGCGATGCCGGGTGCGTTTGCTCCAACTAGTTAGGTCGGCGAGGGACCATCCCTCAGTACCCTTCAAATCGAGATCAAAAATAGTTTCACGTCCGAGAAGACAACCTGGTTTGCGGTTTCACCGTTATGGATGGAGAAATCGGAGGTTAGTCCGAAATGCGTGTGAGGTTGTCGAGCAGGTCGTGAAACGGCGGGGATTTAGGGAGTCGAACCCTAAGCTTGTGAGAATCGCTGGATGCTTCCTTTCGGAAGCGAGGGGCGAATCTGAATTTACGACTGATTGATTGTCAGGTGAGGCACCGAGCCTCTGTAAATCCCCAGTAGCTGGGAGGGTGTTGAAGGCTGCTCCTCCCCCAGCGAGAGGAGAACCTATATGCTACGGCTTAGATTGTCAAGTACGAATCGAACCGCCCGGTGATATTTCGAAGCCGACCTTTCGACCGTCCCGAAGAAATCGCTGAGCTGAGTAAGCGAGGTTGGCCGCGACCACCGTGATGAACGGGAGATGTGCTCCGTCTTCGCATGTTGCCGCGCCTGCTACGCCTTCGTCGTCGATGACGAAGCTCTCGTCCCAGACAACTCGCCCGAAGGAGCCCTGGGCATCCAGAGCGCCGTGAAGGCAGGCTGTCGAAGAGGTTCGAGCGAACTGTTGAACGAGTCGGCGCGCTGCTCCGTTGTCGAGACAGTCGAGAAGGAGGTCTGCCTTTCCAAGCAGCTCCTTCACGTTGTCCGTGACGAGCTTGTGAGAGACGATGCCGATGTCTCTCCCGAATAGGAACTTCATCGACTGCTGCAGGCTTTGCACCTTCAGCTTACCGACGTTCGGCTTTCCGTGGAACTGAGAGGCGACGTTTCGTTGCTCGACCCTATCGAAGTCGATGACTCGAAGCGTCGCCTCCACGTTCCGTAGGGCTTGTACGACGTGGGAACCGAGCGCCCCGACGCCCACCACGACGATGGTCTTCATGAGAGACCTCCTTCAACCGAACGGTGTCTTCGGTCGCAGCATGAGGACGTTGTCAGGGCGGCCTTCCTTGGAAGGGTAGCGCTCGACCACGAAGTCGCGGAGGTCGACGTTTGGGTCGGCCGGGATGCCCGGTACTCCACCCGTACGAATGGCCTCAGCGACCCAGCCGCGGACATCGCCATCCGTTGCTTCGAAGGAGACGGGGTCAGGCAGCGTGCCGTGTTCTCCGCTCCAGGTGATTTCCAGACGTGCTTCGTTTGCGTTCATGACTCTGTCCCCTTTCTCTCCAGCTCTTGGAGAATGTCTTCGTCGACTGCGTTGCAGATTTGTTTCGCTAGTAGGGCTTGCTGCCGCGGAGTTCCCGAACCGTCTGCAGCCGCGATGTCCATTGGATCGATATACCCGGACAGCTCTCTCAGACGATGTATCCATTCGGGTTCGCCTGTCAAGATCGGCTGCTCTGGGCAGCTAAATATCGCCCAGTGAGGTTCGTACGTCAGCTTGTCTGGACCCTTCCAGCGAAACAGCGCGAAGCTGTCATGGCTGATGATGAACCAGTCGAGTCGTCGGCCGAGAGCGGCTTCGATGGCCGCAAACGTAGTGACGTCGGTGTGTGACGGGCCGGGGAGTCCTGCGCCGGGATGACTGTGAGCAAATCCAGCGACCTGCTTTCGGTTCTCCCAGAAAATGTCCCACAGGTCTCGACTGTCCGGAAGAGATCCACCGCTTCTTTCGGGCGGTACATGCCAGTGAATCGGTTGCCCGTCCAAGCCGAGCACCACGCCTGCTTCCATCATAGAGCCTCTCAATCGACCCGACGAAGGACCACAAGAACCCCATCTTGATGCGCCTGTTGAATGACCGAGGGCAGCGACTCAAGTGTGAAAAAAGTGTCTCCGCGAGTTCCTTCGTCAAAGTCGGAATCGTCCGAGTGTGCCGTCAAACAGATACCTGCGTCAATGATCTGAAGCGTGGCTTCGTCACAAGTGCATTCGAAACGTCGGCGGTTCCATCGAAACCGCACCACCATTTCTCCAGCTCTAACTGCACGTCGGTGGTCGAGATACTCGGCGTCGCCAACTGCCAAGGCCGCTTTCGCTGCTTGACCGAAGTCGATTTTCGCCATCGCGCGTCGGCCTTCACCTGAGCCCAAAGACTGCGCCATCGTACGGCGCTGTTCTTCACGGATCTGACGGGCTTCCTCTTCAAGTCGCAGACGTTCAACCTCCGCGCGTCGGCGTTCTGCCTCCGCTCGTTGCCACGTCTCTAGCCGAAATGCCGCATCAAGAGCCGGAGACACGCCTTTCACATTTTTGAGTGTTTTCGTCTTGTCCAAAAAGGCGTTGAGAACGTCGCTCTCCGGTCCCAGCGGCATTTCCTGCCCGATGTAGAAGAGAGGGCCATCAATCGTCGTAGCTCCCGCGCAGATGCGGGCGAAGCGGTCGAGTCCCTCCTCGATGAGGTGGACACACAAACCGGCCTCTGAAATTTTCGCAGGGTCGACATCCACCCGAACTTCGTCAGGCAGAATGTGATCCCCTACCAAGTACCCCTTCCAGGTGTACTTCAAGTCCTCCAGCTTCGGCTCGGAGCATTTCGACCAGCGAGCCTCTTTTCCGTTTCGATGGGTGAACTCGTGCCAGCCGATTTCGCGCGGAAGACACCCCACAAGCTCAAATGCTCGTGAGGTGGTCCGGAGGGACCGACCACCAGCCCACGGCAAGACGATAGTCTCGTTTGCTGCCGTGTTTGATAGAAGGTCCCTCCATCCCATTGTGTTCACCTGAAGATCAGGCCGCCCAAGCTGGCTTCCGGAGAATATCGGTCTTCAAGATCGTTTCCGCAAGGGTTACTCGCGGAACAGCAGCAACAGCGGCCTGACCGACCGGCGTTGCCGCCACGAGCGCCCGAATCGTACGCGGAATCGCGTAAGGGTCGGCGAAAGTACGCTCGTTGATCTCGAAGCACGGAACTCCCATCGCCGTTGCCGTGTTGAGAACTACGCGGAAGTTCTCACCCGGAACTCTGATGAGACCGAACGCCAAGGGCTTGTGGCCCCACTGACGAATCGAGTGCTCGAAAGTCCCGTGCTGGCCTTCGTCACCGACGAAGATGAACAGCCCGTCCTCATCCGGCTGCAGCTTGTAGTGCGAAAGAGCCCGCACTCCAGCGCCGTAGTCCGTTCCTCCGCCAGCCTGAACACCGCGGAACGCGTTCTCGACACCAGCCGCCGAGGCGTGCTGGATCTTGATCTCGCGACCCGTCGTGTTGAAGACGGCGACATGCAGCTTCTCGGGCGGAAACGCCTGGAGAAATTTCGCCAGGTAGGTTTTCGCCGTGGCTAGCGCGGTCGTCATCGACCCCGAGATGTCCACGAGGACGTAGACTCGAAGACCCTTCGTGACCTCCTCCACTGCCTTCTTCAAGGCGTTGTCGGCGGCTTCGATGAGCTTCTCCTGCGTTCCCTTGTTTTTCACGCGAGATGCGATGTTCGCCGCTCGCATGTCCTCGGCGTTCTTGACTGCGCGTTCCCACCGCTCGCGGACATCCTGAACCTGCAGGAGGCCCAAGTCTTCGAGCGTCGGGGTCGCGATGATCAAATCCTTGTCGCTGAACGACCCGGACTCGATGGCCGCTGCCACGATGGCGCGTGTGACGCCGACCTCCTTGGGAAGGAGTCCAACGATACGCTTCCATCCCGGCTTCTCCTTGACGATCTTCTCGCAGATAGCCATTTCGTTGAGGCCGGTCCACGTTTCCGCGGCCTTGACCTCAGTTCCAATAGCGATGCTGCGTCGACCATCTTCGGACTGCGCCTGCTTCCACCGAAGAGCCTCGAAGAACTTCGGGGTCTCCGGCTTGTAGCCGATGCGTCGCGCGAGATCCATGACGGTCGAGCGAAAGCCCGCCTTCACTAGACCGTCGAGCAACTTCGGGTTCTGCTCTCGGTACTGCAGCCACTTCTCGACCACCTTTTCCCAGCGACCGAAGAAGGACTTCCGCGCCGACTTGCCGAACCCCAGCTCACGGTTGATGGCCGCTACGCCGGGCAAGCTGAGTACGTCGTGGATGCGGAGCAGTAGCTTCGGGTTGAGGTCGGTTTTGCTGTCCTTGTTGTAGAGCAGCATCATGGCCTCTCCGACGTCACGGAAGTCGTCGTCATGGAATGCGAGCTTCCCTGCATCCATGACCGGGTCGCCCTTGCGAGACTGGACGAGCATGAAGGCCGCCAAGACGACCTTCAGGTCTCGGTGTTCCTGCTTGAACGCGTACGAGGCCCAGTGAGCCGCGAACTCGTTATCGAGCTTCCAGACTTCGGCGACCTGCTTGTACATCCAGGTCACGACTTCGGGAAACAGGCCAGCCGGACGGTAGTCGGCGAGCTTCATGCGCGCCTCTGAACGGACAGTGTTGTCCTCCCAGAGATGGCCGATTTTCACTTTCACCGTCTTCTTGCCGGCTTTGTCGAGCCGGTAGACGATCTTCTTGCCCTCTTCGAGCTTGTGCGTGACGGGCTGCCACTTCACGCCAACCGTTGCGCCGGCATCTGCCGTCACCATGCCCGGACGACCGTGATGCATGTGGTCCGTGTAGGCGAGCAAGGTCTGAATGATCTTCTCTGCAGGTCCAAGATTCTCGATGTTCATGGTCGTCCTCTATATCGAACGCTGATGCGTCCGCTCTCTATGACAGTTGGAACAAACCAGATCGCATTTCGCTATTTCAGTGAGCAGCTTTTGGCGTGATCCGAGTCGCATAAGGTTTGAGACTTTCGACACCTTCTCTTTTGAGTTGCGGTGGTCGAAGTCCATCACGTAAGGCGGATACCGCCTTCCGCAGTCCAAGCAAGGCGCGTTCTTAGCTCCCAGAACGATCGCTCTAAGTTCAGCGTGTACTTTGTTGATTCGCGATCGGTACGCCACGGATTTGTGTCGGTACTCCCGTGCGCGCCAAGTCGCGTCGCATCTTCGACACCTAGATTTCCGACGATTCTTCTTTTTCAGCTTCCAACCGAAGTTGGAAACAGGCTGCACCTTCTTGCAGCCGAAGCACTTCTTCGTCGCTTTCGCCTCCATAGTGTTCAATCTGACTTCTTAGAGAGTGTCTTCATGAAGTCCTGCAGCTTTGCCTTGAAGGCGGCGCGGCATTCCTTCGAGCAGTAGAGTCCGTTATGAGTCCAATCAGAAGGCGCGAAGCATGGAGTAGGCTTCCCGCAATTCTGACAGGGAGCGTAATGGATCTTAGGTCCGTCATCCATGAGATCGGCACCCCTATCACACTGGCGACCTACCAGGGAATTGAACCCTGCGTCTTCCGCTTAACAGGCGGGCGCTTCACCAGACAGCTAGTAGGTCAAAGGCGACATTACGTCGCTGCTGCAAGGGAGGGCCTCGAACCCCCAGATCACGTGGTTAACAGCCACGCGGCTTACCAATTTGCCTACCTTGCAAAAAGAACAGTACGGACCCTCCCACTACCCACGCGAACGTGGATGGAAGGGTCCGCACAGCTCTCCCCAGCGCAGTTCGTCACCTTTCGGGTTCTACGTGCGCCAGGAGAGCGAAAGTCTTTCGACTCCGCTCTGCTTCATTGCCAGGAGAGAATCTCTGCCCTGCGCGTCGACTTGCCTAGTCGATCTTTCGCTCCGCTACCCTCCGTATACTTCGAGGTCTCTCGCAAAGAGCGCACGCGTTTCCGGTCAAACTGCACCGGTGGGTGAGCATCCAAAGTCCTGTTGAATTTTCAAGGAGCTAAGGAGAGCACTTTGCTTTCCTAGTTCCGGCAGCAGGGTTCGAACCTGCGTAAACGGCTTCAGAGACCGTTGTCCTGCCAATTGGACGATGCCGGAATATGTATTCGTGGGGAGCACGGGAATCGAACCCGCCTCTATCGGCTTAAGAGGCCGCTGCGTCACCTTGACGCCAACTCCCCAGAGGGAGTGGAGGGCACCGGAATCGAACCGGCCTCTTTCGGATTAAAAGTCCGCTGCGTCACCTTGACGCCAACCCTCCATCTTGTTTTGGCCCACGCTTAGTGGGCTTCTGCTTTTTGAGTTTCATGACTTCTTCTCGTGATCTCTTTTGGTTTTCGTGGGGCGTGGTGGAATCGAACCACTTGCCGTAGGCCACCGGTTTACAGCCGGCTAGAGCTACCTCTGCTCAGAACACACCCCGAAATGTATGGGCCGTCTGAGCTTCGATATCGTTCGCGGTTCATCGTCGTATCCTCGTGAGAATTTGGAGCCTGAAATGACTGAAGGCCACCGGGAGGGTTTCTCCGGGTGGCCTTCGCTGGGGCATCAAAGCCCAAGTTACTCAACCACCCTACGTAGCCCCCTCCGGATTTGCCGCATACACGGGCTTGGAGAGGGCATGACCTTCGATGAGCGAATCCTGGCGACCACAAAAGACGGAAGACCACGCCAGCGCTGATTGCGCTTTCTGCGTGGTCAACATCCTGCTTGTGGTCCGGGAGATCATTGAAGACGAGCCTCTTGAAGGTCGGTTGCGACCTTGTCCCAAGCTAAGCAGAGGGTCTGCTAGCGGTCAAGGATGTTTTTAGATCGAGGCGATCTATTTCGAGGGTACTCGGGAAAAACCGTAGGTACCGTGCGGTACTAAGCGGTCGGCTGCGATTCCAAATAACAAACTGGATGGTAGGCGCCGTGGTCTTTGGACCAGTAGACCGGGCTGTTCGGCTTGACGTGCTTGCCGCACCACTTGCAACTGCCCGCGTACTTCGCCTTCATCTTGCGCCAACCGTCTTCTGTGGCCTTGTTAGGACGAGCGCGGCTGGGTGCGGGGACGTGAACTCGAACGGAAGGTGTTGGGAATGTCGTTCCGTTTGCTGCAGCTGGGAGAACAAGAAGGACATGATGCTTGTGAATCAACTTCGCCGCTGCATAGGCAGCGTTCCGCCCTTCATCGATATTCGATGAAGCTGCCAACGCAAGCAGGCTTTTGATCAGCGTGAGCGGGTCGGTCATGCCGCATCAATTGGGGCCGGCGTCACTCTTCGTCGTACTCATCCGCGTGACTACCTTTAATTCAGTCGCGTCGCCTTTGACGTGCCTCTCAAAGCTCGCAATCATCCGAACCAGTAGCCGACTCAAGCGTAGCGAGGCTCCAAAGGACTCCGCCTTCGCACGCATGTGGTCTTCCAGCATCCCATGCAGCTCTTCGGGGAGATTTATGTCCGTCCAGTCGCCGCTTTCGGCGTAGAGGTCCGCCATCTCCGTCATGAGAGCGTGACGCTCTTCGGGATTCTTGGACTGCTCGATGCGTCCCGCCAGCGCCCGCATCTCTTCCGAAAACGGAGAGTCGTGATGATGACCGCAGCCAGGGCAAGGTTCGTTAGCCATTTGATCTCCCTAAGGCCGGTACTTTACGACGAATCGCCAACTCCGCGCCACGGTTCCAACTCGCCACGTTCAACTCCGCCCCATGCTCGCGCGCCAAAAGCCGCAGCTTCGAGCACAACAGCGCAACGTCTACTACGAGCGCGTCGTTAGAGACCTCAAGAACCATCCCCACCTTCGGTTTACTCATGTGCCCAGAATGACTGACCCTTTTCAAAGGGCCAACTTTTGAACGCACACGACGCTACCACGTACGGGAGGATTGTCAACGGCGACTTAAATGGCTCTAAGAGCCGAGTCCCGCTCGACCCTTAGAGCCAGTTTGGTTCGTTGCAGATCTCCCAGCGGTGCTCGGACTTCCACAACCCGCATAGCGAGCAGATGACGTCCTTCTGGAAGTGCTCGACGTTGACCACAACAAAGTTGGGGTTCGTGTCGCGGAAGTAGAAGTCCTCTTCCTCTTGCGACGTCAACTCCGGAGGAATGACTTTCGCCTGATAGTGATTCGTCTTCTTCACTGTTCATCTCCCTTCGAGTCCACAAGCGCGCGAGAACCTGTCTGCAAACGCGCTTGTCCTCCAGAAGGGGTTAGCCCCTCAAAGAGGTACACCCCAATCCGGCGGACCGGAATCGAGATGCAAGGCGAGTCTGCGTCGGACGGATCTCATCTTCGGTTAACGAATTAACACGCGATGAAGGATTGTCAAAGGGATTTATTGACAAATTCGGTGCGGGGTCCCGCTTTTCACCCGAATGTCAACTTTCTGTGACGTTCTTCAGGGATTCGGAACACTGGCGACAGCAGTGCTGCAGGTGATGAAATGTGATTTCAGCATTTAGGTCCCACGCCACTTTGCGACCGCAAAGTGAGATCGTGTCGGCCCCTCCGCCAAGCTTCTTGCCTTGATGAGTGAGACGGCGGATGTGCCACTGACTCATGGAAGAAGCCTGCGCAGTTTCGCAAAAAGAGAACCCAGTCATTTTATCTCCGTCTTCTTGATCTTGATTCGATGAACGTTTCGCTTTACGCGTTCCAACCGGCATCGCGCGCACGACGAAAGATACTCATGACGGAGGATACACCAAACCCGAAGTACCCAGAGAGAACTAGGATCTTCTGGACACACCTGCCCCGCTACACGCCCGCAAAAGCCGCAAACAAGCATTCGAGTACTGTTAGAGCGGCGAAGCGGTTAAAGGCAAGCTAGCCCATCACTGCTTGGAGGTCGCGTTCCGACTCGGGAGACGGTAGCACTCGCAAGCGTGTTTGTGATTGAGGGTACTGCAGCAACAGGATGTCGACTTCCAAGGGACGGTAGATGCTCGCAAGACGACTTCCCAACGCGTACACCTCTTCGACGTGCCCGCTGTGTAGCGGATAGCCGTCACATCCGTTCATGACGTCTCTCAGCAGCCACTTGTCGAAGTGCAAAGCCTCCATCACGGCATCGTAGGGGTCCCCCTTGTGAACACGCGGGTCGATCGGAGGCTGGTTCATGAGCAAAAAGGAACCGAAGATACAGCACGATCGAACGTGAACAGCGTTAGGATCCCAAGCCCAACACTGGCGGGTCTCGTCCCACCCTACGCCCCAGTCTTTCGCGATGATCAGATAACCGTGCTGAATGGCGCTATCTACGGATGCCCGCAGAATCGGTTCAATTTCCTCAATTTTGGCCATGGACCCCTCCAAGTTGAACAGTTGTTTCGGGATCTCCTCCTAAGAAGCACAGGGCTATACGGATAGCTTCTAGGCAGAGTTGAATGCTGAGCGGTGTTTTCGAGCGTAGAACTCTTCAGTATCAGAAGTTCTTCTCGAATCTAGTCGAATTAGGAGTTCAAGTCTTGACAGGGGGCTTCTGTCCAAGTTCGTCGCGAACTTGCATCAGTAGACGACCTAGATGGTTTTCACCTTCGCCGTCGACCTTGCCCCAAAAGCGGTCGTTCCAAGTGTTTCCTTCAATGAGCCTTGTTGTCCCGGTTTCGAGGAGTAGATCACGAAGGGGGGATGGGCCAAATTTCTGACGAAGAAGTTCGAGCATCACCCCCAGCTTCACGGACTCCCAGTCCTTCCTGAGCGTGAGAGAGCGTCCGAGCTTCTTTGCGATGCCGGGCGTAGCAACATCTCGAACCGCACGACGAAGCCTTGGCTCGGTCGTCTTAGCGGCCTGGAACGCATGTTCGACAGTGGAGTAAGTCACACCATCGAGCCGCACAGAGGCGGGGTAGAAATTAGAGAGGAATCGATACGCTCCTCTAAACTCGGTGATGTCCACAGATCTCTCCGTCTTCGTGTGGTTTTCCACACGATCTAAACAGGCCCTAAGTCCCGCTTCCCCTGCACGCCGTTCATGTCGAGGGCGGACAAAGCCCCTTGGACAGATCGACTCTCTGTCCCTATCAACCTATGTGGGGATTGTCAATGAAAGGCGCGTAAATACTTACCCACAGGGCTTGTGGGTAAATTTAGCAGCCGTTCATTGTATGAGGATCGTGCTGACCGGCTCGGGCAAAGCGAACAGCTCCGACAGCCCTTCCACCAAGAGAGACTTCAAGATCTTCTCGCTCAGTGTCTTCAGCTTCGTCGCGCTGAGGAGTAGAGTCGAGTCCTTCGCCTTGCGGCCGATGTCGTGGAGGTTCTCCGCGACAATGTAGAGCCGGGTGATGGCCTTGCGCGCGGCATCGATGTCGTCCGGCTCTTTCAGACCGTTCTTCCAAGGCGAGAGCCCCATCTCTTCGCACAAGGCTATCAACTCACCCATATCTTTGCGGAACTGGTTCGGATCCATCGTCGCCTCTGTTTACGATCTGCTGAGCGTATGTCAAGTAGTTAAGGGCAAAGAAAAGCCGGACTGGTTTCCCAGCCCGGCTTCTCCCTACCCGTTCGAATCAGGCGTGAGAGCGGTTCGGTGTGAGGTTCTCGGTCGACGGGGGTGACTTGGGGACTTCGTGCTTCCCGTTCGTCGTCTTCGTGACCAGCGCCTCCGCGATGTGCTTGCCGAGAACGTCGGCCGCCTTCTCCTGCTTCGAGCGCGTGTCCTCCGGCTTCGGCGTCATGAGTCGGAGGTGGTTCAGCATCTCGTCTGCCGCGAACTCCAGGTCACCGGAATGGAGTAGAAGCTCCTCGTTTGGCTGGAGACGACTCACGGCGGCCAGCTTGCTGCGTTCGACCACCTCGCGGATGACCGCAGGGATTTGACCGGACAGCTTGTTGCCGACCTTGTTGAAGTCGCCGTTCTGGTCGAGACGACCGCGCGCGTACAACTTCACGAGATCGACGGAAGCCTTGGCGTCGGGCGCTTTCACGCTGATGACTGCGTCGAGCCGACCCGGACGCATCATGGCCGGTTCGATGTGTTCGACGTGGTTCGTCGTGAGGCACACGATCAGCTCCATCCCCTTCGTGTCGACACCGTCGATGGTGTTGAGGATGTCGTTGACGTTCTCGTTCTCCTTGCGCTCGCCCTCCTGCATCACGCGGTCGATGTCTTCCGCGAAGATGACAGCAGGCTGGTATGCCTTGGCGAAGTGGATGGCTGTCTTGAGGTCTTTGACCTCGGACAGGTAGATGAACGTCCAGCCGTTCTCGACGCACTTCTTGGCCGCCACGTAGGCCGTGAGGGTTTTGCCGGTGCCGAACGGTCCTTCAAGCAAGATGCCGCGCTTGAGCGGAATCTGGTACTTCCGACAGTTGTCGGTGTGCTCGATGGGGGTGAAGAGGGAGGTGTTGACCGCCTTCTTCACGTCGTCTGAGAAGATCAACTCCTCGGGTCGCGTCTGCGCCGTGTCGATGAACTTCGGGCAGTCCCTCGGATTGAACTTCCGCGGGTCGGTCTCGAACTGGACTCGAATCGCGTTTCCGCGGTAGATGGACTCGTCCTTGACGAGCTGACGCGTCAGGTTCGCCAGCTCCTTGATCTCGCCCTTGTGCTTCTGCTTCACCTCGCCGCCGATGCTGAACAACATGCGGTTGTCCTTCACCGTGATACCGGTTTCGAGGTAGCCCGCGATGCCGGGGATCTCCACGCGTCCCCACGGAACCTGCTCGTTCAAACCGATGCCGACTTCGACACCGATCATCACGGGAGGGTTCGGACCGAAGAAGCCGGGCGTCGGAACGAGCGCGGAGAAGCCGTACTTGCGCGAGATGGCTTTGGCGAAGGCGAACGCACCTTCCATCGGGAACGCTTCGACGATCTCGTCGATAGCGATCTCTTGCTCTTCCTCGACCTCTTTCCGCTCCAGCCAGATGCGCGCCTGCTTCAGCGTCATCTTCGGCGGGATGATGATCTGCTCACCCTCCCGCTTGATTTCGATGTTCTTGAACTGCTCTTCCTTGGCCACAGCCGCTACTGACTTGTCGTTGCTCATTCTTTCCTTCCCACTTCCGCGTGAGTCGCTTCCGTTGTGCCAGCGGGCTGGCGTTTCCCGGCTACCGCGCCGTGGAGTGCAAGAGTGATAACAGACAGGATCCGGATTGTCAATGAAAAGGATCGTGCCTTTTTGGCTGCGCTATCGAAGCGCGTACGTGCCTTTACCGGCCTTTCGAATCAGGCCGAGCTTGATACCGCGTGTCATTCTGAGTGCGACAGCTTTCGGGCTGATGCCGATTTTCTTGCCGAGATCATTCAGGTGTGCAGAGCCTCCGGCGGCTTGAAGGGCGTCGAGTACACCACCAAGGCTTCGCTGTACACGGGGATCCTCGTTGACTAGTTTGGAAGCCAAGCGGGGTGCTTTTTTAGCTTTAGGTGCTGAAGACTTAGCACTCCGCTTTGAACCTGTAGGAAGCAGGCTGGGAATGCTTATGGGCGTGGCTTGTCCGCCCGCCAGATGGAGCAGTTGCTCGCGCAACCCTTCCAGGTCCCTGTCGATCTTTGCGACCGCTTCTATGGCGGTTATGCGTTGCACTACGAGCTTCTCGTAGCTCCGTAGCGTTTCGCTAAACGTATCCAGATAGCCTTCCGTTCCACGCTTTTTCTTCGCCATCACATCAGCCTTCTTTTGTCGGGTTCGGTTTAAAGAGAACGTGAGGTCTTTGGATGATGGGGGCGTCTTCGGGGCCTCTCCAGTACGGTTCGATCCAAATCGTTTTTCTCTGTCCGCGTCCTTCACCGTAGGGTTGACGCTTCCAGTGACCGGCCACGAGGGTTTGTACGTTGAGGTGTCGGTACTCGCGTTCTCCATGTAGATAAGCGCGAACGGGCTCGCGGAAGTCGTGCTTGATGGGGCGACCGACTTGGAACGTTCGAACAACGGGAGGGCCCGGTATGCGTCTTCGTTGAGCTTGCTCGTGTGTCTTGTGGCCCGGTCCAATGGGTTTGACGTTTGTTGGATCCGACATTGCCAAGCACACGTTGAGGATGAGGCGGCCGATGAGGTTCCCGAGGCGTTCATCGCGGTCAGTTATCGGCTGCGCAAACGGATTGAATGTAGGATCGGCCGTGCGGTGTGACTCCCAGCTCGTTTGGCCGAGCATGTCTTCGGTCGTGCATCCAAACCGCCAGAACGTCACAGGGCTTGGTGTCATAGCCGCGTAGGCCCAGCCGATGCCGTTGATTTTTGTGTTCGGCATTCTCGTAACCAACACGCGTAGAATCGGGAGTACGTCTCCGGATTCGACCTCGATATCCAGTAGCCCGGTAGGGACCTCGATCATGATTCCAGGAAACGGAATTTGAATTTCGTCGGCGACGTCTTTTGAGAGGTTCGTTGCCATGAGGGCGGCGGCATAGGTGTGCGGCAGCTGAATCGTGGCGAAGGCGGATTGTGCCCAACGTCCGAGACCGCATAGGATCACTTGCCCGTCTGCTGAGTGGGTCATCTGTCCGAAGAACACGCCTTCAGCTTCCAGCTCCTCTTCAACGAGGTCTGTCATTTGGTCGCTGACCTTCGCCAGCATCTTCTTGGACAGCTTTTCGGCGAAGCGCGTGCGCGTGCGTTCACGCAACTCTTCGAAGCCCTCTTCTCTGGTGTGAGCCAGGACGACTTGATCGAGGAGATGCGTTGGGTTGTCAAAGGGCTGTCCCATACGACGCCAAACCGCATCCGCCAACGAAACCAAGTCCTCACGCCCCATCGTCAAAGGGCGGGGATCGGGGTTTACTTTTTGTAGCTTGTACCGCGGATCGTCCGACATCTCGTAGAAGAAGGTACTACCCGATCTTCTATTGTCAAGACCCCGAGGTTAGCCGGTTGCTCGCAAGTTTCGAGGTTCTTGCTGCAAGTGATGGAGAAGCTCGGCGGCTTTCTGCGCGGTCTCGATCGCGATACCCGCTTCGTTTTCCCAGAAAAACACCCAGCGCGCGTTTACGCGGTCAACGATGAGGATACGACCCTCCTTGTCGCGTGCGGTCACTGGTCCCGCTTCTAGCTTCCGAATCAGCTCTTTTTTGTGCTGCATGGTGCCCCCACCCGGTACCGCACGGTACCTTCAGCTGTACAAAACTTGACCTAGTGGTCCTGCGCGCTCGGCGAGTCGAAGGAGTTCCTCCGTACGAGCGCGAAGGTAGCCCTCTTCGCGTCCACAGACAACCAGACGGACATAGCCGCCCTGGGTGGTCTCTTCGCGGTGGGGGACGGGCGGGTCGAAGTTTCGGGGGATAGGCCAGAGGCGGCGACGGCATCGCGCGGCCAGATCGACCGCCTCGATGAAGCCGAAGTCGGAGGGCTCTAGCCACAGCCACTTCAAGAGATCGTTCGCGTTCGGTTCGTTGAGTTGGACAAAGGTGTCCGGCCGATTTTCGCTATATTCGATGTCCCCGGCGATCATAAAACGGATCATTCGCAGCAAACCCCTCTCTCCAATTTTAACCTCTCACTGGCCAAACGCTACTCGGGCTGTTGAAATTACTGCGTTTGGGTAGGACACCACCACCGGGTCCTGCAAGAAACGTAGTAGCCAGATCGGGATTGTCAATAACCGTGCCGATAAAGGCTTACAGTTACTTGCGGGTCTGGGAGGGTCTGTGAGTTCGGGAGGCTCTTTTCGGTTGTCGTTTCCAAATAGTTAGGGTGTCTCGGATGCCGGGCCAGTTGGGGATGATGATTCGGCTGATTTGTCTCCACTCCTTTTCCAGTGTGGAATGGAAGGTGTCATTTGCGGTGCAGCCGCCCCACTCTCCAACGTAGGCCACAGTGGACCCTGCGTAGTGCTGGAGCGCGTTTTCGGCCATAGGGTTGTGGAGGGGAGGCCAGCAAAGCAAGAGAGCGTGGTTGGGGTGTTTGGCTGCCTTCTCGGGGCCTCCAACATAGACCCGCGTCCACACGTGCTCGTCGGGGTGGTAGTGGTTGGCCTTGTGTTGGGGAGGGTGGCGGTCGTAAGGACGGACAATCGCACCCCGTTCTTGGAGCAGATGCGCCCAGTAACCGTTACCCGCTCCAATTTCAACCAAGGGGCCGAGCTGTTTAAGCGCGGTGAGTGCGGCTTCGTTTGGGATGGCCCAAGCGAATCGTCCGACATACCTGTCTCGTTGAGAAAAGCTCTCTAGGAAGTCGGGGCTACTCAGAAGACGTTCAAGGTTAAAGCCCTCTTCATGGACAAACCGTCGCACTTCTGAGAGGTATTCGATACTCGATCCTTCGGACGGGCGCATCAGCTCGGTGCGTTTTCGGCCTGTTCAGCGTCAAAACGCGCATCCTCTGCGCGAACTTCAGCGCAGCTCATGGCGTGTATGCCGGTGAGATGACCGATCAGTTCAGCAAGAACGACGGCGTCCGCGCGTCCACAGCGGAACTTCTCCATCACGTAGCTCCAGTGCATGGTGCCCCCCGCCGAATGCACCAAAACAGAAGTCTGGTGGCCTATCAGACGAGAAATGATCCACCCGCCGACATCCGGTAAGGAAAGCAGTTCGCGTGCACCCGAAGGGCCTTCAACCCTGTTCACGAGGAGGATGTACCGCGTACCGTTCCCCGGCTGGTACTCCACAAGCCGCGCTCCATCCGCTAGTCGGTGATCGCGAGTGATGCTCTCTTCGATCGTGGGCTTCGTTCGGTATTCCATGCGGTTCGGGCTCCCAGTAACCTCGAAGCATAGTAGGCGTACTACAGATTGTCAAGATCCGTTTCTGTGCGGATTTCTTTGCTTTTGGGGTGCTTGTCGCAGGTGCGGCACTTCACCGCAGGCTCGCGTCCTAGATATACTCGTTCGCAGCAACTCACGGCGTACACGACCTCGACGCCCTGCTCTTGAAAGACGCGAAACAAGTCTCGTGCTGTCTGTGAATCAACCATGGATCGTCAGCCGCTTTCGCAATCTAGCTGTTTCAAGGCGGTGGCAATGAAAGCACAAGGTGCGCATATTTTCGAGACCGCAACACCCGCCCCCCTCCGAAACCGGTAGGATGTGATCGCCTTCCCAAAGTGACTTCTGAAGACGCTTCTCCGTCAGCCCCATCGCTGCCAATCTCAAGCGCCGAACGTCCGCGGAAAGCGCACGTAGTTCGATTTGAACAGCTTTCGTATCCATACGGCAACGGCAGCAAATCCCTTTGTCACGGCGATAGACATGCGTTCTAAGATAGGAATTTGAGACCCTTAGGTTCCATTCGTGAACGCAGTTCGCACTGCAATAGCTGTGTCGACGGGTGGGTACTTCCTCGCGACACCAACGACAGAGATTTAGACCGTTTGGTCCTTTATCTAGCGGGCGCGTCCGGACTTCGGCCGGGAGCCACCGGGACGTTTGCCACGTCCTTTGGGGCTTTGTGCTTCTTTCGGAGGGCTTGGGCGACTGCGCTGCCATGAGGAGCCGGATTAATCGGGTCTCCTTTGATTTTAGCAGAGTCTTTTTGTTTTGCTCGATCGGGCCGCGCTTGTTGAGTCGCTTTTGCTAGTGTCTGGAGTTTTTGGGTGTGGGCCTTACTAAGGGCGTTCCAACCTTGAACTTGAGCCGCTTGCGCGACCTTTGCGTGCGCCTGTGTTGCCATTTTCAGCGCCGAGGGTGTGCCTAGATGTTGAGCGTGATCGGTTTGCTGGTCGGCTTCACCGGACATGTGGCTGAGTTTGTCAGCGATGTTGGGATCTTTAGGCGCCCCTTTGAGTCCGGCCTCCGTGATGAGGGCTTCGAGGTCGGAGATGAAGCTGTCAACGTTGGACGAAGTCACAATCCACCTCCACCTGCTCCACCACCAGCACTAGCGCCACCACCATCCATACCACCACCGTTACCGGGAGGGGCTGGAGGTGTTCCAATGTTGGCTGTGGTTGTGCCTGGTTTCCCCATGGAAGGTCGAAACGAGCGTACGACGCCAGGCATGAAGGACTTGGGCTTGCACGGGCCCTTTCCTTTTTTCTTTCGGCCCCGAGGCGTTCCTGTTCGGAGATCGAAATATCGCGGGCAACTTTCTTCGGCGAGGATTGCTTGAACCTCATCGATGAGTTGTTGCCAGGACATGACCTCTTTGTACGGCAACTTCCCGATTTAGGGAAGTATGGCGGGTTTCAACGACCCGGAATGAAGATGTCCCAGAGTTCGGCGCTGCTCAGACCGAAGGTGCCTGCAGCGGCCTCTACGATCTCGTCCGTGAGCAAGTCCGCCTTGCCGAGAAGGGCAATGCCCGCACTCGGGTCCTCTTCACCCGACGCGATGTTCTGAAGCATGTTGACGACGGCATAAGCCCCGAACAGCTTGGCCGACTCACCCGGCTGTTCTTCGGATACAGCCTCGGGACTAAAGTCGAGGAACCGCCTAGCCTCGTCCGCTTCAGGCGATGTTGCAGACCACAGTTGATACCACGAGAGACTGTACTTGTTGCACGTCGTGAGAGCCTCACGAAGGAACGCTCGGCCTTGGTCTGTCAGCACGTAATCCATGCACAGCCTCTTTCCCTTGGGTTTGCAGATAGCAGTCAGCTCACTTTCAAAGCTGCTGCGGAAGAGGGCGGAGTCTACGCAGGGACGCGCGTAAGACAAGATTCCTGCGACTGTTCAGGGCCGTTCGGAAATGTTCAGCATGGTTCAGTGCCGCTAAGTACCTAGAAGGCTACGGTCGAGCACCACCACGCGATCGTAATCCGGGCTGTAGGCTTTCAGATCGAGACCCATCGACCACGTGTCGAGCAGGTACTGCAGCTGCTCAACGTCTGCGTCGGAGATCAAATCCCGAACGGAGTGCTCGTTTTGATCTCTGGCTGACGCCAGAACTTCTTCCACATTGAGAAGAAATCCTGAGGGTTCGACAGCCCAAACCCATCGGGGTAGCGGCTCTACACACGTCTCCAGGTCGGTAAGCGTTCGAAACTCTCCTTCCCAAAAAACAGGCAGAGCTTCTTTTTCGTAGTCTTTGCACCAGACTTTGGCAGCCGACTTGAAAAGAGTCTCCTGGTGAGCTTCTTTAGTTGCCATAATTGCCATAATTCGTCCTCGACTACGCACTTTGCGCGGATCTGCTTACGCAAGTCCACACAAATCCTGCGTTGAAGGTTGCGATCTGACCGGTACTCGTTCGGTACCGCGCGGTACTTCCACCCAGAATAATATTCAAGCTGACAACGGTGAGAGCGATCTGGTAGAGCCGATGAGCTGGGCACAACCACAAAGGGTTCGGGCGGGTTCGGGAGTACCGAACGCTGACCCGTACGACGAGGCTTACATGGGACAAGAGAGCGGTGATGGACGTGTTGTTGGTGTGGAAACGGGATTCCCCTTCGTTACTTCGCCGGTCTTCAAGACGGACAAGGGAACCTCCTACCTGAGAGCGCCGGGCGTACTGCTCGTTTCAAAGCCACAAACGAACTTGAACGCGATGAGCAGCTTCCTCAGCGGGTTTGATCCTGGTCTAGAGTTCGATGACTACTTGAGCGACCCTGACAAGTTGGAGTCCGGTGCGCAACTCATCAAGTTCGGCGGGCAGGCTTGTTACGCGAGCTTCAGTCCCAAGCGCTCGAAGAACAAGGACGCGCAGAAGTACATCGATCACATCAAGGAGAGTGGTCATGGTTCGGTTCTGGAGCACGCGAACTACAGCCTCTTTTTCTATGGAGTCTCACGCAGCGTGACTCACGAACTGGTTAGGCATCGCGCCGGCTACGCTTTCTCCCAGCTCAGCCAGCGCTACGTTTCGGGCAAGGTGCTCCGCTTCGTTGAGCGGCCGGAATACCAAACCGACGAAGTGCTCCACAATTGGTTCGTGGAGGATATCGATTCTGCGGTAGAGAAGTACGATCGCCGAGCTGCTCGTTTGATGGAGCGCCAGACCTCAGGCGATACAAGTCTTTCGGCTGACCGTAAGACCGACCTTCGGAAAAAGGTGAATCAGTCGGCCCGAGAGGTGCTTCCGAACGAAGTTGAGACCTTCCTGCTCGTCACCGGCAATGGACGCGCATGGCGTCACGCGTGTGAGATGCGGGCGAATGAAGTGGCCGACACAGGCATCCGGGAGCTGTTCATCCGAGCGTTCCTGTGTCTTCGAGCCGTCGAACCCATGCTCTTCAACGACTACAGCATCGATGCACTCTCGGATGGCACCAAGGCCCTCTCGACGAAGTTTCGGAAGGTATGAAGAGCGAGGTCGTGCAGGAGGTCCAAGCCGCCCTGCTGAATTCTTCTGGTGACCCTAAAGAAGAGGTTCAACAGGCTCTAGAGGCTGTTGCAACGTTTGCTGTTATCGAGTGCGAGATGCGGTTGGCTGAATTCGAGCAGCGCGCTATGTCCGCTTACCACGCAGCCTTGAAGAAGTACCCATGAGGATCGTCGAGGTCGAAGGTGGTGTCCTCATCGAAGGTGACTGCACACAGGCCGATGTTCGGGAGGAGGTTGGTCGGCGTGCCGGCCTCCTCCCGCTGATTATCGCAGATCCACCTTACGGCAACATCGTCGATAAGGTTTGGGATAAGGTTACAGGTACGGCTGCAAGTTATGCAGATTGGATGATCGCTTGGACGCGGTTTTTTTCCAAGATGAGTCTACCGGCGGCGGCGTTGTACGTTTGGGGTGGTGTTGGGAAGCCGGGATTTCGACCCTTCTACCGCTTCCTTTCGGAAGTTGAAGCGCAGACCGATTACCAACTGTCGAATCACATCACGTGGGGAAAGAAACGCGCTTACGGCGTCCAACACAATTACCTCTTCACACGTGAGGAGCTGGCGTATCTGGTTCTTGGCGACATCAAGAAGCCCCGCTGTTTCCATGTCCCACTTCTTGATCAAAAAAGAGGCTACGCTGGGTACAATGCAAAGTACCCAGCCAAGAGCGAGTTTCTAAGGCGAACTAACGTTTGGACCGATATCACAGAGATCTTTAAGGGCAAGATCCACGAGAATCAGAAGCCTGACAAGCTGCACGAGATTTTGATCGAAACCCATACAGAACCTGGCGAGTGGGTTTTGGACCCGTTTGCGGGTAGTGGGACGACAGGTAGAGCAGCTCGGACGCTTGGTCGAAAATTCATTCTGATCGAGAAGGGTGCTGAGGAGTTCGAGACTTGTTTGAGTTCGTTGCGGCGTACGGTGTAGATTCGCACGATGCCTACACGAAACATTAAGTGGTACGGATGGCGTCCTGATGTCCCTGACCACCGTGACTATCGGTACGCTGCTCCACGACGCGTCCTCAAAGCCCTACCCCCTGGCGTAGATCTGCGACCTCAATGCCCGGATGTTCTCGACCAGGGTAATTTGGGTAGCTGTACGGCGAATGCAATCGGGTCGCTCGACCACTTCGTTCAGATGAAGCAGGGCTTGGCCGCCTTCAGCCCTTCGCGGCTATTCATCTACTACAACGAACGGGTCATGGAGGGCTCGGTCAACGAGGACGCTGGAGCGGAAATCCGCGACGGTATGAAGTCGATCTCAGTTCGCGGTGTTTGCCCTGAAACGATGTGGCCGTACGCTGTCTCCAAGTTCAGCACCAAGCCCCCGAAAAAGTGTTTCACCGCGGCTCTGCGGCATCAGGCCCTTCAATACATGCGTGTCGGTCAGACGCTGGACCAACTGAAGGGTTGTCTCGCGGACGGATTTCCGTTCGTGTTTGGTTTCACGGTTTTCGATAGCTTCGAGTCTGACAGGGTGGCGAAGACAGGCATGATGCCTATGCCGAAGAAGACCGAGCAGAATCTCGGCGGTCACGCTGTCATGGCGGTCGGCTATTCCGAAGCGAAGAAGCGATTCCTCGTTCGTAACTCCTGGGGAACCGATTGGGCTCTCAAGGGCTACTTTTGGATGCCGTACGCGTACATGACATCGTCAGACCTCGCGGACGACTTCTGGACATTGCGCACAGTAGAAGCCTAGTTCTTCTTGAAGCACGCAAGTAGGGCGTCGCAGTCCTTCGCTTTGGCCACACACTCGGAGTGAAGGTCAAACGTTGAATCCTGGCTGCGACAAACGTCTTCGCAGTGCTTCCCATTAGGCGTGTCTTTGCCGCTCGCGCCTTTGCATTGAAGTAGGCGTTGATTGCGGCACGAGGCTTCGCACATGTCTGCAGCAGGACCCGCGTCATCCGAAATGACCGGAGGCGGGTTCGGCGGTGGAGTGTTGGAGCACGTACCTCCTAGCGCGGACAGCGCGAAGAAGGTCAGCCCGAGATAACCGGCACGCCGTCGAAGACCCAGAAGTCGTGTGCGTACGCCCATGTGATGAACTCCCATGAAATTTTAGCGAGGCCGCCTTCACCCCAGTTGGTGTCCCAAGAATTCGCTTCAATGGCGTAGTCGGCGGTGTAGCCAACCAAGCAGCGCATGTGCGAACCCAGCCAAGGGCCTGTAGGAGGCCCCATGACCCCGCCTGAGTACTTCTCGTAGCCATCATCGATGGGCGAACCCCAGATGACCGGGCGGTCTTGGCTGAGCGCCTGCTTGATGCCCGCGATGAGTTCGTTCTGAACGCCGAAGAGCCGGTAGTAGCTCGTGATCAGCTTCTGGTCGAAGGCCGCAGTGTAGACGTCCGGAAGCGGCTGATTCAGCACCTGCGCTTCGATAAAGGGCCAATCACCCTCATCGCAAAAGCCTGCATCTGTAAGCGTTTGGAGCGCGATGCGGGGAATGCACCCGTTGTCACTGAAGCCGCGTCCCTGCTCTTTAAGCGTATTCCAGTACCCAAAAAGCACCGAAAGCCAGGCCGCCTTGGGGGCGTTTCTGGCTTTCAGGAAGACTTTCACGGCTTGGGCGATGGACTGCCACACGCATGTGTTGGTCCCGCCTTGGTTGTGGATTTCGACGAGGGACACGAGCTTCGTGTACTCGTCGGGAACAGGCCCTGCAGCTCCAAGAAGCTGCTCAGCGGAGTAGTCTTTGCTGCTAGGGGGTGAGGGCAACAGGCCCTTTTTGAATTGTCCCGTCATCGGTCGTCGAGACTACCACCGGTTCGGTCGACTCGGCATAGAACTTGGCAAAACCAGGCTTGTGAGACAAGCGAATCTTGTTTTGCGCGAGTGACCACGTGAAGTAGCGGTACTGGTTTGTCGCGCCCCGGCTGGTGAGCGACGGGCTTCCAGTGGCGTAACCTTGGAAGAGGGATTTTATCTCCCAGACACCCTTGTACCACGTGAGAACGTTGAGTCCGAGTCGTGCTGCGAGAGCATCATCGGAACAAATATCCTTTTCGGAGTATTTCATCCGACCCGGACCATTAATCAGCTGGAAAGTGGAGATCGACCTACCTCCGTCACCCTTTCGACGGCAATCGCGGACTGCTTGATCGAAGTCTGACTCGTTCCGAGCGATGGCGACCAAAGCGATAGCAGAGGCCTCCTTTGCCGCAGGACCGTCGAAGGGTAGTTCTACGATCGGAGAATCAACAGCGGCGTTGATACCCTGTGCGATTGCTTCGTACGTCGCCATCTGCGCCGAATCAGGTTTCGGTCGCGCATTTGCCGGCATAAGGGCAATCATCACGCCCATAATCAGTTTGATGAGGCTCATGGGGCGAATTGGTGCCCCATTCAGCCAGGATTGTCAAATAAAACCAGCCCAGCACGATCTTGCTGAGCTGGTCGAACTTGTGGAATTTTAGGGGAAACCCCGAGAGATCTACTTGGAAGCGTCGGGGGCGACTACCGCGCCTTTGCTTGCGGCAGCGTCTGCAACGACAGCAACGCCGGCATCAGCAGCGGCCGGCTTCTTGCGACCCCCAAGAATCAGGTTGATGAAGGGCTTCAGCTCCTCCTCTTTGGCGCAGACCTCATTGGCTGGACCACTCGGACTGACATCCCGAACCAACACGCAAGCGGTGTCGGCTAGCGTGACCGTGTCCTTGGCGGTTTTGATGTCCTGTTGCTTGTTCCCTGAACAAGCCAGAGTCAACATCGACATCAGGGTCATGGAAAGTACGCCAGCAAGCGCGCCCGCTACGAAAGACTTCATGACTTCTTCTCCTCTGTGGTTGCGGTAGGTGCAACCTTCGGTGTAGTTGGGGACGCGTTCAGCGCTTTGGCCGTCACGTAATCCCGGACGTGGACAATGACGCTGACAAGATCAATTCCGAACGCGCGGAACAGAATGTTGATGGCCAGCGCGGCTTTCGGATTTTTCTTGGCGGCGTCTACCCAAGCTTGCGGTCCCTTGAGGAGCAGCAGCAGGTTTACCACCACAGAAACAGCCATCCAGACACTGATCCCTCCGATAAGAGATCCGTGTTGGCTGAAGAACTGCCGGATGAATTGTTCCATTGTGGCTTCCTTTCGCGCTCAATCTACACGCTCTTAGTCTAATCCGCGACACCGAGGTATACTGTGTTGGTCGTATAAACAACTCGATGCATTGTCAAAAGGGGTGAAAAAGTGGAGGTACGCTGCGCGGCATGTGGGAAGGACTTGGACAAGGGTTGCGAGGTTGTGAAGATCGATGTCGGTAACCTTCGAGGGAAATCCCAAATATCAAACGCTGAATGCTGGGGTCTTCTCCATCGCAGTTGTTTCAACCGATCTATCGAATCACCCAAGGCTGCGATGGACGAAATACGGCGTCTCGCCCGGAGTCCTTCTTGAATCGCACCCTGGAGCTGATACGAGAAGAGCTGGAACTGGAAGGGTACAACCCTGAGAGTCCTGAGTTCGATCGGATATTCTTGGCGCGAAAAGTCCTGAAGTGCCAAGAAATGCAACACGTGAAGGACTGCGCCAGCTGTCGCGCTTTCATTGACTGCGACCTCGCGCGGCAGCACATGATGAACGTCAAGTTCGGAGGATGATGATGACGACGGATGAGGTGCAGCAGCCTGCCGATTCGGCGCCGCTTGCTGATAGCGACCCTTTACAAGAGTGGGATCTCTTGACTGAGATTGTGCTGGCCTTGGTTAGCCAACCAGGAAAAGTGTTTGTGGAAGGCCAAGAGGAAGAAAACACCTCGCACTTCTTGATTCACGTGGCACCAGAAGACTTGGGAAAAGTGATCGGGAGAAATGGAGAAACGGTTTCTACCATTCGAAAGTTGATCGGCCGGGTGTCGGCTGCTCGCGGCCGTAAAACCTTCATTCATATCGCCGAACCAGGCAAGCCGTTTCGGAAGCCCCCTCTACGACAAGATCGGCGAAATGTCGCAGCATGACATTTCTCACCCTGCTTCTGATGGAGACTCCGCTTTTGGCGGGTGTCGGGTTGCTTTTCGCTGTCCGGCGCGGAGCGTCTAGGATGGCACGGTCTAAGACCAAACTGAGCGTTCAATTGGATGTGGAGGTCTACAACCGTGTTCGTATCTGGGCTGACAAGAACGGCATGACGGTGTCGGAGTTCACGCGCAAGACTTTGATTGAGGCGATTCCACCAGAAGAAAACAAACGCTTCGACGACTCGGGCCAGAAAGAGAGTATTCTGGATCGGGCATTCGAAGAACTAGACAAAGCTGAAGACCCTTTCACCGGAGTATTTTCCATGCCCCCTCGTACGCCTCAAGTCGGTGTTCCTACAGAAGCTGAACGAACACATCCCGCCCAGAGAGTGATTCGTTCATCGTTGACCCAAGTGGCGTCTTCGGTTCCGCCCGGCCCTCACCCGTGCGTCCATCTCAGCGGCGTTGTTCCTCATCACCTGAAGGGCCAGTGCCAGGGCACCTGCAATCAACAGCAGCAACGCGGAAAGCCCTGCTTTTGGGCTCCAACAACCGCACGAAGCTGTCAAATGTTCGAACCAAAAATGTCCGGTGAGCCTTTTAAGCAGGTTCGTTGACAGGCTAAATCTCGACTGGTAGTTTCCATCCCGAACATGGGTTTGCGAGAAGCTCTCGCATACGTTGTTCGCTAGGAGCTGATCATGTCGACACGTAAAATGAGTGTGGCGTCTGTCATCAAAAACGAGCTGAGCCCCTTCGGGCAAGGTCGGGTGATGCAGGCTGACCCCCGCGAAGTCCCCCTCACGGATGTCACCGTTTCTTACGCGGTCATCAATCATCTGGAAAAGGTGATTGGTGCGCGTAAGAAGCAGTTGAAGCCGCATCTGATGTCGCAAGCCGAGACACACGGTGAAACGACTGACAAAGGTGGAAGTTTGCTTGCGGTGGGTGAGGAAAAGATCGTCCGTGAACGGCGGCTCTCCTCCGAACCAAACGAGGACAAGCTGCGCGCTTTGCTCGAAACCAACGGCCTCGCGATTCTCGACTGCTTCGATGAAGTGAAGTCGGTGAAGCTTAATCCGAGCAAGTTGCAGTACTTGATCGATATCGGGAAGCTGAAGAAGGAAGAGGTTGAGGGGTTGCGTGACGAGGTCTTCGCGTTGAAGGTTGACCCTGGACCGGAGCTGAAGGAGCTACTGCTCGCAGCGTGCGGTGCGGAGCCTGACGACGTCGAAGACGAACGAGCCTCCCGCTCGCGTAAGCGACGCTGAGGGTGGTTGAGGCGGGGCGTCCTTGTCCTACGGGGCGAGGCGCTCCGACTCTCGTTCGCTAACCTGCGGTAACCTCTTGACAATCCTCTTTACTGGGTGATAGGCTGACGCCTTTCCCTTCTGGGTCCTCCATGCAAATAGAGCGTTTAAGTGCGGATGAGTACGTAGCGAGAGAGGGTCTCGTCTACGTCGACACGCGCGAACTGCATCCGCTCTATGAGAAGCTCGCCTTTCGAGCGAACCTCATTCTGGTGGGTCCGAAGGGGGAGGGGAAGTCCCTCTCTGCGGCGGCCTTCTGTGCGAAGCACGGCTACCCGGTGATTACGTTCGACTGCTCGGAGGATGTCCGGCGGTCGCACCTCATTGGTACCTTCACTCTGCGCGGCAACGAGACTCCCTTCATCCTGGGGCCTTTAACGACGGCGTTCGAGGTGGCGAACGAGAAGGGTCACTGCGTCCTCATTCTGGAAGAGATCAACGCGCTGACTCCGCAAATGCAGAAGGTGTTGAATCCGATCGCTGATTGGCGGCAGGCGATTGAGGTACCCGAAGCTAAACGCGTCTTTCGATTGAAGCCTGAAGCGAAGCTATGGATCGTTGGGACGATGAACACCGCGGTCTATGGCGGCGTCTACGCTCTCAACGAAGACTTGAAGAGTCGGTTCCGTATGGTTCCTATCGAGTACCCCAAGAAAGACGACGAGCGGAAGGTTCTTACGGAGGTGCTGCATCAGCGAAAGGTAGTCATCGAGAAAGGCGTCATGGACAAGCTACTGACGCTCGCGCAGGAATCGCGGCAAGGCTCGGTTGAGTATGCTTTCTCGACCCGCGACCTGGTGCAAATTCTCGAAGATGCGAACCTGATCGGAATCACGAAGGCACTTTGGATTGCTTCCGGGAAGTTCGAGGGGGCTGACCGCGTGATGATGGCCAAGAGGATCGAGTCTACGTTTGGGATTGCGGCGGCGCTGTTGACTGGGGCTCGGTGATGAATTCATCGTCGTCGGAGCTTCTGACGGCTGCCTTCAAGACCGTCGACACGTTCAACGGCATCGTCAAGCGACGCATCTGGCTGAAAAACGGCAAGACCGCCAAAACGGACGGCAACGAAATCGTTGTTCCTTTCTCAGATCCAGACTTCTACCTCTTAGTAGAGCGTCAGATCTCGCACATCCTCTTTCGATCGGACGCTAAAGCGAGAGAGCGGTTTGTTCAGGCCTTCTTGAACAAATCGACCAGCATTGCACAACGTGTGCAGGTTGACGCCGGCACTTTCGACACAGTCAAAGTGGTTATGGAGCGCGTCATCGATATTCTGGAGAGTCGACGCATCGAGAGTCTGTGGGGGATGATCTACCCCGGCAGCCACGCACGCTCCCGTGACCGGCTGCAGATGGAAACAGCGAAGCTGCTTCCACGAGCGCACGACACCTTCTTCGACCTTCTGATTTGTCTCGATGCCGGGTTGGATGTGCCGGCAGGGTCGCTGGACCGCTTCCGTCCCTACTTCGTCGAAGCATTGCGAAAGGTAGAACGCCGAGGATTCACCGCGACTCTAGTGCTGGCTCGGTGGCTCATTGTTCACCTTGTAAACGAGCTATTACGGGAAGATCGAGACACTCCTCATACCAGCAAGGACGACCCTCAGGGGTACCGTGCGGTACCTAGCTCCGATGCCTCGGATAAGGTGCAGGCGAGTACTCGCGAGCGCATGATGGCCTTTCAAAGCCTGGCGCATCAATTCGGTACGATGGATCCGAAGATAGAGGCTCGCTACAACGACTACAGCCTTTCCACGAGAAAGAACGAAGACTTTTTCTCGGTCTCGAAGTCGGCAGCGCAGACCGCTCTTGAACTCGACATGAGCAATGAAGCGCTCGTGGAGGAAGTGCTCAACAACAGCGAGGAACACATGAAGTCGTTCCTCGACAGCGTTCAGAAGCAGCTCGTGCGGCCTGTCGACCACGACGATTGGTTGAAGAAGGACACGTTCTGCAAGCTGCACTTCGTTGATGTACGGCCTGAGGATTCTGAGTTCGGACAACCGCTGTCTACTGACTTGAGGTCGGAGGACTACGCCACGATTCAGCGTTTGCGATCGACATTTTTTCGCGTGATGGGTCGACGTTCGTCGAGACTCGAAGAAACGGGGACTGAGGTTGATATCCCGGCCTTGATTGAACGACGGATCACTGGGCAGGCGCTCTCTTGTTTTCGAAATCAGACTTCAGGCCGCGGATTCCGGGCCACAGTGCTCATCGACCGCTCTCACTCGATGCGTAAAGGTCGTATCCAGCAGGCGGAGAGAGCGGCGAAAATCATCGTCGAAGCCTTAGACTTCCCCTTCGTTGAGTTGAACTTGTGGGGATTTCAGGCGCTAGATGACGGGGAAGTGACCATCACGCGGTTTTCCACGAACCTCAATACTTTCCATACTGAGAAAGTCCCAGTTGACGGGCTTACGCCTCTGCACATTGCTTTACGCGTAGCGATTCGCGACCTGTCGGAGGGATCGGACAGCAAGCAGTTGCTGCTTTTGACAGACGGCGCCCCCATGTACGCCGGAATGAATCATCGGCTTGTCGCAGAACGACAGCTTCGACTGTTTGTTCGTGAAGAGATACACACGGCAAGACGTCGTGGTATCAACGTCACTGCACTTTTGATCGGTGATACCCGTGCCGGCCGGGTTCGCTTCGACGTCAACAATTCTGATCTATCTTTCATGTTCGGCTCGGAACGTTACTGGAAGTGCGTAGATGAGCACCGCTTCGGTGACGATCTCATCAAGGCTGTCAGTAGCAGCTTCATGTCCTATCTGAGCGCTAACTAGGATAATCCATGCCCAAACCCATCAATCCCGACTCGGTTACCAAAGCCTTGAACGAAGGCCCACAATCGAACCGCGAACTCCGTGAAACGCTGGGACTGTCTATCGAGAAATACGATCCTCGACTTGACCGCAAGCTGCAGCAGTTGCGTAAAGACGGTAAGATCCACCTCGTTGGTGGACGCTGGGCTTTGAACACCATTCTGACTTGCCCGAGCTGTAAAGGGCGTGGGTGGGTCGAAAACGGCGGGCTGCTCTAGCCTTGACAATGCTATCGTACACCTGATATGGTTGGGTACAGTGGAGAAGATCGACGCTAAAAAAGAGATCGACGCGTTGCTCCCTCATTGCGATGATGTAGAGCACTTCATCGGCTACACCGAGGTGACAGATCGCGAGGGCCACAGTGCTCGACTTGGCTACGTGCGTGTTCTTCTCAAGGGGGACGGGCCTTTGCGCGACTGGCCGGAGCAGCTCGTTTACCGGCGCGCGGTCGAAGCTGGTAGCGGTGTTCAACTGTTCATCATCTGCGCGCCAGGTGAAGTCCTGACGCCGCTAATCGCAACGGAGTGGGAAGATACCTTCCAAGCGTTTATCGACGCCGCTGAGAAGCTCAAGATGTTCGTGGTGGAGCTGGTTACTCCTACGAAAAAACGTCTTGCGATGATTTCCAATGGGCTTGTCCGAGACACATCGGAGCATCCCATTACGCCTGAAGATTACGAATTCTTGTGCAACGGAGCGCATCGCGACTTCCCTGATGCTCCAAAAAACGAGACCTCGTAAAGCCGGTTTGTAGAAGGTCTCGGCTCGGTCGAACCTACCACCGATGGTGTCTCTGGAGAGGGCGGCGTCTAGTGATAGACACAACCTTCGTTGTGACGAATTCATCGATCAAATGCCTGGAAATGATCGACTTCTGGTTCCTTGACTCCGGCACTCCGGCTCTGCTACCGACACTGGTTCCTTCGAGCGTGACGATCTGAATATGTCGGGGCGGGGCTACCCTGAAAAACTTGCAAGATTCCGTTATACGGTCCCCGTGCTGACCCTCAAATTCCAACCGGAAACAGGATCTCTTCGGAGATTCGGGGGTTTTGCATGGCGAAAGCGCAATACATCAATCCGTATCGGATGTTTAACGGGTCGATCATTCCGAATTGGTTGATGATTCGGAAGGAAATCAACTCGTCGACAAAGCTGGTTTACGCGCGTCTCGGGCAATACGCAGGGAAAAAAGGCGTTGCCTGGCCGCAAAAAGAAACGCTCGCCCGTGAAGTAGGCTTGAGCAAAGACATGGTTTCGTTGTGCTTGGAGAAGCTCGCAGAGCACGGGCTCATCGAAGTCCGGCGGAGGCCTGTGGATGGTCGACCCAACCAATCGAATGAGTATCGCTTCCTCGAACACGCGTGGTTCAACGAGGAAGACGAGAGTGACGATGGAGATCCGGAAGAGGGGGGAGGGGGGAGCCCGCTCCCTCCTAGGGGGGAGCCCGCTCCACCCAGAGGGGGGACTCCGATACGCCCTAGGGGGGAGCCGGCTACGGGCTCTTTAAGAGAACCATTGGAAGAGAGTCATCTTGGAAGAGAATCAAATGAAGCTTGCGGGCCGCTCGCTACGCTCGCAGCAGACTCGTCTCACCCCGAGAAGCTAGCTAGCCCGGCTCTCACGTCTCGCACCACCACCCCCGGTCAAGTCTCAGAGACCGCGGCGCCGGCCGAGGGTGGGTCGCCAACGGCTTCGGCGGTCGAGGACATCGTTGCGGCCACGGTTGCGAAGGTGGCGCGGGAGAAGCTGGAGCGGCTTGGCGCGATAGCCTCGGATGCGGGCAAAAAGACCGAGGAGGAAAAGGCACGAAAGAAAGCGAAGCGCTTCAAGGAGAAACCTTGGCAGCCTCCGCCTGGCGAGGTGGAAGAACTTTCTCCGGAAGCGGCGAAAGGAAGTCCAAAGGGGCAGCTAATGCGCGTTTGGCGCTCGGAAATGCAGTCGGTATTTCCGGATTCCCCTGTGTCTTCTGTCTGGGGACAACGCGAGTACGGGCAAGCGCAGTTGCTACTGGATCGTTACGAGCTGGATCGTGTAGAGGATGCTTTCAGGTACGTGATCCGTAATTGGCAAAAGATTCAGGAACGTATGTTC
>Ga0315275_10000590_pt1 | contig 30509 bp, 23 predicted proteins | sample YL17G03_0_MG_FD_205557 | JGI IMG/M metagenome (GOLD analysis project Ga0315275, IMG submission 205557) | Sediment microbial communities from Yellowstone Lake, YNP, Wyoming, USA - YL17G03_0 | ecosystem: Environmental > Aquatic > Freshwater > Lake > Sediment | place: USA: Wyoming | collected...
AACCAAACGAAGTCATGAACGACAAGGAAGGCGTTGAAAGAGCTAAAGAGCTAGGGGAATCTATAGGAAAACTTTGTAGGAGTTTATCAAAGAAATCTTAATTTTTTATTTATTCAGTCGCCTAGCCCGTATTTATTTATCGTAGTAAGTCACGCTTATCTAAATTCATACAACCAAAATGATTATATACAAATGCAAATATTTGATGATACTTTTATGAAAAAAATCCGAGTTGGTCTAGTGGGTCTGGGTTTTTCTGGGTCGTTACATGCAGACGCATATGCTACAATAAAAGACAAGGCGGATTTGGTTGCGGTTTGTGACATAGATAAAGAAAAAACCAAAATGATGGCTTGTTGTTATGGTGCAAAGGCATATACAGACTTCAAGGAAATGCTAGAAAAGGAGAATCTCGACGCCGTCGATTTGTGTGTTCCGCATCACTTGCACTCCAAGTTTGTAATTGCTGCGGCAAAGGCTGGAAAGCACGTTATAGTAGAGAAGCCGATTGCAACAACAGTCAAAGAGGCGGAAAAAATGATAGAGGCGACTAGAAAAGCGAACGTGAAGTTCATGGTTGCCGAGGATCAAGTACATCTACCGGCGCACAAGCTTGCCAAGGAACTTCTAGATAAAGGCGCCATAGGCAAGATATTCATGGCAAGAGTTCTCAGCGCGGTCTACGACATGCCAGAAGATGATAAGGGTTGGAAGCTCGATCCGAAAAACAAGGGCGTGCTTCTCGATATGGCAGTTCACTACTTTATGATCTTGCAATGGCTGGTAGGTCCAATAGAGAAGGTTAGTGCGATGGCTGAATCTGTCGTTGTACAGAAAGGGGAAAGCGATTTTGACGACAACGCTATAGCAATTGTCAAGTTCAAAAATGGGGCCATTGGCGATGTTTCTGTAACGACGGTGGTTGCTAGAGAACCGTGCAACAGACTGGAGTTTTACGGAACAGAGGGAACAATAATAGTTGATCATTCGTGCGAGAAGCCGTTGATGTATCATTCAGTACATCGTGGTATGGAAACCGATGGATGGGTGAAGCCAGAAGTAGAGCATGAAACTTATCCCGGATACTTTCCGCTTGCATTCAGAAACGAGGTGAAATATTTCGTCGAATGCATTCTGGAAGATAGGGAACCGGAATTCGGCGGAAAAATGGGAATAGAATCTGTCAAGGTTGTAGAAGCCGCGTACAAGGCCGTGAAAACCGGAAAGACGCAGAACGTTAAGTAGAGTATTGTAAAAAGAAACGAGGGTGAAAGAAATGATTGATTTGAACAAATATCGTATTATAGAATTAAGTGTGGAACTCTGTCCAACGATATACAGATTGGACGGGGTCCGAGAAGATCCGTTTCCATCTACAGATATGGATTGGAATGAAACAGTCGTATATTCCGGTGGTGCAAAGCGGCTCGTGCTACGCCAGATAAAGTATCCAGATATGGATTTCAACGAACTCATAGACATGGAGGCACATCTTGGAACTCACGCTGAGACTGGCAAGCATCTAGATTACGACAGGCCCAGTATAACAGATTTTCCGGTGGATACATGGATTGGTGAAGCAATGGTTTGTGACTTTTCTGATAAAACTCCTGTAAAAGGTGAGAGATATGAACTGACTCCCAAGGATTTTGGAAAAGTGAAGAAAAGGGATATAGTTTTGATAAGAAGTTCCTTACCTTATGGCGATGCACCCACTATGACTGAGGCGGCCGCTAAAAGCCTCATCGAAAAAAAGGTAAAACTCATTGGTGGACTTGAACCATTCAACGGCGTGATAGGTACTGATGAACTGCGTAACATCCACAACATGTTCCACGAAAACGACATAGTACTAGTTCAGGGAATGATAAACATTAATCAGATAAAAAAGGAGAGGGTTTTCTTCATCGGACTTCCCATGAGAATCAAAGGACTTGACGCATCCACAATACGTGCCGTAGTTCTTGAGGAAAAGGACTGAAGAACTAACTAATTGGAACAACACAACAATTGGGCAAGAAATTATAGTATATGTTTTTCTATCCTGCTGCCCAGCCGGCATCAACCAATAAATCAGTTCCTGTCACATATGATGATTTATCAGATGCCAGGTATAGTATTGCCTCAGCGATTTCTTTTGGATCAGCCCATCTGTGCAGAGCACCAATATCTGATCGCTCTTTCCGGATTTTATCCATAGAAACACCGAGTCTTTTTGCTTCAATCTCCACATCACCCAAGAGCATCGGAGTTTCAACAGAACCAGGGCTGATACTATTAACTCTAATACCAAGAGGTGCTAGTTCCCATGCTAGTGCACGTGTAAGTGCGATAATAGCACCCTTTGTTCCACCGTATACCGCATGATTGATCTGCCCGACATGACCAGATATAGATGCAACGTTTACTATTGCGCCTCCTTTTTTCATATGTGGCAAAACATGTTTAGTGCAAAGAAACACACTTTTGTAGTTTGTATTAACCACGCGTTCAAAATCCTGTTCTGTTGTTTCTATAATTGGTTTAACAAGTACAATCCCTGCGTTGTTAACAAGGATATCAATCTTACCATAAGATTCTTTTGCGGTTTTTACCATGTTTTTTACATCTAGTTCTTTTGACACATCAGCATGAACAAAAAGAGCCTGTTTTCCCTCTTTTTTTATTATTTTTGCTGTCTCTGTGCCTTCGTTATCATTGATATCTGCAACAACGACCTTAGCGCCCTCTTTTGCAAATAAAATCGCAGTTGCACGGCCAATGCCAGACGCTGCTCCAGTGACAATTGCTACTTTGCCTTCAAGATCCATTTTATCCTCCCTAAATACGAATAACTTTTAATGATAAATTAAGTGATTTATCTAAAACATGATTTTCTGCAGTTTTAATAAATCACCCATAGCGCCCTTAACCTTTATTTTACCAGTCATATAAGATGTAACTGGGTTTATCTTTTTATCAAGTATTCCAAGAAAAACATCACTTTTTATTGTAACCATTATATCAGGTTTTTCTACGCTTTCTTCTTTCAACGATTTTGCTTCTCCATTTACTACATCCATTACATAGTTCGTGTTAAGATCTGTAAATGTAAACTGCATCTTTTTGGTAAAATCCTTAAATTTTTCTTTTGTTGTTGGGTCATCAAGTCTAGATTTTACTTTATTTAATCCTTTCAAAACTTCCTCTTTTGTTGCCATTTTACTACTCAACCTCCCGTTGTTCCAAATGTGTGCTAAATATTTACTTGAGTATAAATAGTTTGATGTTTTTGAAAAATTAGCTTGTTATTCGTACTTTTTGTAATAAAACAAATCCTATGATTAATGATACTGGTGTAACGTAAAAAATCAGCTGATAATTATTATTAAATGTGCTGATGAGAAAACCTACAAGTGGAGCAGCAATCATTTGTGGTGCAGCATAGAAAATGTTCCCAAGACCCATGAATTTCCCTTCTTTTCCTTTGGGAAGCAAATCTGCGGTAAGAGCAAAGTTTAAAACTACGATAACACCGAATCCTAATCCAGCCATTCCCATTGCAAGATATATCAGCGTAATATTGGATGTGAAAGCACCAATTGATAACCCAATGGCTGCAATTAGAACACCCATGCTCAGTATACGTTTTTTACCAATTTTATCAGCAAATATCCCTGCCGGAACTGCGCAGGCAACAAGGATGACGGTAAATATCGCCATAAATATCAGAGCAGAAGATTCAGGCAGACCTAACGTATTTTTGGCAAAAAGGACAAAGAACGGTTGTAGTGTTCCTATGGCAAACCACCAAAACATAGAGGTAATCATAAATTTTACAAACTCTTTTTCTTTGACAAAATCTTTAACAATTGATGAGAGCGATTCTTTCTCCCGCGGTTTAGCTGATTTTTTTTCTTCTATTGTAAGAATGGTGATAGAAGAAGAAATAGTGATTACTATGGCAAAAATAACAAAAGTTAAGGTATGGCTTGTCTCCCAAACTGCAGCTGCGGCTGCAAAAGCTAAAATAGTACCAAGGATGTTGAACGCCTGCATATATCCACTTGTTTCGCCACGTTCTGCGGGTTCAGTTAGATCAGGTAGAAGAGCAGCATAAGTTGAATTCCACATATTAAGAAAAATATATAGTAGTGTAATACAAAATGCAAAAAGAATAAAGATATTTAGTGGTTCCATCCCAACCCCTATTTGAATTCCAATAACAGATATGATCAGTAGCATAACAACAGTGAGCGGGACAAATATGACCATATATATTATTCGCCTTCCAAATCTTGTCCACGTATTGTCACTGATAGTACCAATAACTGGTGGGATAATGATGCCGAGTAACATAGTGATACCGATTACTATTCCTATAAAAAAAGCAGATTCATTAAAAAAAACAGATTTTGCAAGAGGATCTAAAATCAACGGTATTACATTAGAGTTCAATGAAAGAACTAATCCTGCCCCAATAGAAGCAGAAGCAAGGGCTAATTTTTCTTTTCGTGATAACATAATTTTAATAACTCTATAAAATAAGTAACATTTAAATCCATCGAATTTTCTTAAAAAACTAGATATAAATTGCTAAAAAACATTGCGTATAGTTCGGGTAATAATTTTTATATAGTTTATGATAGCTACAGGAAAACAACATGAAAGTTGTTACATTTGGCGAAGTTATGATGCGACTTATACCGCCAGGTTTTCTAAGATTTGTCCAAACCAAGTCTTTTGATGTGTTTTATGCGGGAGCTGAGGTCAATGTTGCTATAGCGTTAGCAAATCTTGGCACGCCTGTAGATTTTGTAACATGTCTTCCAGATAATGAACTTGGAGATGCTTGTGTAAATTATATCCGTCAATTTGGTGTTGGTGTCAATAACATACCTCGTACGCAGGATCGACTTGGTATCTATTTTGTTGAAACTGGTGCAGTTCATAGGGGCAATAAAGTGATTTATGATCGGGCGAATTCAGCATTTGCTAACATTAAACCGAAGACAACAAACTGGTCTAAGGTTTTTTCCGATGCTCAATGGTTTCACTGGACCGGTATAACTCCTGCTGTTAGTGAGGGAGCGGCTGATGCTTGTCTTGAGGCGGTTAAAAAAGCAAAAGAAATGGGATTAACTGTTTCTGCTGATTTGAACTATCGTGGTAAACTTTGGAAATGGGGTAAAACACCAGAAAAAGTCATGTCGGATTTGCTAAAGTATGTTGATGTTTTAGTATGTAACGAGGAAGATGCAGAAAAGGTGTTTGGAATTAAAGCACCAGGTGTGGATGTAAACAAAGGCGAGATGGATGCTGGTAGGTATTCTTTTGTAACAAAAAAGCTAAAGGATCGTTTCCCCAACCTTAAATATGTGGCGATTACCCTTAGACAGAGTATAAGTGCAAGTCACAACAAATGGTCAGGTGTTTTATACGATGGAAAAAAACTTTACATCGGCCCAAATTACGATATTACTCCCATTGTTGACAGAGTTGGGGCTGGAGATGCATTTGCTGCTGGTTTAATTTATATGCTCCTTAAAAAGAGTGACCCTCAGAAGGCTTTGGATTTCGCAGTTGCTATCTCTTGTCTAAAACATACGATATATGGAGATTCCTGTGTAATTAAATTGGAAGAAGTAGAAAAACTTATGAAAGGAGTAACATCAGGGAGAATTTCGAGGTAAGTATAGATGGCGAAATTCGTAAAACCCAAAGTTATCGAGGAGATATTACGCATTGGCTTGGTCCCAGTCTTTTATAATAACGATATAAAAACCTCAGAGAAGATTGTTAAAGCCTGCGTTGAAGGTGGTGCCACGATCGTTGAATTTACCAACCGTGGTGATGCAGCTTTTGGAGTCTTTAGCGAACTGATTACATGGAGCCAAAAAGAACTACCCGATGTAATTGTAGGCATTGGAACAATTCTTGACCCTAATACCGCAGATATGTATCTTAATACTGGAGCGAACTTCATCGTTGGACCTATTTATAATCCAGACGTGGCTAAATTGTGTAACCGAAAAAAGGTAGCGTACATTCCTGGGTGTATGACCCCCTCTGAAATTTCTGCTGCTGAGAAGACCGGTGCAGACATTATCAAAGTGTTTCCTGGGAGCACGGTTGGTCCAGAATTCATAAAAGCAATACGAGGTCCGTGTCCCCGGTTGAGGTTAATGCCCTCAGGTGGCGTTGAGGTAAATCAGCAAAATATTTCAACCTGGATTAAGGCAGGTGCATCGGCATTAAACATCGGTTCTAATTTGATAAAGAAAGATTTAGTGAAAGCCGGTGATTTTAACGGTATTAAAAAACTAGTTGAGCAATCAATCGGTTGGATAAAAGAAGCAAGAGAAGCAACTGTCTCCCATTAAAAAACAGGTTTATTAGTAAACCAATGTATCTTTTGCAGAGTATGAAAGTATTGAGGTAGAAAAATTGAGTAAAACAAAGAAAACGCAACTTCATATAGATGAGGATTGGTTTGTTGATGAGCACGGACGACGAACCCTCCTTCGCGGTGTAAATTTTACAGCATCCTCAAAAATACCTGTGAGCCCTAACGGAGCCACTCATATAAAAACAGATTTTAGTAATCACAAAGATGTTTCTTTCATTGGTCATCCTGCTCCATTAAAAGAAGCTGAAGAACATTTTACAAGGCTGAAACACTGGGGATTTAATTGTTTAAGATTTTTGATTACTTGGGAAGCAATCGAGCACGCTGGCCCCAAACAGTACGATACGGAATTTCTTGATTATATTGAAGAGATTTTAAAGATTGCTGGGGAAAAAGGATTCTATGTTTTTATCGACCCACATCAGGACTGTTGGAGTCGCATGAGCGGAGGAGATGGAGCACCCGGTTGGACATTTGAAAAAGTAGGAATTGATTTTACAAAGTTTCATGAAGCAGGTGCTGCTTGGCTGATGCAATATCGATATGACCCTAAGGCTCCCAGTGCTTATCCATCCATGTCTTGGTCTCAAAGTAGAGTCCAGTTTGGATGTGCAACGATGTTTACCTTATTTTTTGGAGGTAGAGATTTTGCTCCTTCTTGTATAATCGATGGACAGAATGTTCAGGATTATCTGCAATCTCATTATATTGATGCCTTCAAACAAATCGCGATTCGTACAAAGGGCTTAGATCATGTCCTTGGTTTTGATTCTCTCAACGAACCAACTATTGGCTTCATTGGTTTAAAACTAGATGGATCAAATATTGATATCAAAGAAGCAATGGGATACGCTTTTACTCCAATTAATGCAATACTGACAGGAGCTGGATTTACTCAAAAGGTGCCGTTTAAAGAAGTAAAAGGCTTAGGAATTAAAGAGACTCGTTGTGATGAAATAAATCCAAAGAAAATTTCTTGCTGGATTAGCGGATTTGAGGATGTCTGGAAAAAAGAAGGCGCTTGGTGTTTGGATGAAAACAACCAACCTACTATATTAGATAATGACTATTTTGTTGAAAGAAATGGTAAAAAAGTCAATTATTTCCGAGATTACTTATCTCCGTTTATCCGTAGATATAGTGAAGAACTTCGAAGCATTAATCCAGATTCGATAGTATTTTATGAGGGCCCTGCTGAGGCAGTTCTCAAGGGCGAAGGAGTAGAATTTGTGCTCCACCGCGATGTTGTTAATGCCCCGCACTGGTATGATGTTGCTACTATGGGTCTTCATCGTTTTATGGATGTGTTTAGCTATGATTTTATAGAAGGTAAAAAACTATTTGGTGGAAGAGCAATTAAAAAAGCTTTTATCCGGCAGATGGCAACACTTAAAGCAATGGCAGACAAATTTTCAAGTGGCGGTCCAACTATAATCAGTGAATTTGGTTTACCTTACGACATCAACGAAAAAAGAGCGTATAAAACATTTAAGGAAAACCCACAAAAAGCTTGGGCCTCCCATGTAAAAGCTCTTTCTTGGTACTACGATGCCCTTGATGCAAACTTATTAAATTCATGCCAGTGGAACTACAACCCAGAAAATTGTAATGAGTGGGGCGATCTATGGAACCTGGAAGATTTTTCAATATTTTCTAGGGATCAACAAACTGTTGATTGGCGCAAAGATATCAATTCAGGTGGAAGAGCTATCAATGGGTTCTGTCGTCCTCATTTTATATCTGTTGCTGGTAAACCCTTAAAAATGGAATTTAACATAAAAAAAGGAACATTCTTATTCGAATTTAATGGCGATAAATCTATTAAGGCTCCGACCACAATTTATGTTCCCAAGATTCAATACCCAAATGGATTTGATACCAAAGTTTCTGATGGAGATGTAAAAAAAGATGACGAGCAAATTGTTTCAATAAAAATTCGCAAGAGTGGTCCACATATTGTTAAAATTTTGAGAAAATGAGAACATAATAAAATTTTACTCAACGTTTTGAATTTTCCCTGTTTTTACAGATTTATAAGCGCAAAGAGCAACCTTCAGTGCTTCTTTACCAAGTTCACCAGTTACTAGCGGCTCTTTATCCTCGCGAACACAATCAACAAAATGCTCAATTTCATTTTTAAAAGATATGCCGTAATAACCAGGAAACGGAGCATGTTCAACCTGTGGTTTTACCCATCCCTCTGTTTCACAACCTGCTTTGTGTGAAGAATACATCAAAGGTTGTTCCCACATATGATCCTCAATAATCGTTCCTTCCGTTCCATAAAGTTCAAGCCTATTGGTTGGTTCGCTTACAACACAGCAACTTAGATCAACTTCGCCTAGCGCCTGATTTTTAAATTTAAGTAGAATCGCTGCTGTGTCATCGTTATCTGTTTCTACCTCGCATGCGAGTTTCTCCGCAAAAGCAAATACACTTTTTATTTCTCCAACAATCCATCGCAGAACAAAAAAGCGATGTACGCCCATATCTAGTAGTGACCCCCTTGCTTCAGCTGACGTCTTCCATGTATCAGGAACAACAGGTACATCACCAACGACTTCGTAGGCTTTGGCAAGGAATATACGACCAATTACTCCTTTATCAACAAGCTCTTTTGCCAACTGGTGTGCAGGAATAAATGCATGGTTCTCTGCAACCATCAGTTTCACTCCAGCTTTTTTAGCTGCTGCAATCATTCTGTCAGCATCTTTAAGAGTAGTTGCTATAGGTTTTTCTACGAGTACATGTTTTCCAGCTTCAGCCGCTGCAATAGCTGCTTCAGCATGGAGGTGATGAGGTAGACATATATCCACAATTTCTACATCTTTACGACGTAGAAGATCGTGATAATTTACACAGGCATAAACTTCGTACATCGAAGCATTTGTCTCTGCACACTCTTTGTCTCTATCGCATATTGATATAAGTTTAGTCTTGTCTTTTAGCGAATTATAACAGTCCACATGAAGACAACCAGCAGAACCCATGCCTATTACAACAACACCAACTTTTTTCAAATGAAACCACCTACTTGCGAATCATAAACTTAGTATTTAGAAACTATCTTATTTTTTATTTTACAAGAAGGGTTTGTTCTAAAGTCGATATCCTCTCGCATCCAGATTTTTTAACTAAATAGGTATCCTCCATACCTATCAATCTATTGTTATATGGCTCAAACGGTGCCCAGAATTCTAGGTCAAAAACCATGCCTTGCTCAAAAACTCTTTCAGAGGATAGTATAGGATCAAAAAGATGAACTTCTTCGCATCGCAGACCGACACTATGACATGTTGGGAATAGTGGGACTTCTTCACCCATTTTTTCAAAAGCCTCAGTTGCCATATTTAGTATATCCATGGTAGCAACGCCCGGTTTTATTGCATCAGTACATTTCTTCTGCACATCTACTATTTCACCGATAATTTTCTTCACACTAGACGGAATCTCGCCAAGTACTGCATGGCGACTAACGTCAGAAAAATAACCTTTGTAGATTGCTCCGATATCAAATCTTGTCATTTCATTTTTCTTCATCTTTACACCTGTTCCAGGTGCTTCAGGGTCGCTTGCTCCCAGGCTCATTGTTACATGGTCCCATCCCGACGCTCCCTCTTTTATCATAGTGGTTTTTGCTACTTTCAACAGTTCGTTATCAGTAATACCTTCTTTCAGTTCATCAAACATTGCGAGTATTGTTTTTTCAGCAATACGTGTTGATCTCTTTATACGATCTATTTCCTCAGGGGATTTAACTAGTCTTAATTCCAGGAGAATATCGTCAGCTGTTCCGAATTTAGCATTTGGAAAAGAACTTTTTAAACCTTCGTATTGGTACAAGGGAATCGCACTTTCCACAGCTATTGTTGGTTCTTTTACGCCAGTTTCTTGTATTATAGCAGCTAGGGCTTCTGTAGCCTCACCTTTATTAAAAATACCTCGAAAATCTTTAACCCACGTAAAAGCTGGATCAAATATTGCCCAAGTAACTACACTTTCTTCTCCATCTTTACGCACAACTACCATTGTAGGGACCAGATTTGAAAGAGAAAATAAAATAGGGTTATTTTCTGCGTGTCTAACAGGTAAACCTGATGTATAGAATATATTTTCTGGAGATGAGGCAATTAGAAAATCAATGCCATTTTTTTCCATTTTTTCTGAAAATTTTTTTTTATTAAAGCCAATTGGTTGCATGTTTTTTGATAAATCGGAGTCTATTTAAAGTTTTTTTAAAAAACAACATCAATCCTTAAAATAGAATAAAGTATATTGTTTGTAGAAGATGATGTTGTTATGAAGAATACATTTGTGCTAATTGGTTTTGATATCGAGCGTGATGCAGAACCTTTTTCAAAAAGTTGTGAAGGTGTAAAAAAAGGCCTACCAAAAATTCTCGATGTTTTAGATCAACTTGAGATTGATTGTACTTTCAACATTCTTGCTAGTATTATTGATGATAATTTTGATTTATTCAAACAAATCCAAAGAAGCGGTCATGAGTTAGGTTGTCATTCATATGAGCACGAAGCCTTATCATTTATGTCTGATGAAGACATATACTCACAAGTTGAGAAGGCAACTAGCGATATCCATAAGAAGCTCGGTGAACGACCTGTTACATTCAGAGCACCGTATTTACTTGGAAATACTTATCTAATAAACACGTTAAATGAGTTTAATTATCTTTTAGATTCTTCTTATCCACTTGCTCATTACAAGAAGCAGGTTCTGCCATACCATCCATCGGCTAAAGACTGGACTAAAAAAGGGAATGTAAATCTTTTAGAACTGCCTGTTTCAGCAGATCCATTTGTTAAAGAACCTGAAAAAAGTGATATCTGGCCGTTATGGCGAACTATAGGTGCAGAAGATACAAAACGTAAAATTGAAAATTTAATCAAAAAGCAAAACGAATACAAAGAAGAAAATGTGATTACTTTTTATCTCCACCCATGGGAATTCATAGAACTTGAAAAAATAGATATACCTGAGGATCACCAAGAAAGAATATTAGCTGGAACCGGAGAAAAAGCAATTTCAAATTTCAAAGAAATATTAGTCTGGTTGAAAAAACAAAAAGATGCCACTTTTTTAACAATGAAAAAATTCAGACCAATATGGGAAGAAATATCGGGATAAATTTTTCAAATATTTGCTTATGGTTTCAATACGACTTTGATTACGTTCTCTGATCCTTTAGATAAAATTTCAAAACCCTTTGCTATATCTTTCAACGGAAGAACATGGGTTATTAAGGGTTTTACCTTAACCCTACCTTCCGCAATCAACTTCAAAGCTTGCTTGAAATCATTAGAGGTATATCCATAGGAGCCTCTGATTTGAATTTCCTTTACCGTAACATCAAGCATACCCAGCTCCATCGTCGCTTCCAACATCCCTATTATAGTAACCTTTCCGCCTTTCCTCACCATCGCCAGAGCTTGTTGTACTGTTTTCTGGTGCCCAACAGCTTCAAAAACTGTACCTACTCCACCGTCGGCCAGCACCTCTTTTACAGGATCTTCTTTTTTTGCATTTATTGTTCGAGTGGCACCAAGTTTCTTTGCCAGTTCTAATCGATAATCAAGTGTATCAATAGCAAAGATTTTCCCTGCGCCGATATTTTTTGCCACCTGCAACGTCATTAAACCAACAGCACCAGAACCAATTATACAAATATCTTCGCCCGTTTCAAGAGATGTCAAATTCACAGCATGTACTGCAACTGCTAGAGGTTCAACAAGAGAAGCTTCTTCAAATGACACCGCATCTGGTAACTTATGACACTTACTTGCGGGGATAGGCACGTATTCAGAAAAAGCTCCGCTTAAATGTAAGCCAACGAGTTTCATATTCTCACAAATATTGCTCCTTCCACGTTGACACAATGCGCACTTTCTGCAGGATAAAACCGGTTCCAAAACAACCCGCTCACAGTCTTTAAGTCCTTTAACAGTTCTTCCTAACTTTACAACCTCGCCACTGAATTCGTGTCCCATAACAAGCGGTGGTACCCTTCTTTTTGATACTCCCATATACGCATGCAGATCAGAACCACATATTGATACAGCTTTTACCTTAACAAGAACCTCATCATCTTTTATTTTTGGCTCAGGTAAATCCTCGATTTTGATGTCTTTTCCACCATACCAAACAGCTGCTTTCATAAACAATCATCTCATAATTTTTTAACTACATCTTTGTTGACAAGATTTGTTGGAACCTTTCTTTGTAAACACTGCAGTACCTGTTCGGCAGCTATTCTTTGCACCTCATCGACTGCATCTTCGGAATACCATCCCATATGAGGAGTAATAATAACATTATCTAGATTTAGAAGAGGATTATCTTTTTGGATAGGTTCCTGTTCTAACACATCCAGCCCAGCGCCAGCGATTTCTTTTTCCTTAAGAGCTTTAAATAATGCTTTTTCATCGACGATACCGCCACGAGCAGCATTAATCAAAATCGCTTTCTTCTTCATTTTCTTAAGCTGATCGGTACTAATCATATGCCTAGTTTCATTATTTAGTGGAACATGTACAGTCACAATATCAGATTGCTCAAGTAGTGTATCATAATTAACTCGTTTTGCGTTGTATGCTTTAAAAACATCAACTGGAATATAAGGATCACAAGCAAGTAGATTTACATCAAATCCTTTGATACGTTTGGCTACTTGTCGGCCTACTCCCCCTAAACCAATGATACCAACGGTTTTGCCTTTTATCCTTGTAATTGGATGGAATTTTTTCCAGTCCCACTCAAGTTTTTTAACGCTCTTTTCAACGAAAAAAAGTTTCCTGGTGAGAGCAAGCACCAATGTGATAGTATGATCTGCTACATCGCATATATCATAAACCACATTAGTAACAAAAATGCCTTTTTTTGTCGCGGCATCCAAGGCTACGTTGTCCACACCGATACCATACCTGGCAATAATTTTTGTATTATCCAGTTTTTCAATAACCCTTGGTGTTATCTTAGCATATTGGTTCAATATAGCATCTGCATCTTTACAATTTCTGATAAGTTCTTCTTCTGTTTTACATTGAAATTTAGTAAGTTCCACATTAAGTTTTGATAAAATCTTTTTTTCAATATCAAATGAAGGGTATTCTGCATCAGTTATTACCACCTTAAATTTCTTGTTTGGCATTTATACACACATCTTTTTTGTTTAAATCACATCTTTTGGAGGGATTCCATTGCTATCCCATTTTCTTAGTTTATAATACTCGTTTAGCATTGTTTCGAAATTTTCTTTTTTTACAACTTTTCCATCATATTGACCCTTTTTTAGAGGCTCGATACTAAATCGATTAGGTAAATAATCATCTTTTCTTGTTATTCCTTCTCGTACGTTAAACCATCTACATAAATTGTTTATGCGTTCACCAGTTTTAACCAAGTCATCTTTGGTGATTTTCCTCTCCGTTACCATTGAATACAACTCTGCAAGGTTCTCCCAATATATTGGTCCCATTACGGGATATGCTACAAACCGGCAGAATATCATCGAATCGCACACTGAGTAGAAATCTTCTAAATCTTTTACCATCTCTACTTTTCCTTCCATGCCTACCATATCAGGTCTATATGCGATACTTCGTAGATGGCAAGCACCGCGATCTGAGGTAACATATGATAGCGCCATCTCTTCGGTTGCCCTGGGATCGTATCCTGGTAGTTCCAATCCTTTTACATGAACAGCAAATGGTTGGGAACCCTTGATTTTTTCTGAAGCTTTTTTTACACCCTCTGCAAAAATATCTCCGATTCCTTTTCGATACGCTATGTTGCTGATCATTGTAATGATTGCTTCATGATTCCCAAACTCAAGGTTAACACCATCAAGCTGTTTTTTTATGATTAATCCTTTGCTATAGCATTCCATCCCAAAAGCAATGACGTTACCCGCAGAGATAGTATCCATCCCCAGTCGATTACACATTTCATTTGCTTTTGCAATTGACTCTAAATTTTTGTTACCACATAGAGACCCAAGAGCAAAGAGTGTTTCATACTCAGGTCCACTAACATGGGTTCCAGCGTAGGGCCCATCTTTCACCTCAGAAATGTTTTTACAGGCGACGATACACGACTGGCAGCTTCTTTTCTCGACAATGATTTTTTCTTTCATCCGATCAAGGTTAATGTCTTCTGCTCCATCAAATTCACCCTCAGTCCAATCTCTTGTTGGTAAAGCACCCATATAGTGCGTCAACATTAAGGTCTCAGGAGTTCCATCAAGCAAAATACCTCGATCTTTGAGTTTTTCATTGATATCTTTTTTAAACTCTTCGATTTCTTGTTGTTTTTTGATTTCTTTTTTCTTTGTTCCGTGGACAGCAACTGCTTTTATTTTTTTTGATCCCATCACTGTTCCTACACCAGCGCGCCCTAGGAGAAATCCTTCTGCGTGAGTGATACAAGCGTATTTCACGAGGTTTTCTCCAGCGGGTCCTATAGAAACCACTTGGAAGGTTTTCCCATGATCTTCTTTTACTATTTTTTCTGTTTCAAACGTATCTTTACCCCATAAGTCACCAGCATCTTTTATGGTAACAGTATCATCATCGACCACTAGATACACAGGTTTCTTCGAAATACCTCTTATTACAATAAAATCATATCCTGTTTTCTTGAGCATAGGAGCAAAATACCCACCACAGTATGCTTCACCAAAAATATTGGTCTGAGGAGATTTGAAAATAACTCCGAGTTTTTCACCACCTGATAAATTTAAACCAGTAACAGGCCCAGTTGCAAAAATCAACAGATTATCAGGACCCAAAGGATCAGTCTTTGCCTTGACTATATCAAATAGTAGTCGTGTTCCTACGCCTTTACCCCCGATATATGTTTTCACGGTTTCTTTAGAAACACTTTTTTCCTCCCATTTATGCTTAGAAAGATCAACCTCTAGTATCTTATCATTATTTACCATCAAACCACCAAATTTTCTATATTCTACTAAAACCCCCATATTACGTAAAAGAAAATACAGTTAAAATTCTTTTGTCATAATTAAAAAATAGATATGTATCATACAATCAGATTTTTTTTATAAGATTAATCTAATTAGAAGTACAAAACTGGAAGGAGAATTCTCTTTGATGAAAACTTTGGTATATCTCCCATTTTAAAAAACATAGTTTAAATTAATGTTTTTGATGTACAAAAATGTATAAACACCAATGTTCATCATAATAAAAATAGATTCTTTTGGGGTGAAAAAATGGAGTTATTCGAGGAAATAAGAGAAATAGGAGCAGAGGGTATCCCTAATTATAAGGTTTTTATCGATGGAAAATGGGTTTATTCAAGTGACAAACAGTTTATCGATGTCATAAACCCTGCAAATGGGAAGGTAATGGGACGGATACCACGTTTAACAAAAAAGGATGTAGAAAACGCTATTGACGCAGCATATGATAATAAAATAACAATTAGAAAAATCCCGGGCATCGGACGTATAGAGATACTTGAAAAAGCAAGAATAATGATAGAAGACATGAAAGAGATATTTATTGATAACTTAATCAAAGAAGCAGGTAAACCAGTGTCTGTATCCCAGGGTGAAGTGGAGGCAACAATTGCTCGTTTACGATTTGCTATGGAAGAAGCACGGGTTACCTATGGGTCGTATATCCCAGGTGATTGGGTTCATGACTCCATTGGAAAATTTGCTTTAGTCATAAGACAACCACGAGGTGTCATATGTGCTATTACCCCGTTTAATTATCCTCTTTTTTCTGCTGCTTCGAAAATAGTACCTGCTATCCTTGCAGGAAATGCTATTGTAGCAAAACCCTCTAGCAAAACCCCTATTTCTCTGATAATGTTTACTAGGGTTCTTGAAAAAGCAGGGATACCACCAGGAGTTATTAATTGTGTTACTGGCGCAGGTGGTGAAATTGGTGATATACTATCACAAAGCAATAAAATCAATATGATCACGTTTACTGGTAGTACCAAGGTTGGTCATGAGATTGCAAAAAACGCAGGTATGAAAAAACTACATCTGGAATTAGGTGGAAAAGCCGCAGCTATAATATTAAGAGACGCTGATTTAGATCTAGCTGCAAATGAAGTATCAAAAGGAGGATTTAAATATTCTGGTCAACGATGTGATGCAATAGATCGCGTGTTATTGGAAGAAAAGGTAGCTGAAAAATTTATTAAAAAATTGTTAGACGTAGTTAAGAAAAACTATTCAATTATTGGGGATCCCGCAGACCCAAAAACCCAGATAGGTCCCATGATAGATGAAAACTCTGTGAATCGAATTGATGGACTTTTAGATGATGCTTTGAAAAAAGGTGCTAAATTACTCCTTGGTGGAAAACATGATGGTTTATTCTATGAACCTACCATTATTGACAATGTTACAGAAGACATGAAAGTTGCATGGGAAGAATCATTTGGTCCAATCCTTCCAATCATACGTGTGAAGAACATCGAAGAAGCTATTGAAGTATCTAACAAGTCAAATTACGGTTTGGATTCATGTATATTCACTGATGATGTCTATAAAGCGATTGGAGCAGGACGAAGACTCCAGGATGGCGAAGTAACTATAAATGCAGCTCCAGGCCATGGGGTTGGTAACTTTCCTTATGGTGGCAACAAGGATTCGGGTATAGGGCGAGAAGGCATCGGCTACAGCATAGATGAAATGTCAAAAATTCATACCATAGTTTTCAGCTTACCACCTATATCAAGACCATATGGGAGATAAAAATTTATCAAAATCCTGTTTAGCAACATAAAGTATAAGAAAATTTCATGCGAGGCAATTATTGCTGCTGTGAACACACATGAATATGTAGCTGCTGGAGGAGAAGGAGCTGGTGCAAGTGGTCATGGAATTGGACTTGAAGGCAAAGAGGAACTAATAAACGAGTGAGTTTTTGAAAAAGGAATGGTATTTACTGCTACTACTGGTGCTTACAATAAAGATATCACGACAACATGGGCAACAGAGGATGTAGTTGTTGTTACAGATGAAGGAGCTAAACTTTTAACAAAATTCCCAATAGACTATATTATACCATGATACATCTCATCCTAAAATTATTCTCAATAAAAATTATTATATACTTAAGAGTTTATTTTATGATAATATTGGGAGGATTACTATGAAGAAATATATCAAGATAAATTTTGTATTTATAACCGCTTTTTTATTCATTTTTTCATTTGCATATTCAGTCACATCTAATAATACAAAAACAAATGATTCAAGAAATAGTGAAACCAATGGACCTTGTAATGGGTATACTTTGATATCTGCTGGTGCAGACCCTGCTTTTTTAATCGATATGGAGGGTAATATTATTCATAATTGGTCTTTAATGGGGTTTCCAGCAAAGTTATTGCCAGGTGGTTCAATAATTGGAGGTATTGAATTTAATGATTTAGATGAAGCAAAATATATTGCTCAGGAAGACTGGGATGGAAATATTGTATGGCAGTTTAATAATTGGGAAGATGGATGGGCTAGACACCACCATGACTTTGAGCGAGAGGGAAACCCAGTGGGATACTATGCTCCAGGACAAGAATTTGTTGATGAAGGAAAAACGTTGGTTCTTGCTCGCAGTACTGTAAATAATAGATCTATAAGTTTATGGACACTAGATGATGAAGTTATATATGAGGTAGATTGGAATGGAAATCTAACAGGTTTTGTATGGCATGCAAATGAGCATTATAAGGAAATGGGATTTGATATAAGGGCAAAAATAGGCATATACTACCAAATAATGACTCACTTATTCCGATCAACGTTTCAAGGATGGCTTCACATCAATACAATATCAGAACTAGGAGAAAATCATTGGTATGATGAAGGTGATAGTAGATTTAACCCAAGAAATATCATTCTTGATTCTCGTCAAGCAAATTTTATGGTTATCATTAGCAGAGAAACTGGAGAGATTGTTTGGAGAATTGGACCAGATTATTCAAAAGATACAGTTGTTGGACAAAAACTCGGCCAGATTATCGGTATGCATAACGCCCATATGATTCCAAAAGGTCTACCTGGTGAAGGAAATATTCTTGTCTTTGATAATGGAGGATATGGAGGATACGGAATCTTAGGTTTACCATGTCGGTTTTTAAGATTTTATTCAAGAGTTATTGAGTTTAACCCTATAACCTATGACATAGTATGGGAATATGTAAAAAAAGATGGGCCACTGAATAATAGATTTTTTAGCGATCGTATTAGTTCAGCACAACGTCTACCAAATGGTAATACACTAATTTGTGAGGGTGACAAAGGAAGAATCTTTGAGGTTACTCCCCTAAATGAAATTGTCTGGGAATATATCTATCCCGGAAGTACAGGTGAATATAAAAATAATGATGTATATCGAGCCTACCGAATTCCTCCAGAATGGGTACCGGGTAACCCTTCAGGTTATGATCCATGGGAGTAAATCTTCAAAGACAATTACAAAAAATTATTTCATTGCATACACTTTTTTAGATACTTCACACATTTAGGCAGTTCTTCTTTAGCATTACCAAGAACCGCGCATAATGTTACATGGTATCTCGGTAGTACCAGGGTCTACACCGGACGGTTTTGGCAACAATTATGTAATAAATTACTTATATACCTTAGTCTAATATAATACTGGCAAATAATTATATTCCCTTAAATTATTAATAAATAATAAGTTAGATGCTTATACGGTTAATGAAAAAATGGGGGAAATTTGATTTACTATGATCTGCAGAAAAATTTGTATATGTGGGATTCTGCTAGCCCTTTTGCTTTCTTCGATAAGTTTTCCTGTTTCTTCACAAAATATATCCTGGTGGGATAAAAATTGGTCTTCTAGACAAGAAATAACTATTCCGATTGATACCCATCTTGAAATGGCTAAATATCAACCAGTTGACATGAGAGTAACCTTTAATGACCCTTGTTGGGCTAAAAATACAGATGAAAATTCTGTACGGGTTTGTTATTGGGATGGAAAAACCTGGTATGAACTAGAATCACAAATATATGATCTAGATAAATCAGATGACACTCATATAAAATCGTGTAGCCTTGTTTTTCTTATACCTAAAGAAGCTACTGGCAAAGAATCATACTATGTTTATTATGACGATAGTGAAAAACCAAAGGTTAATTATCCAGATCACGTGATGCTTACAAAAGAGCATTACTATTATGAACCGATTCCTGGTCAAAAAGTTGACATTGATTATTATAAAATAACAGATGAGGGTTTTTGTGTCTACGGAGTAGGCATCCAAGGGATGATGCTGACCGAGTATTCCTCTCAGATGATTTTCAGGCAAAGCAAAGGTCAGAAAGATTTTAGCTATAAATATTGGGATAGACTTGCTTCTTTTTGTTTCCAATACCGAGATGCAAGCTTACCTGTAGGTCAGGATACTATTACTACACGAATGAAGCTAATATCCAGTGAAATTTTTGTTGAAGGAAACTTAATGGCAGAGTTTGGTATTGTCAGTACCACTTCCCAAGAGGATGCCAAAACAACCAATATTTACAAATATTATTATTCCCCAGTAGATCTTAAAAGAATTTGTGTAAATGTAAAACATGAGACTTTAAAAGATATTAGCGTGGCTGGAGAAGAGAAGGTAGATGGAGAATATGCATTTACTAGTGGGTTTAAAACTAGAAGCGAAGCAAACGCTTTCTTAAACACTGGTGAAATATTACCCTATATTCATTATTATAATAAAGATGGCACGGTAAAAGATATTCCGGCAGATACAGATCCAAAATCAAGGGATGAGGAATGGCTTGTATCTGTAGAAGATAATGCTGATCTCGGAAGCTATCCATGGGTCTCTGCAGATAACGGTGAAACAGGGAAAGCACATGCCTTGATTTTTTCATCAAATAATGTTGTAAAATCAGGTAAAGATGAACAAGATGGTATTCAGCTTAAATCTAGTCAAAAACAAGAAGTAGATATCCCTGGTTTAAAGGCGTATTCCTCTGGCGTGGGGTGTTTTCGAAACGCATATACTCCTGGTGGTTCATCTGATCTTTCTATTCCTTCTGATTTACGTGTTGAATTTGATGGTGAGTTTTTTACCACAGAAATAAATAGCTATAAAGATGTGGAGAACGAAGCAGTCCTCTTCCAATCACTTGTTAAATACCGGCCGTTACAAGGTGGAAATGTAAGCGGCGGAGGAAAGGAAGAAGAAAAATACAATTTAACAGTTTTTACTCATTTTGCACCATCATTCCCACTAGGTTCACTTATTTCTGCTGCTTCAGGTAAAAATTTTTCATATACTTACGCAGAGTTATATCAAAATGGAAATCTAGTATCCTCTGGTATATGTAGTAGAATATCACTAGCTGGGGAACTAAACCTTGAAAAAATCACTCTATTGGGAATTATCAAGTTGTTTGACTGGAAAAACATTTCATTTTTCAAAAAAATCCAATTCCCGAAACTTTCCCTTGGGAGCTATGTTATAAAAATCTATATTAGAACCAAGAACGAAAACAAATACGTTGGAGTACAAACCATTGATTTAAAAAAAGATACAAAAATACATATCATTTGTCATAAACAAGGAACAATAAAAATCGCGGTCAATGATCAGAATAGTAGGCCTGTACCAAATGCACAGTGCTATCTGATTTTAGGAAACATGAGCATCGCGGAGACAAAAACCACTGAAAAAGAAGAAACCATAATTGATGCGCCCAGAGGTAATTATGAGCTGAAAATCATTTACAATGGTTTCAAAATATATGAAAAAGAAGTAAAGATAGGTATTATACAAAAAGAGGAAAACATCAAACTTGGGCTTTCAAACGTTAAATTATTAATAACAGATAAACTTGGTTTGCCGCCTGGTATAAAAATCGCTCCAATTATGACAAGTGATGAAATGGAAACACCAGTAAGCATCCAATCAGAGGAAGAAAAACCAGGTGTTTACAATTTTATGAATCTTTCATCAGCGCCATATAATATAGAGATTTCTTACAAGCAGTATCTTGATAAAAAAACTATCCAAGTCCCTAGTGATGGTGACACCGTTAGTATGGTGTTCTCAGCGGTTTTCAAATTCACAGTAAATGTTTTTGATGCTCGAGGAAGCCCCCTTGGAGATAAAAAAATACTCATTAAAAGAGAAGGTAAAACGCTACAGGGCACAACAGATAGTAATGGCATAGCCGTTTTTGAAATACCTGTGGGCGCCTACACCTTAGAAACCTATGATAATGAGAATAGTATTGGAGAAAAAACTGTAAGTGTATTAAGAGATGAAACCACTTATCTTGTTACCAGCAAAGAACCGTTATTCCCACTGGTTATGATAGTTATTTCTCTGTTAATAATTGCAATAGGACTAGCGCTCATTGTTTTGAAAAAAATCTCTCTCTCGTCCTTTTTGAAAATACTGGCAATTGCCGTCGTCCTTATCGCGCTAGTTATGCCATGGTGGGAACTTTCTGGTTCTTCTACCGCTCCTTCAGTTGAACGATCAACTAAAGCTTTTCTCATCCCGCAAACTATGGTTACCAAAACAACATCTGGAAATAGCGTTGAAACGGAGTTAGCAAATGTTCCTGCGGAGTTTACGACTTTTATTTTTGCAGTAATGATAGTAGTTGTTGTCACTGTTTTTCTTATTTTCTGTAGCATGCTTGTTAAAAAATATCGAAAAACATCCATTGGTTTGGCTATTATTAGTATCATTCTCTTAATTGCGATTATAGGAGTATTCACCTATGCATTCTCGGAGTTAACCAATGTAGGACTTGGAAGTTTACAGGGCTCTGGGACGTTAAATGTTTTAATACCTGGAACTAGCAATTATGCAGATATTCCTGCGAGTTGGGGTTTATCCTTTGGTGTTTATCTATCTATTCTAGCAATTATTCTAGTTGCAATTTCTTTATTTTTAGATTTTAGGAGTCGTCGTAAAAAGAAGAAGAAAAAAAAGTATAAATGATTTCATTTTCACAACTATAGGATTACTTTAAAGTGAGCCATGTAAAAATATTATTCTAGAAATCCTTTTTCATCTCATACATCATACGTTGATAATCCACACCATCTTGTGGAAGCGCCTTGACTTGCCCAAGTATAGATGAAAGAATAAATATTTTACATATTTGTTCTACAGTTTCTGCAACCTCAAAAGCCTCTTTCAGGTTTTTACCACAACACACAGCGCCATGACTAGCAAGTAAAACCGCATTTTTATCCTGCAGGCCAGCCAACACATTTTGAGCAAGCTCCGGACTACCTGGGAGTGCATACTCACAAACAGATAATTCACCACCAATATCTGAAAACATTTCGTCAAGAAAAACCGGAACTATTTTACCATTTGATGCAACGGCAAGCGCATAAACCGAGTGAGAGTGAACAATACCGCCAACGTCCTCCCTTTTTTTGTATATCGCTAAGTGAAACGGCGTCTCTGATGACGGGTTTCGTCCTGTTTCCTCAGCCTCACCTTCGAAATTCACCAGGATAATATCTTTTGTTTTAATATCTTCATAGGGAATACTACTAGGCGTTATCAGCATCTTTTCCTTACCGTGGACGCGGCAACTAATATTACCTGAAGTACCATGGGTCATACCTTTACGAAACATTTTCAATCCAGCGTCTACAACTTGTTTTCTTAGATCCTCATACTCCATCTCTTTTCACCCTAAGTTTTTCTACAATTTACCTATTCTATCATACCATTCTTTCCAATTATTATAACATTTATTATAAATCTCAACTTGTTCCTCTTCAGGCGACACATCTTTTTTAAACTCAACCATTTCTTTTACCGCATCTTCAAAATCATTATAAATTCCTGATCCGACAGCCGCGCACATTGCACAACCCATCAATGTTCCATCCTCTACTTTTGCCGCTATCACCCTTTTGCCAGTTACCCCGGATAATATCTCTAACCACAACTTGCTCCTACTCATCCCACCCGTAACCTTCAATTCATCACTTTTTTTGTTTGCAATTGACTCCATCTGCTCAATGTTTCCTCTAATAGCATACGAAACATTCTCAAGTGTTGCTCGTATGAAATGACCAAAAGTTGCAGGGCTCGTATTCATTGGATGTCCTGGCTGCTGAAACGTAAATATCCCGGGTCTTACAATGTTTAGCTCATTGATATTAAAAATCTCTGCACCAAGAGATGCAATCATATCATCGGACCCCTGGGGAACTTTTAATGCGAGTTTTTCCATGTACGCATAGGTTCCTTGTTCGTCCTTTTCAAGTAAAACCTCAAAGTTATCCTTCAACCATTGATATGAGAGACCTCCCATCTGACCATTTCCTTCCAACACCCATTTATCAGGGAGAATATGGTAACCTGTCCAAATCCTCCGCTTCTCATCAACAACTGGTTTTGATAGAACCATCATAATTGGTGTTGAAGTACCAGCAACCACACCAATATCACCATCATTAATTGCTGAACAGGCAAGCAAACCAAGATGAGTATCACCGCCGCCCATGACAACAGGAATACCTTCTTTCAAATTCATCTTTTTTGCAACATTACTTGTAAGCTCACCAATGTGGTCCCCAGCATGGTGAACTTCAGGGAGATTAACATTTTTTAAACCAAGTACATCAAGGACTTCAGATAACCATCTCTTTTTTTCTACATCAAACAGCATAGTCGCAGATGCAAGAGATGGCTCAGTCGCGATAACACCACTAAGCCTGTAAATCAACCAATCACCAATACTCAGTCCATAGTTTATAGTTTTGAAAACCTCTGGTTTCTCGTTTTTAAACCAAAGTAAACGTGCAGGCATATACATTAACGCAGGTCCCTGACCAGTTATTCTATAAAGATCAAGTTTAACATCTTGTTCAACAGCATCTTGATAAAAAAGACCCCTAATATCCGTGTTCGGACCAGCATACACTTCTTTCCCATTTTTGTCTAAAAAAACATAGGCATGTCTCATACTAGCTGTACTAATACCAACAACATCCTCTGGTTTTATCTTATGTTTCTTTACTAGATCTTTTACAAGATGACAAAATGCGTCAAAAAACTCATCAGGCACAAATTCTTTTCGATAGCTGTCTCCTTCTGGGGAATAATACTCCCAGCCTTTATAGGATAAAAACCGTTTTTCACTATCAAGATCTAAAAAAAGAGCCTTCCCTCCACCATGACCAAAATCTAATGCTAGAACGTACCGGCTCATACCTCTCACCTTTTAAGAACCTCAGGATTTTTCAAAAACTTTGGCTTTTTCTTATTCAAATATTTTTCAATATCTTCGGCAATCATCAACGATTGGCGAATCTCAGCATCAAACGTTGATCCGCCAGCGTGAGGTGTCACTGTCACATTATCTAATACAAGGAAACGGTTATCCGAATCAACCGGTTCTGATCCAAAAACATCAAGACCTGCACCAGCTATGCTCTTTTCTTTCAATGCTTCAAAGAGTGCATCTTCATCAACAAGGGCTGCTCGGGCAGTATTAAAAAAATAGGCTGTTGGCTTCATCAATTTAATTTCTTTTTCACCTATCAGCCCAAGGTTTTCATCAGTAACCTTTGCATGAAGAGATACAAGATCAGATTCCTTAAGTAAGGTTTCTAAATCCACACGTTTACCATCAACTTCCTTTATTTTTTTCTCATCAACATATGGGTCATAAACCAGAATCTTTGCATCAAATCCAAATCTCAACCGCTTTGCAACCCGAAATCCCACGCCACCAAGACCCACGATACCAACTGTTTTTCCTCCTAGTTCCCACCCCATGAAACGCCGATAAAGATTAGCTAAACCTTCGCCTGTATCAACAAAGAAAGTACCAGATTTTAGGACTCGGTCAGCCGCGGTTATATGACGTAACTGACAAATCATCAAACCAATTGTTAGATCCGCAACCGCATCTGCGTTTCTATCCGGAGTAAAAAAAACAGGGATGCCCTTTTTTGTGGCAGCATCCATGTCAACGTTATCAGGATAGCCACGACAAATACCAATAATCTTTATATCACATGATGACAAAACATCCGCATCAATCATGTCTCCTTCAGCAATCAGGACATCAGCTTTTTCTTTGTTAATCTTATCAATATATTCACGAGAATCACGATAAAGAATACCTGTTTCTCGCCAGTTCTCATACTTAACGTCCATATATTTTTTAATTATTTTAAATCCTAATTCATGAAACGGAGCTGTAACGAACGCTTTCATTTTACCATCTCAAACACAGGAATAAGTCCTAAACAATAGCACCCTGGATTATTGTATTCTCTACAATAATTTTTGTAATTTTAACAGATCAGTTAAATTACCTTTTGCTTTAAGCTTACCAGTTTGATACGCAGTCATAGGATTTATTTTTTTATTCATGATATCAATAAGTATCCCGCTATCGATTGTAACATGAATATCTGGAGTAGGGATACTTTCTTCTTTAAGTGACTGCACCGCACCATTATCTACCTTCATCAAATAAGTTGTTTTAAGATCTGGAAACGTAAACTGCATATTTTTTGAAAAACCAACAAAACGTGGTTTTAGTTTAGGATCATCAAATTTTGCCTTGACAATATTTAAAGCGTCTTCGATCTCTTTTTTAGTAGACATAATATTTTCCTCCCACGCAGTATAGCAGTACAATTGGAATACTAATCTTGTTAAAAGATTTTTCTTATTTGTTAAAATATATCACAATTTTAGTTATGTTAGTTTAACCGAAGGTTTTCATACCATCTTTGTAATTTATAATATTCATCGAACATTTTTGCAAAACTTTCTTTTTTGTATGCTCCCTTCAGGAAGAGAACACAAATTTACTAGCAAACTGGAGTGCGGACCATTTTTTACAGGAGAAAAAGTAAAAAAAATGCTCCTGTCGAGCTTATACGTTAATAGTTTAATGCTCCAATTAAGAAAAAGGATCATTGTTCTCTAATTTTTTATGGTACGATTAGAAATTTTTTAACGGGATGACGAGAGAGATACTCTCTACTATTTTCCAGGAGAGAGTATATAAAGATAATTAAAACCAAAATGTTGATATTCAAGTTCTTATTATGCCCGCTGAATGATTGGTAGCCTGGATAACAATAGTAGACTACCCATGCTCTTAGAAGGCGAAATAAAAAAATGGAAAATATTCCATGCGATCCCGATATTAAGAAATGGGTTAGTTGCTCCTTCGAACAACTTTATGATAGTTTAAAAACGAATTCTGCAGGACTTTCTACTAATGAGGCTGATGAACGACTCAAACAATATGGATATAATATTCTCCCCGAAAGGAAGAAACATCGTCTCTACCGAAAACTGATCACCCAGTTCAAAAATCTTTTCAACGTCCTACTTCTTATTGCTGCTTTACTTTCATTCATCACAGGATGGGCAGCCAATGATATGGGATCAATCCAGATGGGGATTGTGATCCTAGGTGTCGTGATTATCAGCGTTCTGTTCAACCTCTTTCAAGAACACCGTGCAGAGCGAGCTGTTGAAGCAATCCGTAACCTCGTGCCCATGAATGCAAGGGTAATACGAGATGGCCAGACCAAACAGATCCCTATCAACGATATTGTCCCCGGCGATATCATTTCTCTGGATGAAGGCGACAAGATTCCAGCCGATGCACGAATAGTGAACAGTTATGAATTCTCGGTCGATAACTCAACCCTAACCGGAGAATCAGAACCACAACCACGGTCAGCGAATGCGACCGCAGATTCCATGAACGGTCAAATCATTGAATGCCCAAATATCGTATTTGCTGGGACGACCGTCGCATCTGGTTCAGCGACTGCTATCGTCATTGCAACAGGGTTGAGAACCCAGTTTGGTAAGATTGTTGCAATGGCACAAACCATTGAAGAACCGCCAAGCCCACTCCAGCAGGAAATTGATTATACCGCAAAGCTGAATTTTGGTGCAGCTGTAGGAATTGGTATTATCTTTCTCAGCATCGTTCTTTTTTTCCTTCATCTACAACTATCTGAAAGTATTTTGTTCATGATTGGTGTCATGATCTCGCTCGTTCCTGAAGGTTTACAGATTACGATCACTCTTTCACTTGCTATTAGCAGTCTTGCAATGGCTAAACGAAATGTTATCGTAAAGCGTTTATCTTCGGTTGAGACTCTGGGTTCTGCAACAGTCATCTGTAGTGATAAAACTGGCACGATCACGACAGGTCAGATGACGGTTCGTAAAATATGGATTGGCGGGCACACCTTCGATGTTACTGGTGAAGGATATGAGCCTGAAGGTTCTATTTTTTTGGAAGGCAATAATGTCAATTTTTCCAATCGAGAAGATCTCTATAAATTATGTCAGGTTGCATCTTTTGATAATAAAGCAACATTGGTTCCACCTCTTGACAGAAGAAAATCGCGATGGACCGCACTTGGTGACTCGACAGATGCAGCGTTATTAGTCCTCACAGCAAAAGCTGGGATTCAACATAAACAGGAACTTATTCAAAACCCGCGAGTGGGGCTGATTCCCTTTGAATCAACACGAAAAATGATGACAAGTATCCACAAAGGAACTGATGGAAAGTTAACCGCATATACGAAAGGAGCGGGTAATGAAATTCTTTCAAAATGTAATTTAGTTTATTGGAATAAACAAATTGTTCCCTTAACACAGGAACTATCAAAACAGATCCGAACCGAGATTGATAACCTTGCACGGCAAGCATATCGAGTATTAGCTCTTGCTATTAGAGAGCTTCCCAAAAATTCGCAAAAGTTCGATGCTGAATCAGTAGAAAATACACTTACTTTCATCGGCCTTGTCGCGATTTATGATCCACCCCGCCACGATGTTCCAAATGCAGTTCAAAAAGCCCAAAATGCCGGTATTCGTATAATCATGATGACAGGGGATCACGAACTTACTGCTGAAGCTATTGCACGAAAAGTCGGTATCATAAAGTCTAAATCGTATGTGGTTACAACAGGATACAAACTTGCAGATATGTCTGATGACGAACTCAATAAACTTCTGGATGTACCGGATGTCGTTTTTGCTCGTATTACTCCAGAACAAAAATTACGGATTGTTCGTATCTTAAAATCCAAAGGAGAAACAGTAGCAGTCACGGGAGATGGTGCAAATGATGCACCAGCGTTACTTGAAGCAGATATCGGAATTGCCATGGGAATTACTGGAACAGATGTCGCACGCGAATCTGCTGATATGATTCTGATGGATGATAATTTCGCTTCTATTATAAATGGGATCGAAGAAGGGCGCTCCGTCTTTGATAATCTTCAGAAATTCAATGTCTATGTATTTACACATAACTGGGCAGAGCTTGCGACCTTCATCGCATTTGTTCTTCTTCAAACCCCACTACCACTTGCAATCGTCGGAATTCTTCTCATAGATCTTGTATTGGATATACCGCCCTCATTAGCGCTAACCCTTGAACCACCAGAACCTGGAATCATGGAACGACCACCACGTAAAAAAGAAAATCGATTGTTCAACATCAAGTCATTAGCCAGATCAGGATACATTGGTTTATTCATAGGTACTTTTGCATTAGTCTGGTGTTTTTATGCTTGGTCCCAAACTGGTTGGGGCATCGGTCAACCATCGATAACAGATCACACTGCATATTTGAAAGGTACAACGATGGTGATAGTCGGTATTATGGCAGGGCAACTTGGGATGCTCATCGCAACCAGGACAAATATAAAGTCAACATTTTCTGTGAGTCTCCGTCACAACAAATGGCTCCTGATAGCGATCTTCATTGAGCTACTGATATTATTTGCTGTGGTCTACATACCGTTCTTTGGTCCTATCTTCAATACGATTTCTTTACATCCGTTAGAGTGGTTGTTCTTGTATTCTATTGTTCCTCTTGTCATACTTTTTGAAGAGGGACGTAAATACCTTTTGCGAAAATATTTCCTCCCTGCGGCGGCAGTTCCTGTTCACCGTATAGTACCTTCCATTTCAGGTGAACTTGAGATACCGATAGAAAAAAAAGTAACATTAGCCTCTCAATTTATTGAACGTAATAACCCAATCATTTTGTCTCTTACTCCGCAGATTGGAGAAGAAAATATCGCAGTTATTTCTATGAATCTTGCCCGTAACACTGGATCGCGTCTTATTGTTCTGAGAATTTTAAATGAGCAATTAAAAACTTCGCTGGATTATAATATGGAACGCTCTCTCAGAGACGCTGCAGAAGAATCAGGTGTTCCCTGTCAATATATTGATGTCCGCACACCACAAACAATCGAAAGTAGTGTTAAAGAAACTATTGACAAAACCCAGGCGGGGACAATTATCATTTCTGTTCCACGATCTGTTTTTTATGGAGGCTGGCATACTGCTCAATTCATAAAATGGATTGAAAAGTTACCGAACAAAAAGATAATTCTTATGAGCAATCCGACAAAACCTATTGAACCACGTCATCCGCCCTTCAGAATTCTTATACCTGTACTACATGAGTTTCATGAAGGACCTTTTAATCTAACTGCATTACTAACTGCTCACTCCGCGATCCCAGATGTAGATATTATTGCCGCTAAAGTCATGGAATTCCCTCCGACTGTTCAACTCTATTCACGTTATTATCCTGAATCAATGGTAGTTAAAAGTAGAGAATTTTCTATCCTCCGGCATTCCTCTACTCAGGCGCTTAGACGCTCTATTACACCTCTTACCTTATTTGTCCAGGATATTAGTCGAGGAATTGCCCATTTTGTAGAAGAACGAAAAATTGATATGATAATAATGGAGGGTGACTGGTCTGAGAAAAAATATGGTTTTCTTAAAAAAGCGGAACGTAAAATCGTGAAGAAAGCACATTGTTCAATTATTGTGACATTAACACATCACACTCAATAATCACTCCATCATAAATTAATTGCATAAATAATAAAGGTTCAATGCCTCTGTGATAAAAACAACAGGAATAAAATTCATTTAACCAATTTTTTAAAGGAGAAAAAGTAAAAAAAATGCTCCTGTCGGGATTCGGACCCGAGTCGTCGCCTCGAAAGGGCGAAATGATTGACCGGACTACACCACAGGAGCAAAAATAGCTCATATTCCGTATAGAGCAACG
>Ga0315275_10000591_pt1 | contig 30462 bp, 23 predicted proteins | sample YL17G03_0_MG_FD_205557 | JGI IMG/M metagenome (GOLD analysis project Ga0315275, IMG submission 205557) | Sediment microbial communities from Yellowstone Lake, YNP, Wyoming, USA - YL17G03_0 | ecosystem: Environmental > Aquatic > Freshwater > Lake > Sediment | place: USA: Wyoming | collected...
TCCGTCCGGGGGATAGGCACGCATTCGTGTGCCCCACAGAACGTGTCGCACCTGCCAATTCCCTCTTGCGGGGCGGGAGAACGTGTTAAGATGACCCGGCGAGGGCGAGGCTGTGCCGACGCTGGTGTGCGGAAACGGAAGGGGACGCCGAGCTTGTGAAGAAGCGTCCGGATAGGACAGAACACCTGCTCTGGCATCGCCGAAAACGAGGTCTTTCGGTGACCGAATCGGTCTTTTCACAAGCTCGCCGTCGCGAAGCGGGCGAAGAATCCTGTCAAGGGAAAAGGCTCAACGGCTTCTCATACATAGCCATCGCCGGCAACGATTAAAGTAGGAAGATCGCGCGAAATCGCTATATTGTTGACCATTTGATGGAGTCGGTGTGCACGGTACACCCTCTCGAGCCACGATGGAAAGGAAGGATATGGCCGCAAAGCAAAATGCCAGGGCCGCTTCGGTGTTGAAGAAAGACGATTTAATCGTGATCGGCGGGGCCGGAGGGTTCATCGCCGGCTCGCTGGCGAGATATTTCCATGAGCAGGGCTTCACGCGGATTCGGGCGGTGGACAAGAAGCCGCTGCCCGAGTGGTATCAGCGCGTGCCGGGCGTGGAGTGCCTGTGCCTGGACCTGAGCAACGAGAAGAACTGCCGGCAAGCCTGCGAGGGCGCCGTCGAGGTCTACAACCTCGCCGCCGATATGGGCGGCATGGGCTTCATCGAGCGGTTCCGCATCGAGTGCCTCCGCAGTATCCTGGTCAACACCCACATGATCGAGTCCGCGTATCGTGCGGGCGCCCGGCGGTATTTCTTCTCGTCCTCCGCGTGCGCGTATAACGTCGAGCTGCAAAAGAGGCCCGACGCGGCAGCGTTGAAGGAATCGGATGCCTATCCGGCGATGGCCGAGCGCGGCTACGGCTGGGAGAAGCTCATGAGCGAGATGTTCTGCCAGGAGTACTGGGCGGAGCGCGGCCTGGAGACGCACATCGCCCGCTTTCACAATGTGTACGGCCCCTGGGGCACCTGGGACGGCGGACGGGAGAAGGCCCCCGCCGCAATCTGCCGCAAGGTGATCGAGTCCAAGGACACCGGCTCCAGGGACATCACGATCTGGGGGGATGGACACCAGACCCGCAGCTTCATGTACATCGACGATTGCACGCAGGGCATTGACATGATCATGCACTGCAAGGACCTGATCGCGACGCCGATCAATCTCGGGTCGAGCTTCCTGGTCTCGATCAACGATCTGGTCTCGCTGGCCGAGGAGATCGGCGGGATCAAACTGAATCGCAAATACGATCTGGATGCCCCCAAAGGCGTGGGCGGCCGCAACAGTGACAACACGTTCATCCAGCAGGTCCTCGGCTGGGAGCCGAGCACGCCCTTGAAGGACGGACTCCGCAAGACCTACGCCTGGATCGAAAAGCAGTACATGGACCGCAAAGCGGGCAGGCGCACGGTCAGCTAACTGGCAAAATCAAACTTCAAAAATCAAGAATCAAAAATTAAGATCAAAGATCACCGTTCGACATGAAATCAGAACAACAGTCTGCGATTACGGATGTCCTCGGTCCCCTGCCTTACCGGTTGGCTTTGGCCGGCGGGTGGATCGACCAGCCGTTTGTCTCGAAGCACAATCCGTCGCCGCCCGGCTCGATGGTCGTCGTAGGCGTCGAACCCCAGTTCTGGTTCATGGAGCGGGCCGGCATCTGCATCGGCACCCGCCATATCGCGATGAAGTTGTGGAAAGGCAAGATGCCGAAGCGCGATCCCGAGCAACTGGTGCAGGAGCTCTACGAAGCGGAGAATGTGGGCAAGGCCGAGCCCTCCGGCTCGCAGGACATGATCGGCCTCGTCTATCCCGGCGTCAATCGGCTGGACTACGACTTCACGCACAAAGGCGGCATCTTCCCCAAGCACATCGAGTCGAACAACGATCCGCAGGTCGCCCGGTGGCTGGGGAGTGTGATTCACCTCCTGCCGGTCAACCAGCGGCCGGAAGGGTACAATCCGCTGGAGACGAAGAACCTGGACTCCAAGTGGATCAGGCGGCTGGGCCAATCGGGCAAAGACTGCTACGACGCCATCGTCGCCCGGGACGTCACGGCGCTGGGCGAGTCCATGAACGAGTGCATGCGCTGCTGGGAGGCGATCCTGCCCGGCACGGTCCGGCATCGCACCATCCGGATCGACCTGCCGGGGCTGCTGCGGTACTATCAGGCAAGATATCCCGGGGCCATGTATTCCGGCTGCGGCGGCGGCTACCTATACGTCGTCTCCGACGAGCCTGTACCCGGGGCGTTCCACGTCAACGTGAGGATTTGAAGGAGGATTCACATGAAGCGACGATCAGCATTCCGATTGGAAGCAACTGTTCTCCTGGGGTGTTTGGTCTGCACAATGACGCCGCGAGCGATGGCGCAAGCCCCGCCGCGAGCACCGGCCGGCCCGGCGCAAGGACGCGGGCCCGGCATCGTCTCGCCGGAGGTCCTGCCCGACCACCGCGTCACGTTTCGCATCCAGGCCCCCAAAGCGTCCGAAGTCACCCTCCGTGGCGACTGGATGGAAGCCAGTGCGCCCGAGAAGTTGTCCAAAGACGACCAGGGCATCTGGTCGGTGACGGTCGGGCCGCTCGTGCCCGATTTCTACAGCTACGCGCTCACCGTCGATGCCGTGAAGACTCTCGATCCGCGCAACGCCATAGTCAAGCAGGGCATCAGCGGCTTGGACAACATGGTCTTCGTCGGGGGCGGCCAAGCCGACTTCGAGGACAACAAATCCGTCCCGCACGGCCAGATTCGGCTGGTCTGGTACCGCTCCGGCACGCTCGACGCCCAACGCCGCATGCACATTTACACGCCCCCGGGTTATGACGCTACCCGGGAGCGATACCCGGCGTTCTACCTGCTTCATGGCGGCGGCGATGAGGATTCCGGGTGGAGCACGATCGGCCGCGCTGGGTTCATCCTCGACAACCTGCTGGCGGCGGGCAAGGCCAAGCCAATGATCGTGGTCATGCCCAACGGCAGCCTTCCCCGTCCGGCGAACCTGCCTCCAATGACGCCCGGCACGACGCCGTCCCCCGAGGTCGCCGCCGCGATGGCCGCCCTCCAGAACCGCTTCACCAGCGAGCTGATGAAAGAGATCGTGCCGTTCATCGAGAAGAACTTCCGCGTTGTGGGCGACCGAGAGCACCGGGCGATTGCCGGCCTGTCCATGGGAGGAGGCCAGACGCTCCAGGTCGTCACCAGCAACCCCGATCAGTTTGCCTACGTCGCCGTGTGGAGTGCCGGCATCAGCCAGAATGCCGCGGATTGGGAGAGCCGAAACGCGGCGTTCCTGGATAACCCGAAGATCAATGAATGGATCAAGCTGTTCTCGATCAGCGTCGGGGACAAGGACTTCACCCTCAACGGGTCCAAGGCCCTCTCGGAGGTGCTGACCAAGCATGGAATCAAGAGCCAACTGCACATCAGCAGCGGCGGCCACACCTGGATCAACTGGCGTCATTACCTGAACGACCTGGTGCCGCAGCTCTTCGGGGCGGCCACCCAAGGGGACGCCGGCAGACAGAGCGCGAGTGAGGCCGGAATGGCGCCAAAAGGCTTCGATGCGGTTCGTGAAGGAATCGAGCGAGGCAAGACGGAGACCGTGGAGTACGATTCCAAAACCGTGGGCGTGAAACGGAGGATGGTGGTCTACACGCCGCCGGGCTATTCGAAAGATGCGAAGTACCCCGTCCTCTACCTGCTCCACGGTATCGGCGACACCGAAACAGGCTGGAAGGTCAAGGGCTCGGCCGACGTCATCCTCGACAACCTATACGCCGACAAGAAGTTGGCTCCTATGATCGTGGTGATGCCCTACGGCCGGGCCAGTGCCGAGCCAGCCCCGGCCAATCCCTTCGCGGGCAATCCCTTCCAGGCCTACGCGGCTTTCGAGCAGGATTTGCTCAAGGACGCCATTCCCTGCATCGAGTCGCACTACGCCGTGCAGGCGGACCGTGAACACCGCGCTCTGGCGGGTCTGTCGATGGGCGGCGGACAGTCGCTGAACTTCGGCCTCAAGCACTTGGAGACGTTCGCCTGGGTCGGCGGCTTCTCCAGCGCGCCCAACACCCAGAAGTGCGACTCCCTCATTACCGATCCGGCCAGTGCCGCGAAGCAGCTCCGATTGCTATGGCTTTCCTGCGGCGATAGGGACAATCTGATGAACATCAGCAGATCGTTCCATGACGCTCTCGATACGATGAAGATTCCTCACGTGTGGCGCGTGGACTCCGGCGGGCATGAATGGCCGGTCTGGAAAAACGACCTGTACCTGCTCTCGCAAATGCTGTTTCGGGACAAATAGCCCGCCGCCGGCCGCTCCTGTGAAACAATGATCAGAATGTTCGGGAGGCATGGATGAGAATGCTGTTCTCCAGCAGAAAACCAGTGGCGACAATCGTGGTCCTGTATGTGCAGATTCTCGTGTTCGTTCTTGGGACTGCCCAGGCGCGGGGCAATGGGCCCGACTCCACCTATTCTTTCGTCTACCTTGGCGACCTGCACTTCGACAAGATGTCACACCACGATCTGGAGTGGGTGAAGGCCAACATGCCGGGGGACATGCAACAGATTGACGACTACGTCCGCAATACGCAGGAGTACACCCCCGGCCTGTTCAAGCGAGTTCAGACGGCCATCGAGTCCAGTGACGGCCAGATCAAGATGATCGTGCAGGGTGGGGACCTCACGGAGGGATTGTGCGGCAGAGCGGAACTCCAGGAACTTCAATTCAAGGACGCCTTGGAGACTATCCGGCACTACATCCCCAAGACGCCGTTCATCCCCGCCAAAGGCAATCACGACATCACCGGTCCCGGGGCGAGGGATGCCTACGACCGCATCATGCTGCCATGGCTGTCCCACGAATGCGGCCAGCGGGTGGACTCTGCGTCTTTCCATTTCTCGAAAGGGCCGGACCTGTTCGTTTTCTTCGACGCCTATCACAACAACAACCTGGATTGGCTGGAGAAGACCCTGAAGGAAAACAGTCATCGCTATGCGTTCGTCGTGATGCATCCGCCTGCGGTCCCCTTTGATGCGAGGTCCTCGTGGCCGCTGTTCTCAAGAGCGAAAGAGAAAGATGTCCGCGAGCGGTTCTTGAATATCCTGGGCGCAAACAAAGTCCTGCTGCTCACTGCCCATTTGCACAAATATGGCGTTGTCGTGCGCAGGACCTCGACCGGTGCCTTCGTGCAGTTCAGTATGAACAGCGTGATCAACTCGCCGAAAGCACCCGTGAAGAACCACTTGGAAGGTCTCAAGAGCTACGGCGCCTCGCTTGTCGAGCTGGAACCGGAGTTCCAGCCGGATACGAGGGACGAACGGCGGACGCTGCTCGAGCGCGAAAAACCGTCCATAGCGCGTTTCGAATATGCGGATTTCCCCGGCTACGCCATCATTCATGTCACCGACGCCAAGATCAGCGCGGACATTTACCTGGGCGATTCCGACAAGCTGTGGAAGACGGTGTCTCTCGTCCCAATGCTCGATAACTAAAGTGGCGCGCGGGATATTGCCGATAATATATGGACGAACTGTCCCCTGGATGGGGACGTCCTTTTGAAAGGTGGAGAAATGGCCTGTAATCGATGTGGATGCGGATCGGGTAAGGCGAAAAAAACTGCGGCCAAGCCGAAAGCGGCGAGCAAGAGCAAGGCCAAAGCGAAGAAGAAGTGATGTAGCCTCCGACCCGTGGGCAGGTCCAAGGCCCCCACGGAGTCCACGCTCTGAGTGCTCCCGACTCTGCCACGCCCAAAACCCCCATCGGGCCGCATGCCCAGTCGATGGTTGGCGGAGCTTGTGCTATTGGTATGCCTTGCGCCCTGCGGCTTCATCCCCGGCCTCCCTCTACCTCCGGTCTTGCGACCCGCACGGCACACCCCACCGATGACCAAGCCCATCCTCATCCTTCAGTGCCGGGCCGAAGGCCCATGATGGGTTCTGCCGATACGACGCCAATCCCACCCACAGAGGCATAGAAAACCTGGAGAGTGAGATCAGGATCGCGCTTTTTGGCGAAGGAGGACCGCCGCCGTGCCTGGGTGGTCAGTCCTTATTTGGCTTTACGGGATGCCCTGGGCGAGTTACTCTGAATCTCAATCCATTTTGAGGGGTCTGAACTTTGAAAGATACATCTGGAGTTGTCTTCGTCGCCGTCGCGACGCTGGCCGGCCTTGCCGGCGGTTGCAGCACGATCAATAAGGGCCTCACCGAGACGGTCCTTGCGAGAGAAAAGCCCAGCCAGTGGAGCATTCATCACGCCAGCCGCCTCCAGTACACGCTCACCAACCGGAGCCTGCTGGAGATGGAGTTCGAGGGCTCCCGCCATGCCGGGGATACCGTCGTCCGCTACCAGCGAGGGCTTGGGGACCAGGCCCAGTGCCTCGCGGACAAGACGGCCGCCCTGCTGGCGGCGGTGCACCAGCGGACCGGCGTGACGATCTCGACCCGCTGCACGATCTATCTGCTTCGCTTCGACGAGCGGCCGCAGGACTTCACGATCACCCTGACCTCCGAGCCGAACGAGTTCCTGCTGCCTCTGTTCATCGAGGCCGGACAGGAATCGTGCGAAGCCATCATGGCCCAGGGCCGCAGCTATCCCTATCTGATGGTGCACGAGCTTGTGGAGACCTCGCTGGTCAACAGGGCGGGCGGCTCCGTTCTGCCGGACCTGATGTGGGGCACGCCCGGCGTGAGAATGCACGTCAACAACTGGACCCGCTGGTTTCGCGACGGCTTCGCCAACTACGCCGGCTACGTCGCGTATGAGATCACCGCCAGAGAGATTACAAGCGAGCAAAGGCTCTATCAGCGGGAGGCGCTGGTGCACACGGAGCCGTTTTCGTCTCTCGCACAGGTCCGCGACAAGCTGTTCTCCTGGCCCCAATCCTCAAAGGCGGGGCTGGAGCGGGCGTACTACAATGCCGCCCTTGGCCTTTTCCTGCTCATCGCGGACACGTTCGGCGAGCAGGCGATCCGCGACATTGTCCACGAGATCGCCCAGCGGCCGGCGGCAAACGGACGCGATCTGATCGCGATCACCAATCGGGTGCTCAACGCGGACGTGAGGCAACTGGCCCGGGATTTCGAATTCCCGCGTGTCGGGGCCCAGGTGGAGCAGTTGACCCCGGCACTGGCCCTGAACAAGGGCGTCGAGCCGCGACAGGGGCTTTTCGTCCAGACCATCGAAGCCGGCAGCATCGCAGAGAGAGCGGGCCTCAAGGAGAGGGACGTGATTACCGCCGTCGGCGCCACGCCGGTCGCCATCCACCTGGACTTCGAGCTGGGGCTTTTCAAGGCGCGAAAAGAGCCGACTGTTCCCCTCACGGTCCAGAGGATAGGCGCAGGCACGCTAACCCTCGATCTGCCGCTCAGATAGCCGCAAGCCTCTCTGAGGGTGCACCACCGGCAAGCACCGCAATCCTGAAAAAGAGCCGGACTGAGCGCTCGCGTCTTGTCCCTTCTCTCATTCTGACCACCTGTTCGCCTCGTCAGCCGATTGCACCGCATGGCGATCATAAAAAAACACAGAAAATAGTAATAAACACTTTACATAATGTAATGTATGAGATACATTATGTACAGCTTGGCATACATGGCCAAGCCCATTGGGTCTGGTATCGGACAGGAGAAGCACTATGAATAGCGCACAGGAGACCTCGTTAACCCTCATGATCGTGATGCCGCTGTGTGCCCTCATCCCGGGCTCCGTAGCGGTGCTGCTGGTGTACACCCAGGGTACTCGTCTCATCCCACTGTTCATGTTCACCCTGGCCATCGTTCTGGGCAGCCTCTTCTGGCTGGCACCGGCCGTCGTGCAGAAGATCCACGAGAGCAAGAAGGTCCACGCGGACGAGCGCGATCTGCTGATCTACAAGAATGGGGCCGTAGCCGCCCATGTGGTTCTGTGGCTGTACTTCGCCGTTGCCTGCCTCGTAGCCTGGTGGCTGGTGGGACCCGAAGGCATGGTCTCCGTAAACGTGATGCCCCTGGTTCTGATCGGCGCCGTGACGCTCTTTCTGCTGGTGGAATACCTGGCCGCCTTCATCCAGTACGGCCGAGGGGGCAAAGATGAATGACGACCACATCAGCAACCAGATTCGCCGGCTGCGGTTCGACCACGGCGAGATGACCCAGCAAGAACTGGCCGACAAGGCCGGCGTGACGCGCCAGACGATCCTCGCCATCGAGGCCGGCAAGTACGCCCCCTCGCTGCCGTTGGCCTTTCGCATCGCCCGGGCCTTCAACACCTCCGTCGAGAGCGTGTTTCAATACCCGGACGGCGAGGCGCCGTCCGACGCACCGGCGCAAGTACACAACAAATGAAGCACCGCCCGCCTGCGGTCAAGCGTGCGGACGGGGACCTCTTCTATTCCTTCCGGTCCGTGGAAGGCCGGTCTGCCTTGGGCGCGCCGGCTCTCTTCATGAAGAAGTCGGCATCGCTGCGAGTCATGTAGATCAAGCTAACCTTGTCCTCCTGGAAGAAGATAACAACGTTCTGGTCGGCGCGGCGGTAGTAATCATATCCCCGCTGCCCATTGAGGTCCCGGTACAGGACCCGGTCATCGAGGACGGCGGTCGCCTTCTCGCCCGTGACGGTCTTGTCGGGCGCACCCAGGAGGTCCAGCGCCTCCTGCAGAGTCGAGCCGAGGCGCAGCTTGCCGCGGTAGACATAAGGGCTGGGCTTCACATGCCGGATCTCGTTGATACGTCCCTTGCTCAGCCAAACAAGGAAGCCGTCGGGGTAGACCATGATGCAGTTGTCGGGTAGCGCATCCGGCTGGAAGGTCTTCTCGCCCCAAACGTACTGACGGGGCGGGCCGAAGATCCCGACGACCTCCTTCTGTCCAGCCGTATCAATATTCAGCTTGGCGACCCGCTCCGGCAGCAGGCGTGCGAACTCAGGGTCGAACGGCTCGGACGGCTTGGCCTGCTCATTGCCGTAGTCGCTGCGGGTCATGTAGATCGCGATGACCTTGTCGTCCCAGAACCAGACACGAACCTTCTGATCGGCACGGTGGTAGTAGTCATGCCCCCGTTGCCCGTCGATATCCCGGTACAGGACCTTGTTCTCGAAGGTGTTCTTCTGGCCTGTGACCGTCTGGACGGGCGGGCCGAGGATCGCCAGAGCCTCCTCCAGAGTCGAGCCGTTATGCAGCTTGCCGGCCCAGACATAGGTAGAGCCCTCTCCGTGGCGCAGTTCCACGATCTGGTTGTCCCTCATGTACACGTGGAAACTGCCCGGGTACACGACAATGAACCGACGCGGCAAGTTGTCCGGCGGCAGAGTCTTGGGCCCCCAGATGTATTTCAGCGGTGGCCCAAAGGTCGCCAGGACCTGCTTCAGGTCGGCCTTGTCAATGTCGAGTTGAGCGATCTTCTGCGGAAGCTGGGCCGCGAACGCGGCCGCGCCGGCATACGCCTGCGCGCGGGCCCCAGCGCCGTAATCCGGGTCGATATTGATTTCCATCACCGACCGGTCCTGCTTGTCGATCTCGAAGTTGACCCCGAGGGACTCGTAGATCAGGAAGTCTTTGAACTCCGTGGGCCGCAGCGTGTATTGTGGGCCAAACGCCTGTTTTACCTTCTCTTCCGCGTCTCCCACGCGGATGCCGTTGCCAAAGACGTGACGGGGACTGAGCAGCGTGAGCCCGACCACGGCGCCTTCGTGCACGTCGAAAGAGACATCCTCGTAAACCATGTAGTACGTTTCGGGAAGATTCTCCAGCGTGTACGTCTTGTCCCCGTAGAAGATGTTCCTGGGTTTGCCGAACTTCTCCAGGACTTTGTCCTTGCTCAACTGAAACAGTTCCGCGATTCCCGCGGGGCAGCGCCGGAGCGCTCGACACGGCGTCCTGCGATGCACGAGTTGCCACGCTTGCCCGTCCCATGGGCACCAGCACGGCGCCGAGGGCCAGGATCGTCAGCAACCCGGACAGTCCCAGGGCGGGACGTTTCGATACGTGTTGATTCAACATGTGGGTGATCCTCCTTTCCAAAGTTTTTTTGGACTCCGCAATTCCCATCAATCGTAGACTGAAAGCCGGCTTTCGGAACGCCATTTCCGCGATATCGATCAGGGTGTCGGCGTAGCACTGGGCCTGCGACCGGAGGGTGACGAGGACGGTCTCGTCGACGGCCAACTCCCGCAGGTACTGGAGCTTGCGGTTCGTGGCCCACACGAGCGGGTGCCAGAAATAGGCGGCTTGCAGGGCGGTCTGCGCCAAATTCACCCAAGGGTCGCACCGTTTGATATGGGCCAGTTCATGCGTGAGAATGGTACGCAGGCCCTGTGGCCCCAGTCCCGGAGGCAGCGCGGTGGGTAAGAGAATCACCGGCCGCACCAAACCGGACACGGCAGGGCTGCGCATTTCTTTCGTGAGTCTCAGCGTCACCGGCGCGGTGACCCCCAAATCGGCACGGCACTCCTCCAGCCGTGCGACCATCCACGGCTCGGCGGGCCGGCTGCGATATAGCGACCTTCTCACGGACGCGATCCGCCACCACACCAAGGCCAGCAGCAGTAAGACCCCCACGGCCCAACCGAGCAATAGGAGTCCAGGCCATTGCAGGGAAACGATATCACTCCCGGCGCCGGCGGCCTCCGTGGCGGGGGCGGGCAGCGCCGCGATGTTCCGGAGGGGCTCCGCATATTCCCCCCCTACCAGGGACAGGGCGGATGCCGGGCCCCTTGACGCCGCGGGCCAGTAGCGGCCCAGCCAATAGGCAATGCCGGTTGGCAACGCCAGGGAGGGCGGCAGCACCAGCTTCACCAGAACCAGCAACCACATCCCATACCGAAAACGTGCACACGCCCGCGCCCGCAGGCACCGATCCGCAACCAGGAGCAGCCCCACCAGGAGGCTGGACTGGATGAACATGCGTCCGGCAAAGTCGCAGCACGGCCGGCCCCATTGATTGAGAAGAACGATGGCACTATTGAGCGCTTCCATCTCCAGTCTCCTCTTGGTGCGGGTTCTCCGCACGGCTTGGCTTGGCCGCCTTGGTCATCCGGCGGGCTATCTCCCGGAGTTGAAGGGCTTCCTCCGCCGAAAGCCCTTCCTGCTCCACCAGGAACTGCACCATGGGGGCCAGGGCCCCGTCGAAGGCCCGCTGGAGCATTCGGGAGAACTCCCCGCGTCTGGCCTCCCTTTCGTCTACCGTCGCGCGGTAGACGCGCAGCTTGCGAATTTGCTGGACACGGAGCAATTCCTTACGGACCATGCGATCCATGGTGGTCTTGACGGTGCTGTAGGCCCAGCCCCTGCTGGCGGCGAGGGCCTCCTGAATCGTGCCCACCGCACAGGGCTGATGCTCCCAGACGGCCCGTATGATCGCCCACTCGGCCTCGGTGAGTTCCACGCCCGGTTTGTCGCGGCGCTGTTTCCTGCCCATGACACGTTCTCCGTTACACTACACATATAGTAGACGCACGACATATGTAGCACAAGTGAAAAAAAAGAGAAAAATGAAAAAAATCTTTCGCTTGGCCGAGGGCGTAAGGCTACGCGAATTCCTGGAGCAGGGCCAGGAGCTTGCGGTCGAGCTTGTGGCCGTGGAAATCCTCGTAGGCTACGTCGGTCCGGCCGGAGTCGATGATGCCGAACGGGCCACGGAAGTTCCACAAGGCCAAGCCGATGCCGTGGCCGGTGAGGATCTCCAGGACGTCCCGCAGCCACTTCAGCACAACATCGTGCGGCGTCTTGTTGAACGCCCCGCCCTCGCCGCAGTGGACGCCGACGCCCATCTTCGCCAGGTCCGCCCACTTCTTGTACTGCTCCTCCAGCCGCTTGCGGTCCCAGCCATTGCCCGGCCAGGCGGGCTGCGGGTAGTTGGCACTATTGACCCACGATGCCCCGTAGTGGCTGATGAACATCGGCTGATAGGCCCGCGTGCTCTGGCCGATCTTGAGGTCGGCCAACTCCGGGGCGGTCTCATTGCCATAGCTGATGCCGTCGGCGACGACGAGCCGGTCCGGGCTGATCTCACGAATCGCGGCCACCGTGGTGCGCACGACCCGCTCGTGGTCCGCCCGGCTCATGGTGTTGCCAATGGACGGCGGCTCGTTGATCAGATCGAAGCTGAGCTTGTCCTTCGAGATGCCCTTGTACCGCTTGGCCATCAATTGCCAATGAAAGCAAAAGGCGTCCAGGGCGGACTTGTCCTTCCACAGGTTGTGCGGCTCCTTGAACTCCGCGTTGACCGAGTACCCCGGCCCGCGATGGAAGTTCAGGCTCACGTGCAGCCCGGACTGGTTCGCCAGCTCGATCCCCCGGTCGAGCTTGGCCAGCATGGACTCCTTGATCTTGTAGTCGTCGCCGTCCTCGATCCAGAGCCGGTAGACCGTCGGGAACCGCACAAAGTCGAACCCCCAATCCCGAATCCACTTGATGTCATCCTCTGAGAAGTCCCCCTGGCTTCGCATGGTGAACATATCCAGCAGATTGAACCCCCGCCAGCGAGGAATCGCGGTCTGGGCCTTGGCCTGGGTAGACTGGCTCTGTCCCTGCCGGCCATACACAGGGACAACAATCGCGGCCGAGCCAACGACGGCCTGCTTCAGAAACTCACGACGGCTACTTCCCATTCCGGCACCTCCTGGAAATTGGCTTTGTTTTTCGCAGACGCTCAGTCCGCATTCTCTCGCATAATCCCTTACTTGACAAGCAGTTGGCCTTCATTTCGCCCCTTGCAAATTGGCTTTGTTTTGCACGATGGGGCTTCCGCACCCGCCGAGTGGGGCAGGATGGGAGTCTCCTCGCCCGTTCCCGTCGTCCCAGGCAGAGCGGCAAGCCAGCCCCCCGCCAAATTGGCTTTGTTTTTCCGCACGCATAATCCGCCGGTTCTCCCGTAATCCTTTTCCTGTAAGGCAATTAGAATCAATTCTGCCGCCGCGAAATTGGCTTTGTTTTGCATGATTGGCCCCTGGCCTGCTCCTGTCATTGCGAGGAGCGCAGCGACGAAGCAATCTCGACGCTGGCCGCAACCCAAGACAACCAATCCGCAGATTTAGCCGATTTACGCAGATTCGATCCTTCAAAACTTGTTCGATCTGTAGATGATCTAAGTCTTTTATCCATGAGAAGTTACAGCATTCCATATTCAATTGCGACTCGATCATAATCGTTGCGTAAATATCATATACTGCAAACAATTCTTCGTCAAGCAAAATTCAAGACAATGCGGGGATTTTACTGGCCACTGATGGGTGCGGATAAACCACTGTCAGAAATGGATTTATGGCGATTCGCACGGATTCCCGTTCCTGTCATTCCCGCGAAGGCGGGAATCCAGGTTTGTTGGACCACGAAGGCCGCGATGCACACGAAGGTTCGCACGAAGAGAAACGAGATACGAGGGGACAACCGACGAGAGACTACCTTTCCGCCACAGCATCGCGAATCTGTTTTCCTACGGATAGACCGGATATTCTTGTCTGCCCGCTTGACCTGCCCGACCGCACGTGCTACGATTCTGGGTGTAACCAAGGGAGGATCGGATGTTGGAGTGCGTAGGACCCTGAGCCCTGACGACACGGGGACAACTATAACCTGTACCTAATTTGATGCAACGGGTTGATGGGTCAAGAGTTACGGTCGCCCGAAAGCTGGCTGGCTTGGCGTCTTGCGTGGACAGGAAACCGAGGTTCTGCATCTTATGCGGGTTAATCTACTCGTTGGTAGCCTGATCATCACGGGCCCATGTCCCACGCGTGGCAGGTTCTCGACCATCAGCTAAATAGAGGGACAGGCGAAAATGAAGTCAGAAAAACCATATGCCGAGCTGGTTTCCCAAGCGGAAAAAGCTGTCGCCGCCATCAAGGACCCGGAGCTCCGCCGCGTGGCGTTCGAACGAGTTCTGGACGATCTGCTCTCCGCTGCGGACACCGCGGCTCACCCCGGTAAGGCGGCCAGCCCTATACAGTCCAGACAGTCCTCGCGCCAGCCTCTCGCGAAGTCCGGGAAAGGACGTGGACCCAAGAGTTACGTTCGTGAGTTGCTCGACGACGGCTTCTTCAAGAAGCCGAAGACCATCGCGGAGGTCAAGGCAGAACTCGCGAACCGCGGCCATCACATCGTCATCACGAGTCTCAGCGGTCCGTTACAGCAACTCTGCCAAGAGCGCGTTCTGCGCAGGCACAAGGCCGAGGCCAGCGAGAAGGGCAAGAAGGCCACCTTCAACTACTCTGAGTGGTAGCCCATGGCGCATAGGAAGAACCCCCCCGCGTCTGAGTCTCCGATCGAGAAACTGGGGCGACTTATCCAACAGGCCGTCGCGCTTGCGAAGACCGCTCGTCGGAATCGCGTGAATCTCTCCGGTGACAACTACTACGCAAACAAACTGGCGGAATTGCGCGCCGACGCAACGAACATCTATCGAGAACTTGCTCCGGTTACTGCGGGCGATTCGTCAGCACTTGCCGAGATGCTCGAACAGGTGTTCGCGGCAAAGCCATCAGCCAAGGCCCGTGCTGTGGCTGCCAGGGATCTGCTGTTCTCTTTGCGAACGACGTGGCGGTCGTCTACCAATGTTCCGCGCGAGGACGATGGCCTTTTCCCTTTGAGCATCCTAAACCAGGCGAAGCGTGGTTATCTCGTCACCATTGGCCGGCAGATGAATGGCTGCTTCTCGCAAGGATGGTACGATGCGAGCGCGGTCATGATGCGGAAGCTTCTTGAGATCGCGATCATCGAGGCATTTGAAGCCAAGGGCGTTTCTTTGAAGATTAAGAACGCATCAGGTGACTACTTCCAACTCACAGATTTAGTGAACGCAGCGATGAAGGAGTCCACTTGGACGCTGTCACGAAACTGTAGAAAATCACTGCCCTTGCTCCGCGATTCCGGGCACAATTCTGCCCATGGGCGCTACTACCACGCTCGACGGGAGGACGTGGAGGCTCTGCGTCCCGCATGCCGTATTGTCATTGAGGAGTTGCTACATCATGCAGGTTTGTTGTCGTGAAACCCGCCATCGGATTGAGCGGACATCCTACTGATTTCGGGGATCTCTGTTGTCTTGCTGGGCCCATTGAGGGATATCTGGGGATGCCCTACTCAATTAAGATCAAAAGAGTAAGGTTATCCCGCAATTCGCTATTACGTCCCGAACAGAGAGAGCTGACGATGAGATCTCACTTTTGTCCCGCTGGGCAGTGCGTCAAGAATTACATCGGCCGGAAGGTTGGCCAATTCCTTGGGTTCGAGTTTGTGGAGGCCGCCGCCGTATGTGCGTCCGTGACCGATGAGACTCTCCGAGGCGACAGAGGAAAGGGCTTTCCATATAGCCCTTGAGATCTCGGGCTCGCCCTGTAGCAATGTGGCAAGCCTTGGCTTGGGATATAGCATCAGGTAGACATTTGCCGCCGTAGCTTGAGAGTGGTTGAGGATGAACCGAAACGGTGATTCGCTTCTCACCGTGGGTCTTCCCATGTACGTGCAGAGGAACGACGCAGGCGGACGCTTTTCCTGGCTATACCACGGCTCTCGATGACGGCACAAGTAACGCTCGTGGATTCTCTTTTCTATGCCGTGCTCAAGGTATCGCCAGAGCGAGTCATGCTCTGCCCGAATCCTTTCCTCGGATAGTTCGCAATGGAGCAAGTAACGTCGCTTCGGGATCAACGGCTCACCGTTGCCATCGGCCAGAATCTCGTTGCTCTCAAGCTCTCGTGGGCTCGGGAGAATCGGCTGAAGAAACTGCGCGGGCAAGTTATACCTTTGCACCTGTTCAAGGGTAAGGACGAAGAAAGAGTTGCATCCCGTTGCCAACCCTCGCTTGATGGCGAACAGATCGGCCAAAGTGCCTGGGCCACTTTCGTGGTCGTTCTCGACTGCGAGCCGGGACAGGTGAGTCCATTTCGGCGTCTTTCGCAATTGATCCAAACCGACCAGGGTCGAGACCCTCGGCTCATCCAGCGTTCCGCCAAACGAGAATTCCACCTGGTGATTGTCCGAGGGCAACGCATTCGCGAAGAACACGACGACCGATGACACCAGAGCATCTTCAAACTGTACCTCATTCGGATCGAACCGATGGATCCGGCTGAGCGTCACTCGGCTTACGAGGAATTCCTTGACCTTGCGCCCATAGTTGACGTCCATGAATTCGCTCGGAACCAGCCAAGCCCCGATGCCTCCCTTTGACATCCATGCCTGCGAGAGAACCATGAAATAGGTATACAAGCCGCTCAGCCCGTTCATCTGAAACTTGAGCCTCTGCGACACGATGGCTTGAAGCTCCTGCTTCTGAGAGCTGCCCAGATGATGGTGGCGGACATAAGGCGGATTACACACCACAAGATCATACTTGCCGGCCTCCATTTCCGGGGGCTCGGCCTTTGTGAAATCAGCATGATGCAGGCACAGTCCAGTGCCCTCCCAAAGGCGAGTACTCCGCTCGACATACTGAGCGTCGATTTCGTAGCCTGTGGCGACTTTGATGTGTGAGGCCGGTACGCTTTGTAGCAGGGCCGAATAGAAAGCACCAGTCCCAAATCCGGGTTCAAGGAAGCGGATTGTGCGGTCCTCGCCGAGCAGCGAGAGTGCGTGTCGAACGATGTCGGAGGCCAGACTTGCAGGTGTTGCAAATTGGCCAAGCTTGTTCCTTAAAGCCTGGTCTTTTTCCGCACGCAGGTGCTCCTGCAATTCCTGACGAGCCTTTTCACGTTCTTCAATCACGTTCACGCTCTACAAGCCAAATTCCTTCAAATCATCCATCCGATGCTCCCAGACCCAATCGATCCCCTCAGCCGCTTCGTAGCCGAGATAACCGCTGTCGAAGTAGCCGCACAAAAAGAGCACGTACTGGACCGCATCGCCATGCATCCTTTTGAGTTGGCCGATCTTCGCTGCTTCTTCTTTTCTTCGTTTGTTCGTGTTCACGAAGTCCCCCGCAGATTTCGCCTCGATCATGACCGGTAGCCGATCCGGCTCGGCCTTGCGCGGCATTACCACGGCATCGACTGGAATATTGACGGTTTTGCGATCTTCCTTCAGCCCCGGCACGTTCAGCCGAAACGCAAATGTCCCTGGCTGCATTTCCTTCAGGTCAGTCTTGCCGGTCATATCCTTGCAGCGCCGAGCCTCAAGCCAAGCCTTGATCTTGCTCAATTGCCTTCGTTCCTGCGCATTGCGAATGATGGGATTGGCATTGGCTCCACAAAGGCGGTCTGCCACGATGGTCGCGGCTCTGTATACCTCCTGCTGCGTGGGATCGCGATTCTCCGCGAGCCAGGTGAAAATATCAACATCGACAAGACGCGTAATCATGGCGATGATCTTTTGTATACTCTTCTCCAGGGCGACTTTGTTCATTTGCGGGGGCAGACGGTCGTCCTTTTCCATCGTGTCCACGAGCGCTCGTGGAACACCAGCCAGCCCGACCAAGCGGTCCCTCGCAATCGGCGGAGCGGTACACATGCGAAGACCGAAGAGAACCGAGGGGTGCTCGCTCAACTCATGAATTGTGAGCTTGCGAAGGTAACCGGTCCGCTCCAACATGACCTCAACATTCCCGGTTGCCCGTACTCGTTCCTCCCGATATGTGTTCGGCGCGAAATTCAGGAACCACGCGTTGTATAGATCCACGGAAAGGGCAATATCACGCTTCCAATGTTGCGGCTTATCGCAATTCACTCCCATCTATTCTGTTCCCCGCTCGGTTCACGGCGGACAAGGCCGGCACATCCACCGGTATGTAGAAATCAACCGACAAGCACGTATATCATCGATTGTCGGCAGAACTTGGCAACCTGATCTTCCGAGACATCCATTCTGTGGCGTTCCACACTTACCGTCCTGCAACAACCAGCAGTCATTAGACCGGCTTCTACCCTGTCTGTCCAGACTCTTTCATTAAGTCCGCCGCACGAGCCCGCCGGATCAGCGGGTGCGTTCGTGGACCGATAGCCCGGCGGTCGCCTCGAAACGTGCGATGCATCAGCCGCGTACTGCAATTAGCGTGGCAATTCCTTGGCGTCGGTGGTATTTTGGGCGGGTCGAACGCGTGGGGTGGGCGGTGGTTCAGTTTGGAAGACATTGGAGATGTGAATGGCACAAGGCGGTCTCAAGCGTAAGCTCAGCGAGCGGATGAAGTTCGTGATCTTTGCCGAGCTGACGGGGGGGCCGGGGTTCAGTCTTGAGCCGATCGAGAAGTTCCTCAAGGCCCGCCAGGAGAAGGCGGGCGCAATCCCGGCTGAGTTCGACCTGGCCGCGATCACGCTGCCCCAGAGTCCGGGCGGCGTGGCCAATATCGAGCCGGCGAGCGTCATCAGCCGGATGCAGGCGAAAGGCCTTCTGGCCGGACTGGATGTCGTGCCGCACGTCACCTGCAAGGATATGAACAGCGACGCCATCGTCAGCTCGCTCATGAGCTTCAAGAACAGCGGCATCGAGAGCCTCCTGGCGCTCACGGGCGACAAGCCGGTCAAGGCCGCCGGGGTCTTCGAGCTGGAGTCGCTCGGCCTGCTGCGGCTGGTCCGGCGGATCAACCGCGAGTCGTATATCCAGGCGCGATCCCTTGATAACGTCCATCAGTTCTTCCCCGGCGCCGCTGTGTCACCCTTCAAATACACCGAAGCGTCGCAGATGCAGCAGTACTTCAAGATGGAAAAGAAAATCGCGTGCGGCGCGCAGTTTCTCATTACGCAGGTCGGCTGGGACTGGCGAAAGTCCGCCGAGCTGTTCAGGTACTTGGAAGAAGCTGGCTTGGCCATCCCCGTGGTCGGGAACGTGTACCTGCTCAGCACCTCGACGCCCGCCCCGCGTTTGATGCACGACGGCAAGCTGCCCGGCTGCTTCGTCAGCGATGAGCTGCTGGCCAAGGTCCAGTCGGAGCGGGTCGAGCAGCACGTGGAACGAGCGGCCCAGCAGGTGGCGATGTACCGGGCCCTCGGCGCGGCCGGCGTTGATATCGGCGGCGTTGCCGGCTTCGACATGTTCACCCAGATTCTGCAAAGGGCCGCGGAGATCGGCACCAGTTGGGAACAGTTCAAAGACAATCTCTGCTGGCCGCCGCGAGCGGATGATGGAGGACAGAGGACGGAGGACGGAGGGGCAACCGCCGCGAATCCGCAATCCGCAATCCACAATCCGCAATCAGACGGGCCGTTCTACCTCTATGAGGAATCCGACGAAGAAACTCGCCTCGTGACGCCGCGTCCGGCGCTCAGGAAACGGTTCTTCGATTTCTCGCATCGGGCCTTTCTGGACCCGACGCACGTAGGCTTCCACGCGTTCCGCAAGACGATGGCGGTCCTGGGCGCCGACCAGGGCGAAGGGGCGATCTACAAGCTGTTCAACAGCAGCGAGAAGGCATTCAAGTCCCTGGTGTTCGAGTGCGAGGAATGCGGCGATTGTTATCTGCCGGAGAATTTCAGCCTTTGCACCATCGGCGGCTGCGAGAAGGGCATGGACAACGCCCCCTGCGGCGACGCCACGGGGGACGGCCGGTGCGGCAACAACCTCGAACGCGTCTGCATCGGCGAGCGGATCTACGAGGCCGCCGCCTCAGAAGAAGGAGGAGGACGGAGGACGGAGGACAGAGGACGGCAGAAGCTGCGAGCGACCATCAACAAGCCGCGGAATCCCGCGTTGGAGCATACCTCGTCGATCCTCAACTATCTGTTCCGGAAGGACCATACGATGAAGGCCCCGTTTATCGCGATTGGCGAATCGATTCACGCCTCCATTGCCAAAACGGGCAAGATCATGAAGGAGCTGTCCGAGAATTGCGGATTGCAGATTGCGGATTGCGGATTGGAGAAGGCGCGTCCGCAATTGGAATACATCAAGGCCTTGATCGAATCCCAGGCGGAGGAGGGCGCAGACTACATCGCCGTCAACCTCGATGCGTTCGGCGAGGACAACCCGCAGCGGGCGGTCGATATGATGGTCGAGTACACCCGGCTCGTTCGCCAGTGGGGCCGCGGCGTGCCCATCTGCCTCGACAGCAGCAGCGACAACGTCCTGCTCGCTGGCCTGAAGGAATGGTACGAAGGAAAATCAAAAATCAAAAATCAAAAATCAAAAATACTGAGGCCCCCGCTCCTCAACTCCGTCAAAGTCTACACGATGGATCGGATTTTGCCTCTCAAGAAAGATTACGACTTCTCCTTCATCGGCCTACTGGTCAGCGAGGAGAGGGCGACCGGGCCGGGCGGGTCGCACTCGGTCGATGAGCTGTACGGTCTGGCCAGGCAGATCTTCGAGCGGGCGGTGGGCCACTACGGCTTCCGACCGGAGCAGATCTTCTTCGATTCGACGGTCTTTCCGCTGGCGATCGACATGCCGATGGAGCCGGGCGTGCCGGGCTACACGTACCGCACGTTCGAGACGGTCAAGAAGATCAAAAGCGATCCGCGGATGAAGGGCGTGCACTGTTCGCTGGGAGTCAGCAACAGCGTGCGGGACCTGCCGGCCCGCAAGATCGGCGTCTGCCGGGCGTACATGGCCAAGGCGATGGAGTACGGCCTGGACGCCGGCATCGTCAACACCGCCCACCAGTACGGTTCGGTCGAAGCCCCGCCCGAGCTGCTGGCCCTGGTCGACGCCTACGCCAAGCTCGACGGCTCGATGGAGAAGCTGAGCAAAACCATGGAACTGATGGGCCAGTTCTGCCGGGAGAACCGGAAGTCAAGCTGATCGCGTTCATCTTTTGTGGCCGTTGAGAGGCAAAGCGGGTAGGATAGCTGTGATCAGGGTTGCCGGCGACAACCGGGGGCGGCCAGCACTCTGTTTCCCTCCTTCAGATTCGATAACCAAGTCAGTCTTGGCGTTCTCTTTTCTTCTGTCTGAGCCTACGAAGGAACTTGAGGTCTTCCTTGTCTTTCGGACGCCCCGCGGCTTGTTTCATCTCAATTAGATCGTCAAGCGAGGCAAACCAGACAAACGTCCGGCCGAATCGGGACTTGACCTTGTTCGCCCAGACGCGCTCAAAGGTGGTCCCTTTCACAAAGGGATGAATATCCGTCTCGACAAGATACTGCCGGATGAGCAGTTTCTTGGTGAGCAGGTCATCGACGCTGACGTCCGACATGTCGTATCCGAACGCCTTGAGCGCATCGCGTGCGCGCTCGGCATTTCGAGGCGTGGGTTCAATGAAGATATCGATGTCCAGGGTGGCCCGGGAGTACCCATGGACAGGAAAGGCGGTCGCGCCGATGATGACGAACCTGACCTTATGTTCTTTTAACGATCTGAGTAGTCCTTCGACTTCCATGTCGTTTGCGTAGAGAAGCCATCTCCCGGCTCTTTCGGAACATCATGTCAAATCGTTGCTGGGTCGTCAGAGACGTCAGATAGTCCAGCTCGAACTCGATTTCCGCACGCTCGTTGTGCGTGCGTGTTTTCAACACGGCCATTGCAGGCGCCTTAACCGATTGCCGCATGTTCCTTCGACTCGTAAGGTTCATTCTACCTCATTCAATCCGCTCCAGCAAGCGGCAGACCGTCTGCTACGAGCGGAAGGCAGCCTTCGGGCATTGCGGTTCCGGCGAGACCGCCGGCGCTATGACACCAGTGCCGAGGGAACTGAGACTCTGACTGAGGGGAACGCGGAACGAACAAAGGCCCCGGCGATGGATCGTCGGGGCCTTTGGTGACCTCTTGCGATGGGATGCGATGTTGCTACTTGGCGAGCTCGATGTCGTCGATGTAGAGGATGCCCTTGCCGCCCGCTTTCGTAGCGGCCTTGTCACCCACGCCGATGCACATCTTCTTGACCTTGGCCAGGTTCACGCCCGCGAAGCCGGTCAGCGGAATCCTCCACTGGGCCCACTTGGTCGAGGCGGCGAAGGCCGGATCGGGATGGATGACGGTGGCCGTTTTCTTGGAGGCGTCCTCCAGCCGGACGTACACCGGGACCGAACCGTTGGCGGACTTGCCGCGAACGTAGAGGAGCAAGGCGCCCGCGCCGCCGGCCGTCCAGTCCTGGGTCGGAGCAAACTCCCGCTCCGCCTCGCTGTAGAAGGGCGAAACGACGTTGTTGAAATCCAGAGGCATCGACTGCTTGCCGCCGTGGACGATCGTCTGCTCGGCAAATGGCGCCACCGGGTATCCGACGGTGGAGCCGCTTAGACCGTTGGTCAAGCCGTCGATCCAGGTCTCATAGATCGTGTTGCCGCCGGCGTCCGTGTAGCTCTCGAAATCATCGACCGACAAGGTCGTAGTGAAGCTCCAGACCGGACCGGCTTTAACGACGCCGCTGGCCAAGACCTCGTCTACGCGCCAGTAGTAGGTCTTCAAGCTCTCCAGGGCCGCCGGGACGAAGGTCGTCTCCGTCAACAGGCCTTTGTCCGCGCCGGCTGCGGCCTGCGTGACCGCATCGAGGCTGTCGCTGAGATACAGATGGTGCTGCACAGCAGTCGCTGGCGGCATCCAGGTCAGCGTCGCAGCGGCCGAGACATCGCTGGCCTTGTCCACAGGGGCTGGATAGTAAGCCGTCAGGGCTTGCGTGACGAAGGTCCACACGTTGCCGGTGTGGATCGTGGCGCCGTCCTTCTCGATCTCGTCCACGCGCCAGTAGTAGGTCGTGCCGGGCAGCAGACCCGCGACGTGATAGTAAACCGTGACAGGCAGGCGATTGCCCTTCAGATCGGCGGCCGTCAAGTCCGGGCTGGTGCCGATGTAGACGTTGTGGAACACCGCCGTCTCGCCCTTGACCCACTGAAACAGCGGAATGTTCACGCCGATGGTGCCGTCGGCCGGGGTGGGCTTGGAGGCCTTCACCTTGGGTGGGACCAGGGCCTTGATCTCATCGGCCGAAAGGGCCCGGTTATAGATCCGGACGTCATCCATGGCCCCAAGAAACTGCCGGGCGAGCCCCCGCTCGTTGTCCAGGCATCCCAGGGCCACCCCGAAGGAATCCGTAGGATCGAATACGCTCGTATCGGCCATCGTGCCCGCCGGCTGCCCGTCAATGTAGACGGCGATGTCCGTCTTGGACTTGCTGATCGCCCCGTGATGCCATACCCCGTCGTTGACGGTGGCGTTGCTGTAGATGTTCTGCCCGCCAGCCGTGCCCAGGGGGTACCGGTGCAGGAAGCGCAGCCGGCCGTCGGCCCCCACTTCCAACAAGATGCCGTGCTGCACGCCCTTGGCATAGGCCGAAATGATGTCTCGTTGCCCCGGTGAGTCGGCCCGGAACCAGACGGCCATCGTGTAATTGGAGAGCCTGTAGGCGCCGTCGATGAAGACGTAGTCGTCCGACCCGTCAAACAGCAGGCAGCCCCCGTCCACGCCGTCCTTGCTCCAGGCGGGCTTGCCAAACAGCGTGCCATCGACGCTCTTGCCGCTGGAGTCCACGGCCGCCGTGCCGGAACCGTCGTTCAACTGCCACCAGCCCACGAGGTTCGGCTCGGCCGGGCCGGCCAGGCTCAAGCCGGAGCAGCTCAGCACGATTCCTGCAACGAACAGAAGTGTAAGTCTCTTGCGCATGATTGTCCTCCTTCGAAACGGGACTATGGTTACGTGTGAACTTTTGCAAAATGGACATGCATCGCTGCATGAATGACACGCCTGCTCCGTCTGCGCTCACGCGATCCACAACCTTCATTATCCTTTATCGCCATAAGCCACGTCATATACAACCTCATTATGGCACAAAAAATCGTCATTTTGTGCAAACTTGTGAACTTCTGCAAAATGGACATTGGGCCTGCTTTGGGAAGGAAAAATCTGTTTCATGATTTTTCCTTCCCAAATTGTCAACGGTTGACGGGCCATCGGTTCGGTCAATTCTTCAAGGAAATCGTGAAACAGATTTCCTTGAAGAATATAGGCCCCATGTCCATTTTGCAGAAGTTCGCGGGCTACTTCGGCGAATGCTGGTGGCGGTACTGCAACGGCGTCACGCCCGTGGCCTGCTTGAAGTACCGGGCCAGGTTCTTGATGTCCGGGCAGCCGAGCCTCACGGCAAGCTGGGACATCGGCAGGTCCGTGCTGACCAGCAGATGGGCCAGCTCATCGACGCGGACCCGCTTGATCTCCTCATGCACGGACCGGCCCAGGGTCCTGGCAAACCGGTCGTACAGGCTGCGGCGTGACACGAGCACCGCTCGCAGCACGTCATCCACCTGGATCGCCTCCTTCCGCGCACCGGTGTGGATGAAACGCAGGGCATCGCGCACGCAGCGGTCCGTCACGGCGAACACGTCGGTCGATTGCCGCGTCACGACGCGGCTGGGACATACGATGATGTGTTGCTCGGAGGCGTTGTCGCCTCTCATCCATCGGTCCAGGATGGCGGCGGCCTCGTAGCCGGCTTTCTGGGCACTGAGCGCTACGCTCGACAATGCCGGAGCGGCCAAGTCACAAACGAGGTCGTCGTTGCCGACGCCGACAATGGCCACCTGCTCGGGCACATGAAGGCCCGCCGCCTTGCACGCCTCCAGGACGTCCTGGCCGCGGTCGTCGTTACAGGCCATCAGGCCCACCGGCTGGGGCAGACCCCGGAGCCAGTCGATGAGAATGGTCTGCTCTTTCTCCCAGGTATGGGGCGTCCTGGTCCTCGGCTGCTCGTACTCGTAAGAGTGGACCTCGTACCCGGCCCTGCGGATTCGGTCCTCGAAGCTTTGGCCTCGCCGGCGCGACCAGTAATAACCGTCCCCGAATCCGCAATAGGCGAAATGCCGGAAGCCGCGATCCAGAAGGTAGGCGGCCGCCATTTGTCCGATAGCCGCATCGTCCGTCAGGATGTTGGGCAGGCCCGCGAAAGGCTCCGTGTATGGCGAGACGACTGTGGGAAGCCCGAGCGAAAGCAACTCGAGCGTCTGCCCTCGCTGCCCCTGCTCGCGCAGAACCATGCCGTGAGCGCCGAGGGCACGCAACGCCTTGAGAGAAGCCCGTGTGCCGCTCGTTCCCCAGTAAAACGGCGCCCGGCGGAGGAACACCCAGGGACCATGGCGGCGGCAGTACCGGGCGATCCCGCGCAGGATGGACCGCCCATACATTCGCGACGTCTCCATCAACAGGAATACGCGATACCGTTCCTGCACGGCCCACCACCTCTGGATTCACTACTTACAATTTGCTATTTACGATTGAAAACACGCTCAAACGAAATCATAAATCGCAACCATGTCGTTGCGAGCGCAGCGAAGCAATCTCCCACCCCGAGGATCGAGATTGCTTCCCCGCAGCGCCGCTACGCGTCGGGGTCGCTGTGCTCCTCGCCATGACATCACGGCTTGGCCAGGCAGATGTCGTCGATGAAGATGCGGCCGGTTCCACCGGGCTTGGGAGTGGCCTTGTCCCCCAGGCCAATGGAGATCTTTTTGACCTTGGCCAAGTTCACGCCGGTGAAACTGCTCACCGGGACTTTCCATTCGGTCCACTTGGCCGTGCCCGCCACGGCCGAATCCGGGTGGGTGACCGTGGCTGTGCGGTTGGACGCGTCCGTAACTACGACATATAGCGGAGCCGGGCCGTTACCGGGTTTGCCTCGAACGAAGAGAACCAGCGTCTTGACGTCACCAAAGGTCCAGTCCTGTGCCGTCGCGAATTCCCGCTCCGCCTCACTGTAGAAGGGCAACTTGACGTTGTTGTAGTCCAGAGGCATCGACTGCTTGCCGCCGTGAACGATCGTCTGCTCGGCAAATGGCGCCTGCGGGTTTCCGACCGTGGAGCCGCTTAGGCCGTTGGTCAAGCCGTCGATCCAGGCCTCGTAGATCCGGCTGCCATCCGCGTCCGCGTAGCTCTCGAAGTCATCGACGGGCAGGTAGGTGGTGAAGCTCCAGACCGGGCCGGTCTTGACGCCGCCCGTGGCCAGAGTCTCGTCCACGCGCCAATAGTAGGTGGTGGCACTTCCCAGGAGACCCGGTGTGAAGGTCGCCGCTTCCAATTTGCCTTTGTCGGCGGCCGGCGCGCCACCCTCGACGTCCGCAAGGCGGTCGCTGAAATAGACATGATGCCCGACAGCCGCCCGGCCCGGCAGCCACGTCAGAACGGGCGTCGGCGAGGCGTCCACGGCTCCATCGGCCGGCGTGGGATTATAGGCCGTCAGGGCCTGTGCCGTGAAGCTCCAGACGTCGCCGGTATAGGTGGTGACGCCGTCCTTCTCGATCTCGTCGACGCGCCAGCAGTACGTGACGCCCGGTTCCAGCCCGGCGACGTGGTAGTACATGGCCAAAGGCAGGCGGGGCCCGACAAGGGCCGTCGGCCCAAGCTGGGGGCTGGTTCCGAGGTACACGTTGTGGAACAGAGCCGAACTGCCTGCGGTCCACCGAAACAAGGGAGTTGTCACGCTGGCGGCGCCGTCGGGCGGGTCAGGGTTGTGAGCCTTTGGGCGAAAGGCGAGCTTCTTGACCTGGGTGTCTGCCAGGGCCCGATTGTAGTACCGCACGTCGTCGATCGCTCCATCGACCCACAGATCATAGCCCGGGTCCAGCCAGACCCCGATCGCGAACCTTTCGGGATAATTCCCGCTCGCCTGACTGACCCATCGGATCGGACCGCCGACGGCCTGGGGACCGACAGACACGGAGCCGTTCACGTAAATGGTGACACTCTGGCCGTCATAGGTTGCCGCCAGGTGATACCATGTGCCTGCCTCGTAGATGTTCGGCGTTTCGACGTACTGCATGCCGGTCTCCGTTCGTATGGCCAGACCGAAGTCCCGGCCGTTTTCGCCGGACCAGCCGAAGTTGTACAGGAAGAACCCGCACTCGTCGTCGCCGGTATCGAGGCCATTGCCCACGAACGAGCTGAAGTAGGCGAACTTATGGAGCTTGACCCAACAGGCCACCGTGAAACCGCCGGAAGGCATCAGCTCTTTGGGGTAGACGCCCGGCCGGGTCCCACTCCTTTCGGCGCACAGCACGTAGTCGTCCACGCCGTCGAATTCCAGGGCACTGCCGGAGAAGCCGTCGGTCCACAGAGGCTCGCCAACGAATCGGCCGTCGTGACCCTTCCCGGAAGAGTCGGCGGCGGTCGTACCCAAGCCTTCGTCCAGTTTCCACCAGCCGATCAGATTTGGATCGGCCGGGTCATCGGCCAAGCCGGCTCGAACCGCACCGAGCACCAAAACGACAACTGTCGCGATAATGAGTTTTCTGCACATCATAGTCCTCTCTCCACAAAATGAACCGTTTCAATCACGACTTAGTCATTCGGATGTCATCGACGAAGATCCGGCCGGCGCCGCCCGGCTTCGGAGCGGCCTTGTCGCCGAGACCGATGGTGATCTTCTTGACCTTGGCCAGGTTCACGCCGGTGAAGCTGCTCAGCGGGATCTTCCATTCGGTCCACTTGGCCGTGCCCGCCACGGCCGAATCCGGATGAATGACCGTGCCGGTACGGTTGGAGGCGTCCTTGACCACGACATACAGCGGAGCCGGGCCGTTGCCCAGCCTGCCTCGGACGAAGAGGACCAGCGTCTTGACGTCACCGACGGTCCAGTCCTGTGCCGTGGCAAACTCCCGGTCCGCCTCACTGTAGAAGGGCGATTTGACGTTGTTGTAGTCCAGGGGCATCGACTGCTTGCCGCCGTGAACGATCGTCTGCTCGGCAAAGGGGGCCACCGGGTATCCGACGGTGGAGCCGCTTAGACCGTTGGTCAAGCCGTCGATCCAGGTCTCGTAGATCCGGTTGCCCTCCGCGTCCGTGTAGCTCTCGAAGTCATCGACGGGCAGGTACGTGGTGAACGTCCAGGCGGCCCCGGCCCGGGTCGTGCCGTCGGCGGCAAGCTCGTCCACGGCCCAATAGTAGGTCGTTGCACTGGCCAAAACCCCCGGACTGAAGGTCGGGTCCGTGACCAAGCCTTTGTCCGCTCCGGCGGTCCGTTGCTTGACCGCATCGAGATTGTCGCTGAAGTATACGTGGTGCTTGAGGACGACCTGACCGGGCTGCCAGAGAAGCGTCGGCGTCGGCGAAACGTCCATCGTCCCATCCGCCGGGTTGGGTTGATACGCCGTCAGGGCCTGCGTGGTGAAACTCCAGACGTTGCCCGTGTGAATGGTCGTGCCGTTGGCCTCAACCTCGTCCACACGCCAGTAATACGTCACGCCAGGCTCCAGGCCGGGCACATACCAGAACATGGCAATGGGCTGGCGAGGTCCCGCGAGATTCGCGGGACCGAGATCGGGATTCTTGCCAAGGTAGACATTATGAAGCACGGCGGTGTCGCCGGCGGTCCATTTGAATAGCGGCGTCGTCACGCCGACGGCCCCGTTGGCGGGGTCGGGCTTGCGGGCCTGCACCTTGGGCGGCACGAGCTCCTTGACGTCCGCCGCCGACAGGGCGCGATTGTACAGGCGGGCGTCGTCGATCCGGCCGGCCAGGTGGTGCGTCGTCGGATTCAGATCGCGTCCGGCCCCGAGGAACAGTCGGCCGGTGCTGGTCTCGATCTTGCCCGTCGCGGCGATGTTGCCCACCGGTACGGCGTCCAGGTACACCACTTTGATCTTGCCGTCGTAGGTCGCGGCGACGTGGTGCCAGTCGCCGTCGAACAGGGCCGTGGCTGTATTGGCCCCGGTGGCGAACCAGTTCGGCGTGGCCCCCGTCGTCTTGAAACCGAGTTGCTTGGCGGGCCCATTGTAGTAGAGGGCGAAGGTGTCGATATTGACGCCGCCCCGCATGATGATGCCGGACCAGTCGGGATAGGCGAAATCGCCCCGGGCCTGGACCCAGGCGGCCAGCGTTACCGCGTCAGTGATGTTGAAGGCGGGCTTGTTGCCGCAGTCGATATAGTCGCCCAAGCCGTCGAGCAGGACGGCCCCGCCGAAAAGGCCCTCGGCCCAGGTGGCGTCGCCTTGGAGCTTGCCGTCATTGCCCCCGACGCTATCCGTGGCGACCAGACCGGTCCCGTCGTCCAGCTTCCAGTGCGACACCAGACCCGTACCGGTATCGGCAACGGCAATGGAAGAAGACGTGACCAAAAGGGCGAGAATCGACAGAATACCTCGACAGTTGCGTGTACACATAACATTCCTCCTTCACGGGGTTTGGGGCCGTAGATACACAGGCCATTCACATGAATATAGTTATACCAGTTCCTCCCCACGGCACTCAAACAAAATCGCCCCTCTTCCCCGCCGGCAATCGAAGAGAACGGGGGCGGGCGCTCTTTACTTCTCGCTGTCCTCTGGGTACTCTGTGGCAGAAAAAGAGGGATCGGTGGGGCAAGCAGGGACCCCAAACGCGATATATCGCGTTTGGGAACCCGACCCACCCTGCAATTGGCCGAGTGTCTCTTTTTGTGGGAGGTTCCATCATGGTCAACCATCGTCTCCAAGCCCGCCCAATTCTGTTCATCGCCGTCACCATCTTGCTGCTCTCATCCCTGACACAAGGCGATTGGAAGCCGGCGAATGGCCCCCTGATGACGCGCTGGGCCAAGGAAGTCTCGCCCCAGAACGCCCATCCGGAGTATCCGAGGCCCCAGATGGTCCGCGAGGATTGGCTCAATCTCAACGGCCTTTGGGACTACGCCATTCGGGCCAAGGACGCGGCCAAGCCGGACAGCTTCGACGGCCAGATCCTGGTGCCCTTCCCTGTCGAGTCGGCCCTTTCCGGCGTGATGAAGCCGGTCGGGCCGGACAACCGGTTGTGGTACCGCCGCACGTTCACCGTGCCTGAGAAATGGAACTGGTCGGCCGACAAGAAGCGGATGCTGCTGCACTTCGGGGCCGTGGACTGGGACGCCACCATCTGGGTCAACGGCAAGGAAGCGGCCAACCACAAAGGCGGCTATGACCCCTTCACGCTGGACATCACCGAAGCGTTGAAACAAGGCGGCGAGCAGGAGATCGTCCTATCCGTCTGGGACCCGACCAACACCGGCACCCAGCCGCGCGGCAAGCAGGTCCTCAAGCCCGGCGGCATCTGGTACACCGCCGTCACCGGCATCTGGCAGACCGTCTGGCTGGAGCCGGTGAGCCGTGTCTACATCAAATCCATGAAGATAGTCCCGGACGTCAGTATCGGGGCCTTCCTCAAAGTTGAGCTCGGGGGCGATACTGTTGACCCCAGAAAATACTTGGTGTTCGCCATTGTCACGGACGATCCATCCCAAATATCTTATCCTGATCGGGGCGAGACCATGATCACAGGAGGCGCGCATACAGCAGATGAGGAATTCATGCTGCCTGTACCGAACGAGAAGCTCTGGTCACCGGACAACCCGCATCTCTACGGTATCAGCATAGCCCTTGGAGAGGAGACCTCCCAAGAGCAAGACCGACAAGGAAAACCAACACCAGGGTACACTGACATTGACCATGTTGCGGGCTACTTCGCCATGCGAAAGATCTCATTGGGCAAGGACGAGAACGGCATTCTGCGGCTGTGCCTGAATAACAAGCCCCTGTTTCAGTATGGGCCGCTGGATCAGGGTTGGTGGCCGGATGGACTGTACACCGCCCCGACGGATGAGGCCCTCAAGTACGACATCGAGGTGACGAAAAAGCTCGGCATGA
>Ga0315275_10000593_pt1 | contig 30411 bp, 50 predicted proteins | sample YL17G03_0_MG_FD_205557 | JGI IMG/M metagenome (GOLD analysis project Ga0315275, IMG submission 205557) | Sediment microbial communities from Yellowstone Lake, YNP, Wyoming, USA - YL17G03_0 | ecosystem: Environmental > Aquatic > Freshwater > Lake > Sediment | place: USA: Wyoming | collected...
CGCGGTCGGCGGAGCCGAGTACCTGGATCACCGCGCCGCTCACGGCCGGAACGAGATGGTAGTACGGTTTCGGCTGAACCGGCGTCGCTTCGAGTGCACCTGCGACCGGAGGACCCTCAGGATCGTGGACGCCGGTATCTGCCTCACCGCCCACTACGACGATGGGGACTTCGACGAGGGGACCCGCGGCGACACGTTCTTCACCCTCGAGTCCCTCCCCGGTGTAATCCTGGAGGCCGAGCGAGAGGGAAAGCTCGTCGTCTTCCGCCACGTTGACTGAAAGGCACGCGCTATGAACCTGAGCATGAAGCATTTCGTGAAGGACAAGGGCGAGCACGTCGTCGGAGTCCGCGACACCAGCCTGACCTCCATGCGGGCGGACGGGTCGTGCGACTGCTGCGGGAAGTCTCTCCCCGAGAGCGTCAGGGTCCTCGGAAAGGTCGTCAAGCTGGAGGGGCTCTTCATGGTTTCGAGCCGCTTCAGCCCAACGTGCCTGGAGTGCGCGGCTCTGAGCTAGTCGAGAAGGACACCATGGAAGCAGAAGAGAAGTTCCGGGGGATCGGTAAGGGCCTCCGCCAGCAGATGAAGAAGCGCTGGCGCCAGGAGGGCTCCGGCAAGTCCCTGAAGGAATGGGCTCGCGAGGCCCTCGTGGGCGACGCCGCCGCGGCCTGGATCGCGTCAAAGCAGAGCCCGCGGGAGGGAAAGCGATGAGCTCGGATGTAAAGGATCCTGGCGCACGAACCTGGCGCGGAGTGATCGTCCACGAGCTGTACGAGGCTCTTGAACACCTCGTGGCGGACGTCGAAGGGCATCACCCGGAGGCGTGCACCGGCTCTGAAAGGCTGGAGAAGGCGAAGGCCGTCCTCGAGTCCAGGAGGGCGGACGTCGAATGGATAAGGAACCAGGGTGGCTGACATGATGGAGGCGGGAGTCGTGATCGTGGAAGGGAGGCCGGCGTTCTGGCACCTCCCCTCAGGGAGGTCCTCAGGGTCCCTTCCGGACAGCAGGTCCCTCTGGGACGTCCTTTGGGAGAACCGCGGACGTCTGGACGGCTTCGCTCACTCCCACCCGGGAGGCGGCTGGCCTGGTCCCTCCATGGAGGATCTGACCACCTTCCGTGCCGTCGAAAAGGCGCTCGGGCGAATGCTGACCTGGTGGATCGTCAGTCAGGACCGCACGGTCGTCCTCAAGTGGAACCCCGCCGGTCATGAGGAGCACCTCAAGTACGTCATGGAGCCCGAGTACCAGGAGCCCGACTGGGTCTGGAAGCTCCGAGAGCACTCGTACGTCCCCGAGCCGGGGGCCGCTCGCTGAGGCCGTAAATCCCTCCAGTCCAAACGTAAACGTAGAAAGGAGACCAACATGGTAGACATCGTAGCGAACGAGTCCCGCGTGAACGTCACGTGGGCAGGGCAGAACGGGGACCTTCCGGACACGGTCTCCTCCGACTCGACGGACGGAGACGTCCGCCAGTGGGTGACCGAGGCGGTCCGGACCGGTCACGTCCCGGGCATCCCGGCCGACGCGGCCGCCGACTTCCGGGACTTCGTGGTCGACCGCTTCGCCGCGACCGACCAGCGCCCGTTCAACCTCATCCAGGTGCGTCCGAAGACGCCGTTCGGCGGGCTCGATGACATGGCGGCGTCCCTCCTGAAGGACGCCGTCCGGCTGGCCAAGCTGGCCGGCCTCACGAAGGAGGAGTTCGTCATCACGGTCTCGGCCGCGTGGGCGGAGCCGTGAAGAAGATCGTCGTGGTAGGGGTCGGGGCCCTCGGGTCCCACCTCGTCCAGTTCCTGCGCAGCACGGACTCCGAGATCGTCGCGGTCGACTTCGACCGGGTCGAGCAGAAGAACGTGCTGTCGCAGTTCCACGGCAAGACCGGCGTCGGGAAGGGGAAGGCCGCCTCCCTGCAGCAGACCATGAACTTCCTCTTCGGCCGGAAGGTCGGCGTCGTCCCCCACATGCTCGTCCCCGACAACGCCAGGGAGATCCTGGGCGGGGCCGACCTCGTCGTGGACTGCCTCGACAACGGGGTGTCCAGGGCGACGGTCCAGAACTTCGTAAGGAAGGAGAGGATCGCCTGCCTCCACGGGGCGCTCGCTCCGGACGGCGGCTTCGGCCGCGCGATCTGGGACGAGTCCTTCTCCATCGACGACGAGCCGAGCACGGGCGCCGCGACGTGCGAGGACGGGGAGCACCTCCCCTTCATCGTCCTGACGGCGGCCTACATGGCCCGGTCCGTCCAGGCCTTCCTGGCCACGGGCAGGAAGACCGGATACAGCGTGACGCCCGCGGGCGCCATGGTAACGTAGGCCTTACGGCGGCCGAAGCGTGGGCGTGAACCGGGTAACCGGCCGCGAGAGGGAGTGTCCCCCAGGAGCTAGTTCCCGCCCACACTTCGGCCGCCGTGAGCCGAGATTCTCGAGTGTAGTGTTCCGTTACGAGGGTATACAGACGGTCGGTCCGTCGCCTGCCATTTCAAGCAGGAGCCAAAAGCTCCCAGCGTTGCTCCTCGGACCCGTGAGGGTCCCCACAGCAGCTCTTACACGCCCGGGTTCGACTCCCGATACCCTCACCGCTCGCCGTCAGGCGAGAGACACGCGAAACGTCCTTTCCTTGTACTATATCGACACACGAGGGATAGGGGACTGGGTCCCAACCAGACAGTAAATCTGGTGCCATAGGCACTTCCAGCGCTGCGCCTCGGTCCCGAGAGGGACCACCAGGCAGCTCTAACACGCTAGCCGAGGTTCGAATCCTTGGATCCCTCACCGCCTGAGCGTCCACCCGAGAGGGTCTCACAAGCATGTCGGTTCGATTCCGACTTTTTCCGCCAAACTGGGAAAATTGCCGAATGGTAAGGCAACTCGTTCACCACGAGTCATCTCCAGCCTCGCTCACTCGGACGCACGGGCTCTTTTCACTGTAACGTTCACGACTGCCGGACTTGGGGATGGTCCCCACCTCACTGTTAATGAGAAAAGTCCGACTCTCCCACTCGGGCCCGGAAGGGCCCACGCGGAGTGTCTACAAGCATCCAGGTTCGAATCCTGGGTCCGGCGCCGCCTTCGTCCACTAGCGCGTTCTCACAAGCATCCCGCAAGGGATTTCCGGGTTCGAGTCCCGGCCCCCGCACAAGGTCCTTCGGGACCCCTAAATGCGGGGGTGGCGGAATGGTAGACGCACCAGTAGAAGGAACTGGCCGAAAGGCAGTCAGCACACGCACTCGGACGAAGGCGATTTACTTATGCCGGATAGGGACGTGGGTCCCGCTTTCCCTCACCAGGAATGTCCGACTCTCCCGCTCGGCCCCTCGCGGGACCACCAGGGAAGTGTCTACAAGCACGCTTGGTTCGACTCCAAGATCCGGCTCCGAAGCGCTCACATACGGGTTCTTACACGAATTGCACAATGGTAGTGCATCGCCCTTGAACGGCGACTGTTACGGGTTCAACTCCCGTTTCGTCATCCCAGCACCCTGACTCGAGCGCTTCAACTATCTGAGGGAATACAGACGGTCGGTCCGTCGCCTGCCAGCAAAGCAGGAGCCAAAAGCTCCCCAGCGTTGCCACTCGGACCCGTGAGGGTCCCCACAGCAGCTCTTACACGCATCCGGTTCGACTCCGGGTTCCCTCTCCATCTCAGACTACGCTCCCATCGTCTAGCGGCAAGGATATCGGCCTTTCAAGCCGAATACGCGGGTTCAATTCCCGCTGGGAGCGCCAACTTGACCGAGCACCAGTTTCGTGCTATTTTCTCATTGCGGGGTGGAGCAGCCTGGTAGCTCGCAGGGCTCATAACCCTGAGGCCGCACGTTCAAATCGTGCTCCCGCAACTAGGCAGAGACCCGTGGATTGCCGGACGATGCGGACGCTAAAGGTGACGCGGCCGGCCGACGGAGACTCAGCCGACTAATCATGCCTCGCGCCCGGTGTAACGTCCGGGCATGAAGGTCTTCACCCAGCTCAACGAGCTCGCCGAGCACGTCTGGAACACCGCCAAGGGCAAGGGTTTCCACGACGAGCCGGTCCCCCTGGCGGTCAGCACGGCGAACCTCCACTCGGAGGTGTCGGAGCTCTGGGAGTCGTTCCGGGCCGGGACTCTCCGGGAGCCCTGCGACAAGGCCGCCAAGATGGCGGAGCTCGGGCTACGGCCCCTGACCTGCATCGAGGAGGAGCTCGCGGACGTCGTCATCCGGGCCCTCGACACGGCCCGTGAGAACGGCGTGGACATCGCCCGCGCGGTCTCCGTCAAGGACGCCTACAACCAGACCCGCCCTCATAAGAACGGCGGGAAGCTCGCGTGAGCGTTTTTCTAGACCTCTCGGAGGAGATCCGGTACTTCGAGTCCAAGCTCGAGGTCGGCCTTCGTTCGAAGAACCCAGCGCTCTCCACGGAGAGGGTCAGGGAGTACCTGCGGCTTCTTGAAGCCGCTCGGGTGGCGTACGCCAGCCGGAGCGGAGTGAGGCCGTGACGGACGACCGCCGCCCGTACGAAAGGCCGGTCGAGCTGGCCGAATGCGTTCACTGCAACAGCGTCACGGTGAACCCGCAGGACGACCGCTGCGGCTGCGGCGCCGAGCTCTACCCCGTCGCCAGGATCGTGCAGCCCGGGACCAGGATCTCCGGCGTCCAGCTCGACGCCGTGGTGAAGCCCCCGTGAAGTGGATAGTCGCGGCCGGGATCGTGTGGCTGGCGGTGAAGATCTGGCTGATCTGGCCGCGCGGCAAGCCGAAGGACGGCTAGGGCTCCCTCACCTGCTCCCTCACCTGCTCCCTCTTGGAGACGCGGGCTCGCCTCTCCTGCATCGTCTGGGAACCGAGGCAGTCCTTGCGCCTCTGATCCTTGTGCGGCTTGCACATTAGACAGCCGGCCCTCGAGCTCTTGGGGCGCTTCCTCTTATGGTTCGACATCTTTCCTCCTTCGGCGCCGGCGTCACCGGCGCGCATGTGAAGGAGGTCTCGTAAGTTCCCATGTTGTTACTTTACAACATGCCGCCGTGGACATGATTGGTAGGTTCGAAGCTTTGGGCTAAAGGGAGAGAAAAGAAAAAGAGAGTCTGGAAAGCAGGAAGAGAGTTTATGCACAAGTGGCGGAGTCGGCAGACGCGCGGGCCCGAGGAGCCCGTGCCCCGTGAGGGGCGTGGAGGTTCGAACCCTCTCTTGTGCACCATCCGGCTTGAGGGTTGAAGGAACGGACGAGCTGCACGCGTCCGAACGGTCTGCGGGCCTAAACAGCCCGCCGTCCGCGAGCGAGGGATAGGGATTGTGCTTCCGACCGCGGCTGATCACCGCGGTTATCCTGAGACTCACGGCGTCGTCCGTTCCTTCAATCCTCAAGCCCCTTTTCTTCCGGAGCCGTTGTGAGCTTCTACATCGAGGAGCGAAAGCTCTGGAAGGCCAGGTGGGAGTACGTCCTCCGGCTGGCTAAGTGGCTCGGCGTCCGTCCCCCGAGGGCCGGATGCTCGTGCCTCTCCTGCAAGGTCCTGACGATCAGGGCCGTCGCCAGGAGGATTCAATGACGGGCTGCTCGTACAACGGGCGTACGCTCCCCTCGCACGGGAGAAATCGGGGTTCGACTCCCCGGCGGTCCACTTCGGGGTTGTAGCATAGCGGGAATGCGGCTAGCATGGCATGCTAGATACTCGGGTTCGAATCCCGACGACTCCACTGCCTGAGACCTCTGATGAGCAGGCCGGAGAACGCGCGAGTGCTGTACGGGAGTTTTCTTCAGCCGTGGTACCGCGGCGAGGTGCCCTATGCGGCCGAACGTAGTTACGGCCCTCCGGGTTTGATTCCCGGCGGGTTTCCATTCGGGTGTGTAGCTCAACGGGAGAGCGCCGGCCCTGCAAGCCGTGAGATGACGGGTTCGAATCCCTCCACTTCCACCAGGCGCGCGATTGGTCGTTCAGGGGACGCCCTGCGGAGGTTCGACTCCTCCCCCGACCCCGGCGGGAAGCCGTTCGACTCGGCGGCGCGCCTGACTATTTCCACTGTAGCCTTGGACGTGAACATGTCGTTCGTCCTGAGCTACCGGATCACGTCCATTTCCGAGCACGACGGAAAGTTCTACGTGAACGGGACCTGCGGCTGCGGGTACGGGGCGAACATGCCGTGGATGTACGCGCTCCCGGACGGGACGCTCATCCCCCGGTGCAACAAGTGCAAGCGCGGATCGACCGCGCAGGATTCCTTCCTGCCTATCACGAGGGAGGCCCTCGACGTCTTCGAGGTCCAGCTCGTCATGGAGTCGTGAGATAGTTTTGCCGGTTAGGCCCAGTTGGCGGGGCACCTCTTTGGTAAGGAGGAGACGCGGGGTTCGATTCCCCGAACCGGCTCTGTTCTTGTGCTTCCTCCCTCGGCCTCCCGCAAGGCGGTCCGGAGAGGGAAAGCGCAGGATTGCGGGTGTCTCCTCAAGGTGAGGTCCCTCGTTGCCAACGAGGCCCCGGCGGGTTCGATTCCCGTCACCCGCTCCACGCTCGGAAGTCCCTCGTACGGGACTGTATCGGAGAACAGCCTCTGGAGCCGGACGGTCCGGCGGGGCAGGCATCGGGACACGGAAAGAGGGCTTGGCAGGCCCGATCACGACAATGGGCAATCGAATCCACGTAAACGTCGGAACCATCGGTCACGTCGACCACGGCAAGACCACGCTCACCGCGGCGATCCTCGCGGTCCAGGCCCACGCCGGGCTCGCCAAGGCCAAGGCCTACGCCGACATCGCCAAGGGCGGCACGGTCCGCGACGAGACCAAGACGGTCACCATCGCCATCTCGCACGTCGAGTACTCGACGGACGTCCGCCACTATGCCCACATCGACTGCCCAGGGCACGCCGACTACATCAAGAACATGATCACCGGCGCCGCCCAGATGGACGGCGCGATCCTCCTGGTGGACGGCTCGCAGGGGCCGCAGCACCAGACCAAGGAGCACATCCTTCTCGCCCGCCAGGTCGGGGTCGACAGGATGGTGGTGTTCATCAACAAGGTGGACGTCGCGGACCCGGAGCTCCTCGAGCTGGTCGTGGAGGAGGTCGGCGACGCGCTCAAGGCCCAGGGCTACGAGGGCTCCCCGATCGTCAAGGGTTCGGCCCTCAAGGCCCTCCGGGACCCGGCTAAAGAAGGCGCGTGCATCGGCGAGCTCCTCGCCGCCATGGCGTCCCACTTCCCGGACCCGAAGAGAGACTTCGAGTCGCCGTTCATGATGCCGCTCGAGGGCGTCCACACCATCCCCGGCCGCGGGACCGTCGTCACGGGCCGCATTGCCAGGGGCGTCCTCCCGCTCGGCGCGACCGTCGAGATCATCGGGCTGGCGGACGCGGACGCCAAGCCCCGCCAGGTCGTCGTCACTGGCATCCAGATGTTCCACAAGGACCAGCCTGAGGCCCGCGCCGGCGAGAACTGCGGACTGCTCCTGCGCGGCGTCGGCCGCGACGAGGTGGTCCGAGGACAGGTCCTCATCGCCCCCGGGTCGGTGAGGTCGCACACCAGGGCGAAGGCCCAGCTCTTCGTCATCTCGCAGAAGGAGGGCGGGCGCCACACGCCCATCCTCCCCGGCTACAGGCCCCAGTTCTTCTTCGGGACCACCGACGTCACGGGAACCCTCGTGGACATCGGCGACTCGAAGGCGATCATCCCCGGCGAGCACGCCGAGGTGCAGCTGGAGCTCCTGAAGCCGGTCGGGATGGAGCCCGGGATGCGGTTCGCCGTCCGCGAGGGCAGCATGACCGTCGGCGCGGGCGTCATCGTCAGCGTCGAGTGACTTCACCAGGGGCGCGCTCGCGCGAGCGCGCCCCGCCTGCGGATGATTCTCCAAGGTGGGGAGCCTGCTTGCCATGCAGGACTCGGCGGGTTCGATTCCCGTCATCCGCTCCATGCCGCCGTAGCCCAACTAGGCAGAGGCAACCGGTTCAAACCCGGTCGAGTGCGAGTTCGAATCTCGCGGGCGGCACTCCGTAGGTCCCGGGGTCCCCGGCGTACGCTCTTCCATGGCATACAGGACGAAGGCCGGAACCAGGGTCACCACCGCGGACAAGCTCGACGGCCGCGACTACGCCGCGGACGCCCGACTGGCCAGGAGGCCGGCTGCCGACGGGGCGATAGTTGGGAGCTCGGACAGCCACGGCCTGTGCTACAAGGTCCTCCACGAGGACGGGACCGAGGCGTACTACGACCCGGACGAGCTCCTCTCCGAAGGGGTCCCGTTTGCACAGCGTATAGGAGGAAGTTGTCACTGGAACGAATAAAGGCAGAGATTGCGAAGTGCGACGTGATCTGCTCAAACTGCCATCGGATTAGAACGCACAAAGATACCTATCGGAGCGTCGCCTAGTGGTAGGGCACTTGGTTCGGGACCAAGACTTCGCGAGTTCGATTCTCGCCGCTCCGACTAACCGACCAACGTCGACAACCAACACTGAAAGGAGGACCGCCATGGTCCGAGGAACTCGCCTGCTGATCGGCCCTGAGGCCGACCTCTTCTCCGACGTCACGACCCAGCTCCGCTCCACCCTCCGCGGCCTCGGCTTCATGGAGGTCATCCTCCCCTCTCTCTGGGAGCAGGAGACCTTCGTCGAGAAGGCCGGCCCGGAGATCGTCAACCAGATGTACACGTTCAAGGACAAGGCCGAGCGCCAGGTGTGCCTTCATCCCTGAGTGCACCGCAATCGTCCAGAGGATGTGGAACGACTCCTGGTCCAAGAAGTTCAGGTGGCCGCTCAAGGTCTTCTACGTCCAGCGGTGCTACCGCTACGAGCGCCCGCAGGCGGGCCGGTACCGGGAGTTCACGCAGGCCGGCGTCGAGATCCTCGGCGGCAAGGACGGGGACCGCGAGCTCGCCCTGTCGTCCCTCGCCGCGGCGCTGGATCCGTTCAGGATCCCGTACTCCGTGAACGACGCGGTCAAGCGCGGGCTGACCTACTACGTCGAGGACGGCTTCGAGGCCGAGGTTCAGTACCTCGGCGCCCAGAAGCAGATCGCCGGCGGCGGCAGGTACAGGGAGGGGATCGGCTGGGCGATCGGCGTGGACCGCCTGGTCCTGGCCGTGCAGGGCCGCCCTACGACAGCATCACCTCCGCGATGACCAGCCCGTCCAGGAGCTGGTCAGCCACGGCCTCCACCTCCGGGAACCCCCTCGGCCGCCAGGAGGCCGGGGCGTTCCATTGGACAACTTCGGTCTCGGGCTCTTCGTCAAAGTCGGCCGTGAACATCACCCCTATCTCCAGGACGTGGAGAGGGCGGCCCTCGACGAGAGTGAAATAGTCGGTCCGGACGGCCACCGTGGCGCGACCGGCGAAGCCCGCCGTCGTTATCAGTCTGGTCAGTACCAGCCCGATCCTGTCCTTTATCTCTTCCTCCGTACCGGAGATCTCGAAGGTCTCCAGGAACACGCGATCGCCTGACGGGCGGAGGCGAAGGATCGTATCTCCGTCCCTCGACACGGACAGCACTGGGAACGGCCAGTCCTTCGGGACGCTGTAGACCGGAAGGGACCCGGGTCCAAGGTTGTCGGCGAACACAATCAGCACGGACACTTGAAGACGTTACACGGGAGGATAGTGTAGTGGTTCTACACGCATGGCTGATAACCATGAGATCGTAGGTTCGATTCCTCGTCCTCCTACCATGCCGGCGTGGTGGATTTTGGCAGACACACTCGCCTCAGAAGCGAGCGAGCGAAAGCTCAGGCAGGTTCGACTCCTGTCGCCGGCACCATCTTTTCGAACATCGGGGGCAGGGACCTCAGGGTCGGGGCCTCGTCCGGGACGGTCGCGGCACCCGCCTCGAACGGCGGGGCGTCGCACTTGATCGACGTGCAGACGAACCTGGTCTTCTTCACGGATCCGCTCAGGGCCTTCGCCCTGGATCCGCACCTGCTGCACTGAACTCGGTCCATAGGACCGATCTTACTCATGAAAGGTTTCATCAGCCTGTAGCGCATCGGTAGCGCGCTTCGTTGGGGACGAAGAGGCAGCGGGTTCGATTCCCGCCAGGCTGACCGCACGGGCCCGTAACTCAGTGGAAGAGTGCCTCCCCTACAAGGAGGAAGCGCTGGTTCGAACCCGGCCGGGCCTACTAGTGTAACGTTTCCCATGGACCCCGTCCCCGGCGACAAGATCACGTTCACGAAGTTCGACGGCGGCCGCATGGTGGGCGCCGAGGGCGATCTCGTCGAGCTCACCCATGAGTCGGTCCGGGTCTCCCACGAGGGGGCCGTGGTGGCGTTCCGCAGGGCGCCCGGACCGAAGGCCGGGTGGGGCGTCGGTCCGGCCAAGTCCTGGCGGATCGGGGCGGAGGAGCGCAGGCGCTTCGTCCACCCGGACGTGCCGCGCCGCCGCTGACCGTCAGCCCGCCCTCCGCACCCCGTCGGCCCTGGCGATGTGGCGCACCCCGCCCTCCTCCACCGCCCTCACGACCTGCTGGACACCGTCCTCGCCGGCCTCCAGCCGGAATCCGGCCGGCATCTCGTACGGCTGCGGACCCGCCCCGGGGACCTCCTCGATTACGACCGCGCACGTCATGTCCGGCCTCCTGAGGTCCTGCCTGCGCGCCATCTTGAGGAACGCCTCCGGATCGGCCTCGAGGAACAGCTTCTGGGCGAGCATCAGGTCAGCGTTCGGGAGCCTGTCGTGCCTCCCGAAGACGACGCAGTAGCGCATGGCGTCCCCAGCCTCGTCGACGAGGACCACGTTGTGGGCACTCCCGTTCTCGATGCGGTACGTCCTCCCGTCCCCCGCCCTCATGTGGAAGCACTTGCGAGCCGCGACCTCGAGCCGCTGCTCCTCCGTCAGGTGCCGGACGAGGAGCTCCATGGCCCTCCGGTCGGCCTCCTCCATCATACTGAAAAGCCTCTGGTTCCGCTCCTGGCGCCTCTCGTGCTGCGGGTTGCCCGGGACCCACGTGCGGGCGCGGACGGCCTCGTAGAAGTTCCGGACGTCCCTGTGGAGCTTCCGCATCTCCGTGAGGGGCATCGACCAGAGCTCCTCGTCGTCCTCCCCCCGGCACGCGCAGGAGAAGCCGATGAGACGCTCGTAGGGCCAGTCCTCCATCGCGAACTCGGCATGGTCCGCATGGTCCCTGAGGGCCCGAGTCCAGAGGTTGGCGTCCATCCTCGGGGACGTCCTGACGCCGGCGATGACCGGCTGGTCCCACATCATCAGATACTCTTCGGGGATCTGCATCCCCGCATCGTACATTCATGGAAGACGAACCGGGCGGGGCCCGGCGCTGTTTCGAAAGCAGATGGGCGCCCTGGGGCGCTGAGTTTCGAGTACTCCGTCTTCCGCCGTCTCTTGGAAGGTGACGGGCCTGTGGAGGCCCGACCGGTTGCTACCCGGTTGCACCCGAAAGGGTGAGCGGTTCGACTCCGCCTCCTTCCGCTCGTAGGTGTTTCTTTACGGGGCGTAGCCAAGTGGTAAGGCGCGAGCTTTGGGTGCTCGCAATCGCTGGTTCGACTCCAGTCGCCCCGACTGTGGCCATGGTGTATAGGTCTGCACGGGAGACTGTGAATCTCTAGGTCCGGGTTCAATTCCCGGTGGTCACCCCACTCGTTTCATCGGAGAGAAGCCATGCGCGGCGTAGCTGAGAACGGAAAGGTTAGGTTCATCGAAGTCCCGAAGAAGACGGCCGTCCGCCTCCTCGCCGACAACGTGATCAAGCACCTCGACGGGGTGTCGATGACGAAGACGGAAGTCGCCCTGAACTTCAAGATCACCCGCGCTCTCGCGACGGCCGCCGTCCACGAGCTCGAGTCGATGGGGGCGATCCGCTGGACCCAGCGCCTCCCGGCGGCCGGGTGGGCGGAGCCCGTGTTCACCGTCTGCGCGCCGAGGCAGGCCGTAAAGACCGCCCCGGGGGAGACCCCGGCGGAGGCCGCCCACCGCCGCAAGATGGATGGTCTCTTCAGGAGGCACGGCCAGGGCGTCTGCACCCGCTGCGGAGGCCCGGCGCCGGGCAAGAGCCAGATCGGGCGCCACAAGAGGGGGCACACCGACAGGCTCTGCGACTCTCAGCTCGTCCGGCTCATTCAGGAGTCCTGAGTCCCTGCCTTCTTGAAGATCTGAGGGACTATCTCGCGGAGGAGCTCCGGGGGGAGCTCCTTCAGGGCAAAGAGCGGGACCGTGAACACCACGGACTTTCCGACCCCCGCCAGGCAGTGACAGACGATTCCGGCGGTCCTGTTCATCGGATTCGTGAACGGCTTGAACCCGTCGTGGCCGCAGTGCTCGTTGAACGCACCCTGGAGGACCTCTGCGGTCTCGACTATGGTCTCAATCCTCTCGAGCGGCCGCCCGTACTTCGGCCACTCGAGCAGCACGACGTCCTCCTCCCAGTTCTCGGGGGCCGGCCGGCCCTCGGGCGGCGGGGCGTACGCCAGGACTCCGACCATCCCGCGCTCTGGATCCTCGAGCTCGACGATCTCCCGGCCTCCGGCCTTCAGGACGTCCGCCCTGGCCCTCATCTCGGCCTCGGTACTGAAGACCTCCTTGCGCGGCTCTTTCATCCGGGAACGTTACTCGCCTCGCCCATACGAGGTGCTCGTTCGCCTCCCTGGTCAGGTCGATGAGCTCGGATATCGCCTCGGACTTCCTTCCGCCCTCGGGCGGCACGGAGGCCCACGACGCGAACTCGCGGACTAGCGCCTCCGCCCTGACGAGCAGGCCGAACCCGACCGGGTCCCGGCAGGCCTTCAGCTTCTCCGAAAGCTCCCTTGCACCGTCCAGGAACGGACTGAGGCTCCTGGAGTCTCCCATCCCCCGCCCAGGACAGTAAGTCTATCGACGAACGGTGTAACATCCCGCATGGACGAAAAGAGGTACGCGATCGTGGACTCGTCGGACAACGTGCTCTTCGGCCTGGCCGAAGTGCCGTACGGGCACCCTGCGCTGACGAGGATCGTCCCGGCCGTCCCGCTCGGCGAGATCGAGGTCGGACGCACCGTGGCCGGGAGGGACCAATGCCACGAAGAGGTGTTCGTGAAGAGGGTGTCCTGAAGGTCCCCGGTACGGGCGAAAAGTCCGCCGGGCTCCTCCGCAGCCTAAGGCGCTTGCAGAACTCGATGAGATTCGAAAAGGACGCCAGGAAGCGCGCTCTGGCCCTCGAGCTCATGGTTCACGACACCAAGGTTCTCCAGCGCCTGCTTGAGGCGCATTTTGACTCGGGGGCCGTCGTCTAACGGGAGGACAGAACGCTGGCAGTGTTCTAATGAGGGTTCGACTCCCTCCGGCTCCACTATCTGGAGAGCAATGCCATCGCCCTCCTGTGGAATCGCAGCAGGTCCTTGGCCTGCTTCTCCCTCACGTCCGAGTCCGGATCCCCCTCGAGCCACTTGGTCAGGTGGAGGTGCCCCTCGGCCGCCAGCTCCCTCCCGTACTCCGAGTTGTTCTGCTCCAGCCGGTCTATGACGTCCTCGACCAGGGACTGGAACAGGGCGTAGGTCCCGGACATCGCGCGCATCTTCGCGCGGAACGACTTCCACTTGGACCTCTGTACTGGGCTCTGCAGCCCGTCCGTGCACCAGTGACAGTCGGCGTGCTCCTTCCCACCGCACGCCTCGCACACCCTCGGAGTGTCCGGCATTTTGTCCATCTCCGTACCGGACATCATAAGTTTCTTGGGCACGGTAAGGTCGTTCAGTTTTTGCGGGCATCGCCAAGTGGTATGGCACCGGCTTCCCATGCCGGAGGAGAAATCCGTCGCGGGTTCGATCCCCGCTGCCCGCTCTGTCTGCGGACGTCGCTCAACGGTAGAGCTCCAGCCTTCCAAGCTGGCCATTGCGGGTTCGATTCCCGTCGTCCGCTCCATGTCAGGGTAGCCAAGCGGTAAGGCACGGAGTTGCAACCTCCGCATCACGGGTTCGACCCCCGTCCTTGACTCCACGCCCCCGTAGCCTAGCGGAAAGGCGCGCGCGTTCTAAGCGTGACAACGCGGGTTCGAATCCTGCCGGGGGTACCGTCTGCCGACCGTCTGGTACTGTGACCTCGACCGATAGGGGTCTTTTGAATACGGTATGACATGGCGATAACGCTGGGCGTCCAGAGGCTGGCCTCCGATCAGGCGAACGTCGTCGTGGCGACGGTCGTCCTCAACACGGACGTCATACTGCCCAACCCTCTGTCCGCCCTCACGGACCCGGCCGTCTTCGTCCAGATCTACGCGATCCTCGGCCTTGACCCGAACGCGTACGACGTCGGACAGCTCTCCCTCCAGGGCGTCCCGACCCCGCTGTTCGGGATCTACACGTACTCGTTCGGCCTCAGGCTCGTCAAGAAGGGGACTGCGGTCACCACCCAGCAGTACATCGGCCCGCCGGGAGTGCCCGGATCCGCCGGCAAAGCCGGCGCGCCCGGACCGCAGGGTTTCGTGGGTCCGGCCGGTCCGACAGGAATCCGGGGCCCGACCGGGCCCGTGGGTCCGACAGGGGCGTACGGGGGCCCTCCGGGTCCGACCGGGGCCGTCGGCTCCACCGGCCCGCAGGGCTCCACCGGCGTGCCCGGACCCGTGGGGGCTCCGGGCTTCACGGGCGTGACCGGGGCGCAGGGTCCGCAGGGGTCCCCGGGTCCGACCGGACCCGGCGGGATCCCCGGGCTGCCAGGAGCCCCCGGGCTGCCAGGAGCCCCCGGCGTCATGGGCCCCACGGGCTCCCTCGGGCCCACCGGGCCGCAGGGGTCTCAGGGTTCGTTCTTCCAGAACCCCGGTCTCAGGCTCACCCTCCAGTCCGGGGTCCCCGTTACGTCTTCCGACATGAGCGGACTGACGACAATATACTACACTCCGTATCTCAACGGGATGATCCACACCTACGACGCAGGCGTGTGGACCCCGCACATCACGGCCGAGATCCTCCTGGGCCTGTCCGGACTCTCCCCGAACAAGAACTACGACGTCTTTGCTTTCTGGTCCGGACTGACCGTCACGCTGGACCTGTCGGCCGCGTGGCTGACGGACAACGCTCGGGCGGACGCTCTCGCGAGGCAGGACGGGATCCTGGTCAAGGCGGCGGACTCGTCCCGCCGCTACGTCGGGACTTTCCGGGCGCGCACCTCGACCAGGACGGACGACACCGAGAACATCAGGGGGCTGTGGAACTACTACAACCGAGTCGACAAGGCCCTGAGGCACGTCTCGACCGATTCTAGCTGGATTTACTCGACCGCCACGTACCGCCAGGCGAACGCCAACGCCGCCAACAAGTTCTCGTTCGTCACCGGGGACGAACAGCTGGTGTACGCGGCGGTGAAGACAATCACGAACGCGACGTCCTCCGGATGGGGCTGCTCCGTCGGAATCGGCATCGACTCCACGACCGTAAACTCTGCGCAGGTGTATGGCGCCATCACGAACATTCCGACCACCTATAGCCCGACGGAGTGCTTGTACGAGGGTATCCCGAGCGTCGGGTACCACCAGTTCAACTGGCTGGAGATATCGGGCGGAATCGCCGTCACCTTCTACGGGAACCTGTCGAACATTCCTTTCTTCCAGTGGGGCATGACCGGCAGGATAGGCTGTTAGGGGCACGGCCGCTCTGCGCGGCAACGGAGCCGCGGATGGAGAGGCAGCAATGGAGAAGAAGTACGACCAGAACTCGCACATCGTCTACGTGGACCCGAAGGGAGTCCCTCACTCGGCCCTCGCGACCGTGTGGTGGGACGGAAACGACGGGACGCAGGTCGCCGCGTACATCGCCGCAAGCGGCGAGCCGGGGTGCAACCTGGTGTACGTGACGGAGGACGGCTCCAAGAAGGACCCGTACGGCAGGCAGCTCGAGAGGTCGACCTCGGTCGTCCACAAGAGCAAGCAGGCCGCCCACGGCAACTTCTGGTGCTGGCCGGACGAGATGAGCATCTGACGTAGGACAAATCCGGCCTTGATCGGCACCGATGAGGCACCGATGGTCAAGGTTTCGCTGCCGCGCAGAGCGGCCGTGCTGGACGGGCGGGCTCCATCGCTGTAACGTGCGGCCCGTGAAGAAGATCATTTTCGCTGCCGCTCTCTCGATCGCCGCCTGCAACAGCTCGCCGGATCCGGCAGGGGCGGGCCCCCGGACTACCGCCGTGCCCCTGGGACCGTCGGCCGCCCCGGATGCCGCCCTGGCGGACTCAGGGGCCGCTGAGACCCCTCCGCGCCCGTTCGCAGTACTGTCGTCCTTCGAGACCAGGTACGCCTACCTGGGGAACCGTGGGAAGAATATCGAGCGGGCGGCGATAAAGTCCGCCCGCCTGGAGCCGGGCCAGACGTTCTCCTTCAACGCGGTCGTCGGACCGCGGACGGCCGAGAACGGCTTCCTGAAGGCCCCCGTCATTCTCAAGGGGGAGCTCTCCGACGGGGACGGGGGCGGCGTCTGCCAGGTATCGTCGACCCTCCACGGGGCCCTGCGGAACGCCGGGCTCGAGATCGTCTCGAGGACCCCCCACTCCCGGCCGTCCTCCTACGTCCAGCTCGGGATGGACTCGACCGTCGTTTGGCCGGACGTCGACCTGAAGGTCAAGAACACGCTCCCGTGCCCCGTGGAGATCCGAATGTCGGTCCTCCCGTCGAAAGTCCCGGGGGAGAGGATCCTCCGGGCCGAGGTCTGGGGTTCGTCCGACCCCGTCCCGGCTCCTTCCTACAGGTTCTCCTCGAGAAAGAAAGACCCGTTCAGCAGGCTCGTCCGGCGGCCTGACGGAGGCGCGCCGGACTCCGTGAAGAGAGTCCAGAAGGGCGCCGCCGGACAGGACGTCCTGTCCACCATCGTATGGCAGGGCGGACGGACGGAGACGTGGAGATCCTCATATCCGCCGACCGAGGAGATCTGGGAGGTCGGGGAGGGGGCGGCGGACGACATCGGCTCATGGGAGCCGCCCCAGGACGCCGGGGCCCCCGATGCGGGAGTCCGCGACGCGTCCACAGACTAGCGCACGTTAGCTCAGCCGGTAGAGCGGCCGTTTCATACGCGGCGTCTTGCGGGGGTTCGAGTCCCTCACGTGCGACCAGCCATGACCGTCCTATGGGCGGCCACACCGTGGCGTCATCAAGAACGAGCGTGAGGCCCGTCCACCGAACCAGTGTCCGGTCCATGCCGGCCGTCCGGCCGGACGGGACCGAGGATCTGAAGAAGTCCGGGACGTGCCCCGTGTGCGGCGGGAACGTCGTCGAGAAGGTCGACATCAAGGAGGGGGACAGGCGGCACTACATGAGGCCGGACGGGCTCCACTGCACGAAGTGCGGGATCAAGTTCGAGTTCATGCCGCCCGAGGGCGTAGCCTCCAGACGGTGACCGGGACGGAGCCACCCTTTATCGTCCTCCGAGGACGTGAAGTTCGACGTCAACAGATCCGACGCCTGGTACCTCGCCATAAGCGAGTTCCTTGAGGCGAACTCGGGCGACGAGGATGCCCGGATGCCGGGGACGCTCGTGTCAGCCCTGTGCAGGGTCCTGTCCGACGCCATGGAGGGCGTCGACTCCGACCCGCAGAAGAAGATCGAGGCGGTCGCAAGGCTCACCGCTCAGGCCATGGGCCTGCGGGATCCGATCGTCATAATCAAGTATCCGACCGACGAGCTCAACTAGCTCTTCAGGAGGCCGTAGACGCCGAACGAGAGCTTCTGGACGGCGCCTTCCTCGATGAGGCTCCTGAGCGCCACGTGTACGACGGACTGTGACCCGCCGGACTTCTCCTGAAGCTCCGAGAACTTCACGCCCTCGGTCCGGCCCCGGAGGATCCGGAGGATCTTCGTCTTGGTGCGGGACGGCTTGCGCTTCTGCCCGGGCTCGGACTCGGCGGACGGGGTCGCCGTCACGCTCACCCTGCCGGTCTTCACCAGCTTCTTGAAGCCGGCGAGCAGGTCCAGGAGCTCCCCGCTGACCTTCGCCACCTCGTCGCGCTTCGCCTGGATGGCCACGGACGTCTGAATGATCTGTTCAGTCTTGTTCGACATTGATTCCTCCGGGCGCCGCTACCGGGACTGTCGGAAGACTTACGGCCCTGCGGCCGCGCACTTCACCCTCCCTCGGACGCGGCCTTCTTGCGCCCCTCGGCGCCCTTCTTGGCGTGCCATGCGGCCCACTCCGCGTCCGTCCTGATCGGGAACAGCGTGAGGGCCTTCCCCTTCATCGACTCGTACGTGAGCGCCGTGCAAGGCTGGAGCTTGATCGTGTACCAGCCCTCGTCGTCCAGCCACGCCACTCCGACCCGGGCGTAGTCCCCGGTCTCCAGATCCTTGACCTTCAGCTCGTGGGTCGGCTTCTTTCCTGACATCCGCCAGGTTACAGTTCGCGGGGGTAGTCCTCTGGGAGGGCACCGGCTCGACAAGCCGGATCAGGCGGGTTCGATTCCCGCCCCCCGCACCTCACATGAAGTCGCTGCGCTTCACGCCGTAGTACGAGTACGGATCCCTGCGGTACGCCTCGCTGTCCGCGCGGTCCGCCTTGGCGTCCGGCCACACGTCGGACTCGAACTCGTCCCGGACCTTCTTCATGTACGCCAGGTCGTACGCCTTGAAGGGCGCGGACAGGATGATGTCCGAGACGACGTCCTCGTTCGGGTCGACCGGGGTTCCCCCGACCTCCGCGGAGACCGCCTCCTCGAACTCCGGCTCGCTGATGTCGTCGCTCGAGTGCATCCCGTCCTCGTCCGCCTCGACCTCCGTCGTGGCGCGGATTGAGACCCTCCCGGAGAGGGTGAACGGGGACCCCGCGGCCGTCCCGGAGTACGTCACCGTGCACGACCAGACGTCGTCGGCCCTCTTCTCCTCCTCGAACTCCCCGTGGGAGGCCCCCGTCATGACCACCTCCCCGGCGAGCGCCGCGAGGACGCGGCGGAGGTCCCCGGCCACGGCCGAGGCCGACGGCTCCATGGACGCCTCGATTCCGGACGCGATCCTCACGAGCTCCGACGACACGTCCTTGGGCTTCATGGCTTTTCTCCGGGACAAAAGGTCTGTCCAGCGTACAGGGAGCCTTCGGCCATTTCCGGCTGTACGGTGATCCGTGGACCAGGACACGATAATAGCGACGGCCTCCTCCGGCCGTCGCCTAACCCGGCCGGTAGCCGGGGTACGTCCTATAAACGTATGCGGCGCGGGTTCAACTCCCCGGCGGCCGACCGCATCCCGTAGCGTACGGGATGGTGAAGATAGCGTGCATCCCGGGCGGACCTGGCCAGAACTTCCTCCTGTCCGCTGAGTCGAGGGCCAGGTTCCCGAGGGGGGCCCCCTCGGTAGTCGTGGACGGCGAGCTGGAGCCCGCCCTTGATCCCAAGTGTCTGAGGGCGGTCCTGAAGACCTTGGCGCCGGACGCCCACGTGAGGGAGTCAATCCTGGTCGTAGATCAGGGCGGGAAGCAGATAAGGTACCTCGAGGTCCTCTGACCTCGGAAGTGACTGTCAAGTGAAGGGGTTGTGACGGAAACGGAAGACGTTAGCCTCGAGCTAGTCCTGAGACTCTAGCTTGAGGTGAGGGTCTCAGGCCCATGGGAGTTCGATCCTCTCCAACCCCACCAGTTTTGAGGCAACCACGCCTCTAACCCGAAAGGGAAGCCAGTGAGAAAAAGACGGAGAAGGCGAGGGTAGGAACATGAACGCGCGCACGCTTGTACTGACGAGGTCGTATACGCCGCACCAGATCTCCTTCTGGGGCGACGCGATCGGGAAGCTCTTCACGGACCGGGTCCAGGTGCTCGAGGAGTACGCGGGCGACGAGCACGTCGTCGGCGTCATCCCGGAGTCGCGGGTCGGCGAGTTCCCCCAGGTCGCCCGCGCATACCCGTCGTACGCGGGGGGCGATCTGGTGATCCGCGTGCCCGCCGTCATGCGGCTCACGGAGTACCATGGGACCCTCAAGCGCGGCGTGAAGTTCTCCAGGATCAACGTCTTCACCCGCGATGGGTTCAGGTGCCAGTACTGCGGGGAGCGCAAGCCCTCCAAGGAGCTGAACTACGACCACGTGAAGCCGAGGCACCTCGGAGGGCGGACGGTCTGGGAGAACATCGTGGCGTCATGCTACCCGTGCAACAGCCTCAAGGCCAACCGCACGCCGGAGCAGGCGGGCATGCGGCTCCGCAAGGCGCCGTACAAGCCCAAGACGCTCCCGATGACGGGGCCCAGGATCTCGCCCCTCGAGGTCCACCCCTCGTGGCTCCCGTACTGCGTGAGCTTCCTCGAGGACGAGGCTATCTCCGCGTGAAGGGCCGGCGGACCCCTGGCCTCCGAATAGGAGGCCAGGGGTCCGCCGGCTCCGCCTTGTTTGCGCCCCGGCGGCGTTGTGCTCCGGAGCTTCAAATCCTGGCTCAGGCTCCTATTGGCCCGCGGGGCCATGGCGTCTATATGGACGAGGGTCGCCGCGAGGTGGCTGAGGGCCGCGATCCCGCTGAAGGTCCGCATCAACATGATGGTGATAGAGGACGTCGCCGCACGCCTCCATCCGGGCCGCGAGGGCGACATGGACGCTCAGAACGACGCGTCCACGGCCATCTCGGACTCCACCTACCAGCTGATCGACGACCTGTCCAAGGCCGTCGAGTCCGACGTCAGGGCGGCCCAGTCCGCCCGATGATCCACGAGTCCCACGCCGCACCGGAGCACGGGGCCGCATCCACGGCCTGCACCAGGTAGCCGGAGCTCCGGGACTCCAGGACGCAGGACGAGACCGTCACGTGCGACTCCCCCGGATCGTGCACGCAGACGTCGTCCGCCACCCTCCCGGTCGAGTGCGAGGCAAGGACCTTCTTCATGCGCTCTGAGCGGGCCTCGGCCTCACCCACCGTCTCCCCCATGGCCCTCCTGATGAGCCCGCACCGCGGGACGTCCCAAGTGTCCAGCCCGAACCCGGTGACGACGTGGAGCCCCCCGGCGAGCTCCGCCCTGACCACCCTCTCCGAGCTCCCGTCCGACTCCCAGACCACGAGCCTGGACCGGTCGGCCACGATGAGCCTGAACCCGCTGTAGCGCCTCGGGTCCAGCTCGTCCGCCCACGCGGACGCCTGCGCCACGGACCCGGCCCCCATGGCCCTCATGACGAGCGCTCCGCGAGACTCCCTTCCGCGGATGCCCCTGACGTCGTCCCTGTCGGTCAGGGCGGCGAACAGCCCGCGGTCGTTCGCCCCGATCCACGTCCCGCCGCCGACGTCCAGCGGATAGAGGGCATCCCCTCCGTCCCGGATCTCGAAGTGCGACGACGGCCTGTCCGGCCGCTCGTCCCTGTTCGCGCCGACCATGAGCGCACCCGGCTTCCAGTCCAGTATCACCGTGCACATCTTATCCCCGTCTTCCTGGAGTCCTTCAGAGCGGCCCTGGCGACCGCGACCACGTGGCTCATCGGCGCCAGCGCGCCCACGCCCGTCTCCCCGCACGCGAGGGTCTTTCTGACCGGCTCCACGACCAGGACGCCCATCTCCTTCAGGGAGGCAACGTTCTTCTGGACGGCCGGATGTAGCCACATCTGGGTGTTCATCGCGGGGGCTACGATCACGGGCTTCCTCCCGGACGCGAGCCAGACGGACATGAGTAGGTTGTCGCAGATCCCGTTCGCCATCTTCCCGAGCGAGTTTGCGGAGAGCGGCGCGATCACGAGGACGTCCATCCACTCACGGAGTTCGATGTGCAGGATCGGGTCCCCGACCTTCTTCCACCGTGACGGCCTCGGCCATTCGTCCTTTTCCGTCAGGACCGTCGCCCTCGGATGGAAGTCCGTGAACCGGGTCGCGGCCGCAGTCGCTACGACGCGGACGTCGTCCCCGACGAACGCGTCCACGAGCTTCATCCCGAGCGTCGCGGCCACGGACCCGGTGACTCCGAGAAGGACCTTCAACGGACCCTCCGCTCGACCTCGTCGAGCAGGGCCGAGGGGAGCTCGGACCTGTCCACGCTCTTTTCTGCCCCCTCGCCGACGATGTACGCCCTATCCCTCGACCACTCGAGGCAGTTCGCCACGATCAGGTCCGCGCCGGAGTGCTCCCTGCTCGCCCTGGAGATCGCCAGGAGCTCGGCGTCCGAGATCCCGACCTGGAGCTTGAACTTCACGAGCACGCCCTTGAACCCCCACCCCCTGACCTCGTCGACGATCTTCCTGGTCGGCACGAGCTCGAGGTACATCCTCTCGTAGCTCGAGCCGACCTTCCCCGAGCTGTCCAGGGGCTGCATGTTAGGTCCGAGCACCCTCGAGACCGAGTAGTCGCTCACCGCGGCGGAATGGATAACGCAGTCGTACCCGCCCCCGGAGATCTCGGACCGCATGGCCTCCTCGAGCTCGTCGAACGTCCGGTACTCCAGGAATGCGCACGCCCCCCTCGGGGAGTCGTTCATCCCCGGGTTCCCGATCAGCGTCACGTCGTGGCGCCTGTTGCAGCCCTCGGACGCGATGGACACCGCGGTCCTCCCGCGGAACACGTTCGATATGACCCGGACCTTGTCGATGGGCACCCTGGTGTTCCCGCCCGTTACGAGGATTTTCATGGGCAAGGTTACAAAGGTAGGGTTACGACTTCCGGAGGCCAAGGTCCGACGTGAGCTTCAAGCGCAGAAAGAGCCTCAGGGAGAGCGAGAAGGAGCTGCGCCACGAGCGCGGGCCGGGCGGCTTCCGGCTTTGCCGATGGTGCAAGAGGGAGGTCAGCCCCCCGCGCAAGACGTTCTGCTCCGACGCGTGCGTCCACGAGTGGAAACTCCGGTCGAGCGGAAAGTACCTCAGGGAGCACGTCTACAGGAGGGACCTGGGCCGCTGCAACTCTTGCAAGGTCGACACGCGCCTTCAGAAGATAGTCCTCGAGGACTCTCTCAGTGCGTGCTCCTACGACGAGAAGCACCTGGAGTACTCCGCGTTGATAGCCTCCCTGGTCCTCACGCGCTCTGAGGCCAAGAAGTCGCTATGGCAAGCCGACCACGTCAAGCCCGTTGAGGACGGCGGGGGCGAGTGCGGAATAGAGAACATGCAAACTCTTTGCATTGCCTGCCACAAGAAGAAGACCGGAAGGCAGGCCTCGTACAGGGGCCAGCCGCACGCGATCAAACCGCTGGGCGCGAAGAGGCTCCCGGGCCTGGACGGGCTCAAAGGATTCAAGGGGGTCAACAAGAAGTTCGAGTGACGCGTTTGGAAGGTGAACCGGCCGGGGGTCGGCTCCGCTTGGAAAGCGGCAGGGCGCCGAAAGGCGCTGAGTTTCGAGTACTCCATCTTCCGCCACGGAGGGTTAGCCTAACGGTAAGGCACCGGCTTTGAACACCGGCGTGACCCTGACCGGTCTTGGGGGTTCGATTCCCTCACCCTCCGCTATTTCGACAGAACCTCCAGCGGGTCCTCCGGGACCGGCAGAGCACAGATCTCAGAGGGTTGTGCCAGATAGTCTTCGTCGAGGCACCGGAAGACCTCGTGGGGGGCGCCGCGCAGGTCCCGGCGCCCGGCGTGCTTCTCCATGCCGTTCGGCACGTACAGGGCGTGCTCCGCCCACCTGTTCTCCCCGGCGAGCCTCCAGTTCTCCCCCAAGAACACCAGACCCCTACCTCGCTTCAGCTTCATGTCCTCCTCGACCTTCATTGGAGGTTACAGACGGAGGCTTTCCCATGATCGACGACTGCCCCAAGGGGCCCGGTCCGGAGCGGGACAGGTGGGTGTACGACGCCGTCGCGTCCGGCAACTTCGAGGCAAACTTCTCGGAGGTCCTCAGTTCCGTCGGCGGGCACGAGGCCAGGTTCTACGTCTTCTCCGACGCCCTGAAGGTCGGGGGCGTGCGCGTGAACGTCACGGCGGAGCTTCAGCAGATGATCGCCGACCTGCTCGGATGCTCTCTCCTGACGCCCAAGCTCGCGGACCTCATCTGGATCCAGAGAGAGGTCGGACTCAAGCCGCATCCGCGCCAGATAACCTCCTCCACGGAGGCCATGATCGAGCACAGCCAGAAGATCGACGAGGACCTGTCGAAGTTCTCCGAGAGCCCGGCCGGGAAGCTGATCTGCACGGTCGGAAAGCACTGGGTGCTGGACAACGACCTGCTGTCCCACCCCGGCATGGCGGAGAACTATGGCTGGCACTTCGACGGACCGGACTTCCAGGGCATCCACGGAGAGGCCGTCGCCACGCTCACGAAGGACGAGCACGGCCAGTATGTGAGGCTCATTCAGGGGCGCGGCTGGAGGCACGACGTCCATCACGTCGACTACAGCCAGACCTGCGTCCTAGTCTCCAGGGCCTGCATCGTCGACGGCGCACGGATGCTCCTCGAGGACGTCCTCCGTGATCCCGCCCTGGCGTCCCTGGCGAGCCACAACGACCCTCTCAAGATCCTCCGGCAGCCGGGCGTGCCGGAGTTCGCCGGGACGCCCCTGGTCTTCGGTCCGGAGCTCCCGGACGCCGAAGGTCTGCAGGTCTAGGACGACATACCCCCGGCAGACCTTCTCCTCACAGCCTCCCTGGCGGAGACGAGGACGGCGGACGTCCTACTGCCGCACTCGGAGGAGACAGAGCACACCGCCGAGTGCGGCCTGGCGTCGCCCTCGAGCCTCACCAGCGGGGCGTACGCGGGCCTAAGGTGGGCCGGAACCCCGGCCGCCTCCAACGTTGTCATCCTGAGGGCGTTCGCGCTGTCGCCGGCGCCCGGCAGGTTCCCGGGGGTCCAGCTGACCCCGTTGAACATGAGCTCCTGGTTCACGAGCGGGACCTGGGCCAGGACCGGCTGGTTCTGGATCCCGATCACGTTCTGTGCGACGTTGCTCCCCGACAGGTCCTGTCCGGCGACGAACGACGTCCCGGCGGGTCCGGGCGGCCCCGCGGCCCCGGGCGTGCCCCCGGTGAACCCCAGGGTGGGCTCTATCGCTACACCGTCGTTCGGCCTGAGCATCGCAAAAGAGCAGGAACTAACGGCCTATCGGGGCTAACGGCGCAGTGGACTCAAGACGCGCCGGCCTGCCGTCACCAGTGAATGAGGGACTTCCACTCTTCCGGAATACCCAACGTCGGTCCCGCCGAAACCCTGTCCACGGAGTGGGACATGAACAGCCTGTGTTTATCCCCTACATAGCTCCTCTGCTTTTGGAGGAACGAGTCATAGTCGATCATCCAGGCATGGAACAGGACGAGGTTCGGGTCGGGCTTCAGTGCCTCGGCCCCGAAACACCTGTGGAAGCCGTTCGTCCACCTTGACGGGACCTTTGAGACGAGAACCTTGTCGTACCGCGGGAGCTTGCACATTCCCTTGCGGTCCTGAAGGACGCTCTGGCCCTCAACGAGGGCCAGAGGCGGTTCTTTCCCGAACTTGTGGACGCAGTGCCATCCTGAAGCCCGGGCCTGATTCTGCTCGCTCGCCCGGAACCTTTCCAGGAACTTGAACAAGCCCTCATGATCTGAGGTCAAGAGAAACTCGTCCACGTCCGTGTATACCACGACCTCATATCGTCCCAGAAGGCTCTCCTGGAACGACTGGACGGACTCTCTCAGCCTGATTAGGTCGTACCTGCTGCCGGGCTTTGTCTGGCTGACTTTCACGTCCGGAAAGCGCAACTTCATGTCCTCTAGGCTCGAGTCAGAGCTGGAGTCGTCCAGGACGAACACGTCGACCGTCGGAGAGAGTCTGCAATAGTAGTTACACCATAGCCTAAGGAACAGGCTCTCGTTGTGGACAACCGTGAAGACTGCGTAGGGCTTCATGTGCCCCGCTACACGATCGTTCCGTCCGCCTTCATCCAGTTCACGCCGTCCCACCAGATCGGCCTGTTGAGCGTCGTGTCGAAGAACTGCTCCCCAACCCGTGGGAAGGGTGGCCTTGCCGCCGTCAGTCCGCTCCACGGTCCCGTGAGCGGACTGACGAGAGATCCTCCAACGTTCAGGATCTGCACAGGAAGTCGTACGGAGTCGTCATTCCGAAGGGTGACGGTGACGCCTCCGGCCGCTCCGACCATGTACGGCCAGTAGTCGGTCAGTAGGCTCGCCGACCTCTCCACCTGGAGCATCATCTCCGAAGCACCGTCAGCGTCTATGACGGGGACCGTCGCTGGCGGAAAGAACGTACCGAAGGTGGAGTTCACCCAGTGGATCTCGCCATGGTAGGCCGTAATCCGGATGGGGGAGACCGTCCACGAGGCCGAGAACACTCCGACGGTGCAGTTGGTGAGGAAGAATCCGTAGAGGTTGGCGACTATCATGTTGAAGTCGCCCGTGTTGTTCGCCAGCTGGACGTCCTCGAACGAGAACGGGTTCAGTATCTGGGCGCCGGTCTCGAAGAAGATGGTGTAGGCCAGAATGTCGACTGAGAGAGGGACTGGCACCATTCCCTTGAACTTCGTCTTCCCGAGGCAGTCCACCACGGGGGTGGCGACCGTCACGGTTGCCGTTCCGAAGTTGAACTGGCCGTCCACGTAGACGTCCACCAGCCCGTTTTCAGCGCTTATCTTTGCCGCCACCTCAGCCCATGTGTTGACATGATCATCCGCGCTCGGAACCCCGGGGCGCCATATGACGTGCGGGATGAGGCTAGAGCCTGGCGGGCCAGCGGCCCCAGGCGGACCAGCCGCTCCGGGCGTGCCTCCGGTGAACCCTAGGTTGGGCTGCACGGATCTATCGTTCGGCTTTAGCATCGACAAATAGCTCGGACTAACGGCCTACCGGCTCTGCGTGTAGGATCCCGGATGCCGTCGAACAAGAACGGGGACGACTTCTCCAGCCTTTTCGCACCCTCTCCGGTGTCGGGCTCCTCGATCGTGACCGGCTCCGAGGAGCTCGCCGCGGAAGCGAGGAGGCTCGGGTTCGGCGCGGTGGTCTCCAAGCACCTGGATAGAGGGAAAGTATACCTCGTCAAAGAGCCGGAGTCGTTCGGAGTGCTTCCCGTCCGGTCCGAGCTCACGGTCCTTCCCGCCGATGCCCAAAAGGATATGGCCATCGGGTGGAAGATTACCGAGACGGTCGGCATCGGCGTGTTCAACCCGCGCGGGCTCGGGAGGCTCAGCGCGGACCGCGAGCTCGTGCTGATTGAAACTCCGGTCCCCGGGTTCCCGGATCACAGGATCAGGGCCGTATGGACCGTGGGCGGTACGAGGGCGGAGTCCGTCAGGAAGAGGGGCAGCAAGGACCAGTCCGTCGTGCTCGGGATCATTGACGAGGCCGGGTTCGTCCCGTCGGAGGACCCTAAGTCCTACGGGCTCCGTCCGAACGGCCCGCAGTGGGACGACTTCGTCCGTGAGGCGTCAAGGCTCCACGTCGCGGCCTCCGTCATGGAGTCCTGAGATGACCGTCGCCCTGTTCTGCGGAAGCCGCGAGTGGGCGGATCCGGAGCCCGTCCGGGCCGAGATCGCCCGCCTGGAGCCCGGGGACATCGTCATCCACGGGGATCAGAGGGGCGCGGACCTGATCGCGGACACGGAGGGGCGCCGGGCCGGGCTCGAGGTCGTCTCCATGGCGGCCGATTGGGACCTCGGTCCGGCCGCGGGCCCGCTCCGCAACGACAGGATGCTCAGGACCCTCCTCGCGGCGGGCCGCACCTTCGGCCAGCCGGTCCGGGTCCTGGCCTTCCATCACGACCTCCTGCTCGGCGTCGGGACCCGCGACATGGTCCGCAAGTCCATGCGGGCGGGGATAAGGGTGCGCGCATTTCTGTCCAAGAGCGTCCTCGCCGACAGGGTCGGGACGCACATGGAGTGCGAGGACTGCGGGGTGCCATACCTCAGGCACCCCGACGTCACGTCGGAGACGGACTGGAACGGCGACCCGTTCCTGCACCTGTCCTGCCGCGGGCAGTTTCTGAAGCTGTAGCCGTCAGATCCGGCCCTCTCCGCACGTCGTAGATACCGGGCCCGCGAGTGTAGTGTTCGCCCAGACGGAGACCGACAACATGACCGAGATGACCATCTCCCAGGCGCTGCGGCGCATGAAGAAGCTCAAGGGCCAGATCGCCGAGCACCTGGACCGCGCAACCCGCGCCGTCTCGTACGCCGAGAAGAGCCCGCCGGCCTTCGACTTCGCGAAGTGCATGGAGGCGGCCGGGGCCGTCCGCGCGGAGCTCGTCGCACTGGACGCGGCGGTGGCGGTCGCGAACGCCACGACGGAGCTCGAGTTCGACGGCGCCAGGATGCCCCTCGTCCAGGCCGTGAAGACGCTCCAGGAGCTCAAGGGACAGATCACGTGGGTCAAGGCCCTGCCCGTCCAGGCGCAGGCCGAGATCGTGGTCGAGACGACGGAGTACGCCGAGGTGAACGGCGACTATAAGCACGTCAGGGTCGAGAAGAAGCACATGTGCGCCCTCCCCGAGGCGAAGCGCGCCGAGCTCACGGCCTCCCTCCAGGACCGCTTCGACAGGCTGAACGACGCCGTCGAGACCAAGAACCACCGGGCGGCCATCGCCGCCCAGTAACAGACTGGGGGCGGAGGGAAGGCAGTAGGACGCGGCCCACCTCGACCTTCGGGTCGGGATCAACCCGCAAGGGTTTACAACCTGCCAAAACCTCCGATATTGGAGCAGTTAGGGTTCAGACTCCGGAGCGCCCAGCACTCAGCAATGAGCACCTAGGCTTGAGCCCTCTCTAAAGGGCAGCGCCCGACTTCCAGAACTCCGCCCCCACTTTTTGCGTAAGTCCGCCAAGCCCCAGCGTAAGATTCCGGGCCATGGAGATGGACGAAGAAGACTTTAGGATCAAGGTCAGGCCGAGCCCCCCGCCTAAGGGGAGAGCGCCGCGCCCCCCTCCGCTGCTCGCCGTGGTGCGCCGGGCCGTCCTCCAGGAGACGGAGGACCTCGTCCTCCGTCACAAGGTCGCACGCCAGGTCTCGGCGACCGAGGCGGACGTCGGCGTTTGTTTCGGACTCCTGGAGAAGGAGGGAGTCCTCGAGCTCAGGCCCGTCCCGAAGGACGAGGTCTTCAGGATCGGCAACTCGTGGGTGAAGTGGGACGGGAAAGGGTGGGCCGTACACGAGTTCGCACGCCTCTCCCTCGGGATCCGGAAGGATCCGCGCCAGACCCCGTCCAAGAGGGAGATCGACCGGCATTCCCGGAAGAACCCGATGGAGTACGTGGAGTGGGACGGACGGGCGCACTACGTGATCCGCGGCACGGCGTTCCTCAGGGCGGCCAAGAAGGCCGGGCTCCCCGCGGACCCGAGGTCGCCCTGGGCCTGCGCTTGCGGCACGTCGAACAAGTACGACAGCAAGAACTGCGGCATGTGCTACAAGAGCAGGATAGAGCCCGCGAGCCGCTCCTATCCGGACGCGGGTAAGGTCCGGATCTGCGAGAGGTGCGGAGGCCAGATGGAAATGAGGCGCAAGAAGGGTTCGAAGCTCCACCCGGACCACGGGCTAAGGAACTGCAACCTTCATGTCGTGATCGGAGTCATGGATGAGTAACAGGACCCTGCCGTACCCGTTCCTGAAGTGGGCCGGCGGGAAGGCCCGGATGATCGGCCGCATCGTGTCCAGGCTCCCCGACCGGATCGGGACCTACTACGAGCCGTTCATCGGAGGGGGTGCCGTCTTCTTCGAGCTCGCCCGCGAGAAGCGGTTCAAGAAGGCGGTCATCGGCGATCTGAACGCCGACCTTGTGAACTGCTACAAGGTCGTGAAGTCCGACGTGGACGGCCTCATCGCCGAGCTCCTGAAGAAGAAGTACGTCTACGCCAAGGACGCATACCTGGAGATCCGGGCTCTGGACTCCAAGTCCCTTGCGCCCGTCGAGGCGGCCGCGCGCATCATCTACCTGAACCGAACGTGCTTCAACGGCCTCTACAGGGTGAACCTCAGCGGCCAGTTCAACGTCCCGTTCGGAAGCTACGCGAGCCCTGTCATCGTCGACGAGCCCGCCCTGCGAGGCGCAAGCGCCGTCCTCAAGAACGTCAGGATCGTACACGGCGACTTCGAGAAGGCGATGAGGGGGATCAAGGCGGGCGACGCCGCCTACCTCGATCCTCCGTACATCCCGCTTTCCGAGACCTCGAGCTTCACCGCGTACAACGAGGGGGGCTTCGGCCCGGAGGAGCACCGCAGGCTGGCGGAGAAGTTCGTGGAGCTCTGGGAGTCCGGGATCCCGGTCGTCCTGTCCAACTCGTCGGCCCCGCTAGCCCTGTCGCTCTACGACGGCTTCGAGAGGATCGAGCTCATGGGGTCGAGGTCGGTCGGAGGGCCGGCCGAGTACAGGAAGCCCGTCAAGGAGATAATCGTCTTCGGGAAGAAGGGGGAGGCCGTTTGCATCGCCTGATCATCGTCGACGACGACCCGATGCTCCTGTCCGCCCTCCGCAGGGGGATGAGAAAGTTCTTCGACGTGGAGACCTACTCCGACGCCTCCGCGGCGCTCGCGTTCCTTGCGTCCGGCGGACGGGCGGACGCCGTCCTGAGCGACGTCACTATGTGCCCGATGGACGGTAAGGCCTTCAGGGCCGCCCTCCTGGCCGCGAGGCCGGACCTCGAGGGCCGGGTGTTCATGATGTCCGGCGGGGCGACGGAGCCGTCCCTCGCCGACTTCCTGAGGACCACGCC
>Ga0315275_10000594_pt1 | contig 30359 bp, 25 predicted proteins | sample YL17G03_0_MG_FD_205557 | JGI IMG/M metagenome (GOLD analysis project Ga0315275, IMG submission 205557) | Sediment microbial communities from Yellowstone Lake, YNP, Wyoming, USA - YL17G03_0 | ecosystem: Environmental > Aquatic > Freshwater > Lake > Sediment | place: USA: Wyoming | collected...
TGGCGTTGTTGGTGGAGGGGACTTGATAGCTGCGGCGGAGCTGGCGCCCCAGCTTATCCCGGAAGCGCTCATGGGTCTGCTGGTAGCAGACCAGTCGGTGCCAGCGGCTAAGCCCTTCGGGCCGCCATGGCGGTCGCAGAGCGACCTAGCCATTCTCCAGGAGGTCCAGGGTGAGCATCCGCAGGGCGTATTCAGGAGACTGCTGCTGCCCTTTGCGGGGAGGGCGAGTCTGACGGAATTGCTGGTGCAGCCAGCGGATCGCCGCCAAGCCCTTGTCGTCGAGTTGCTTGAGCGCGTCCACCACCGGCCGGCGCTGGCCGCGATGCCAGCCCATGCCGGCGCGGCCGCAACGGGGGCAGGCGGCAGGCCGGGCCTCGGTACTAGCGGACAACTCGGGGAAGGCGATGGCTTCTTTCATGGCGGCGACTCCTGGTGCAGTCAGGCTGCAAAATCCCACTTGTCGCCAAGTTCGCGACCCCTACCGAAACTCCTCCCGCTAGGTGTTACCAGTTACGGCTGACGGAACCTCTTGACGAGGCGCGGGGGATTCGCTATGCTAGTAGGCCGACGGCGCCAGGCCGGCTAGTTCCTGCCGCCGCCGCATTCCGCGAGGCTGCGTCACTGGCTCGGGTCACCGTTAGGCGGCCTGGGCCGGTCTGTCTCTGTGTGCGGCCTCGGGCGACGGTCGGTGACCACACGGCCACGCGCTCTGGGATACCAGGCTCGCGGCCGTTGTAGCTCAGACACTCAATAACTACTGGGAGGTGATGGTATGCTCCGCCCACTCGGTGATCGCATTGTCGTGAAACCGGGGAAGGAAGAGGAAGTGACAAGGGGCGGCATCGTGCTGCCAGACACGGCGAAGAAGAAGCCGCGCGAGGGTGAGGTGCTGGCGGTGGGGCCGGGCAAGGTGCTGGAGAACGGTCAGCGCGCTGCGATGGAAGTCAAGGTCGGCGATGTCGTCGTCTACTCGGAGTATGGCGGGACCACGATCGAGGTCGGCAAGGACGAGTACGTCATCCTGGATGAGGGCTCTGTCCTGGCGATAAAGACTGACGAGAAGAAGAAGAAGTAGGGTGCCGCGTTGGCGGCGCTGCGTCTACAAGGTTTCGAGGATTACCAGAGAGGAGAAAGTGCATGGCTGCCAAGATGCTTCTGTACAGCGAGGAGGCACGACGAGCCCTGCAGCGTGGGGTCAGCGCCGTCGCGGCAGCCGTCAAGGCTACGCTTGGCCCCAAGGGTCGGAACGTCGTCCTCAGCAAGAAGTGGGGCTCTCCCACCATCACCAAGGATGGCGTCACCGTCGCGAAGGAGATCGAGCTCGAGGACCCATATGAGAACATGGGCGCGCAGCTCGTCCGCGAGGTCGCGAGCAAGACCAACGACGTAGCCGGTGACGGAACCACTACTGCGACCGTGCTCGCGGAGGCCATCGTCGAGCAAGGGATGAAGAACGTCGCCGCCGGTGCGAACCCGATGCTGCTCAAGCGCGGTATCGAGAAGGCGGTAGACAGCATCGTCGGCGAGATCAAGAGGATCGCCAAGCCCGTTGATACCAAGGAGGCGATCGAGAACCTCGCTTCCATCGCGGGCAACGACGCCGAGCTGGGCCGCTACGTCGCCGACGCGATGGACAAGGTCGGCAAGGAAGGCGTCATCACCGTCGAGGAGTCCCGCGGCACCGAGACGACCGTGGATGTCGTCGAGGGCATGCAGTTCGACAAGGGGTACATTTCGCCTTACTTCGTGACCGACCCCGAGCGCATGGAGACGGTGCTCGAGGACCCCTTCATCCTCATCCAGGAGGAGAAGATCAGCTCGGTGGCGGACCTGCTGCCGCTGCTGGAGAAGGTGGCCGCCGCCCGGCGTCCTCTGCTCATCGTCGCCGAGGATGTAGATGGCGAAGCGCTTGCCACGCTCGTTGTGAACAAGGTACGCGGCACCTTCCAGGCGGCCGCGGTGAAGGCGCCCGGGTTCGGCGATCGCCGCAAGTCGATGCTCGAGGATATCGCCATCCTCACCACTGGGACCTTCCTCTCCAAGGACCTGGGGATGAAGCTCGAGAACATCTCCCTGGGCGAACTGGGCCAGGCGAAGAAGATCGTCATCACCAAGGACGACACCACCATTATCGAGGGGGCCGGCAGCCACGAGGCGATCAAGGGCCGGATGGAGCAGATTCGCCGGCAGATCGAGGACACCGATTCCTCCTACGACCGGGAGAAGCTCCAAGAGCGGCTGGCCAAGCTCGCCGGGGGCGTCGCCGTCATCAAGGTCGGCGCAGCCACCGAGACCGAGCTGAAGGAGAAGAAGCATCGCTTCGAGGACGCGCTGTCAGCGGCGCGCGCGGGCGTTGAGGAAGGGCTCGTTCCGGGTGGTGGAGTTACCTATCTCAACGTCTCACACGTGCTGGACGGCGTCCGCAAGAGCGCCCGCGGTGACGAGAAGATCGGCGTGGATATCGTCCGGCGCGCGCTCGAGGAGCCGCTTCGCACCATCGCCAACAACGCGGGGGCCGAGGGCTCCGTCGTCGTCGCTCAGGTGAAGGAGGCGAAGCCCGGCATGGGCTTCAACGCTCTTACCGAGCAGGTCGAGGACATGCTCAAGGCCGGTATCGTTGACCCGGCCAAGGTCACCCGCTCGGCGCTGGAGAACGCTGCCTCGATCGCCGGTATGCTTCTCACCACCGAGGCGCTGGTCGCCGAGAAGCCAGAGAAGGAAAAGGCCCCCGCCATGCCGCCGGGCGGCGGTGGGATGGACTACTAGACTGAGCTGACGCTGGGATAAGACGGGAGCTGTAGGGCAGGAGCTTGCCTCCTGCCCTACGCTTTTTCCCCGGTGGCGGAGGGTGACGATGTCATCACGAGAGCGATTGCTGGCCGCGATAGACGGCACGCCGGGCGCGCCGATTCCATGTTCGTTCATGATCTTCCGCGCGCTGCGGTTGAGGTGCCGCGACGAGTATGAGTTCGCCGAGCGCCAGGCGGAGATGGGTGTCGACAGCCGCATCCGCCTGGACGATCTGCCGGTGCGGTTCGCTCCGGGGGTGGAGATCGAAGAGTCGGTCTCTCCGAGCCAGGCGGGTGATCCTCCCCTGCTCACCCGTGTCTACCACACGCCGGCCGGGGATCTGACCTCGACCATCAAGCAGATCGAAGGCTGGCCCTTCGGCGACCATCTTCCTTTGTTCAGCGACTACATCGCCCCGCGCGCGGTCCGGCACCCGGTCTCCGGTCCCGAGGACCTCGCGGCCCTGCGGTACCTGCTGCAGCCGCCCTCTGACGCCGATGCCAATGCGTTCCTCGAGGAGAGCGCCCGGCGCAGACGCTTCGCCGACGACCGCGGGCTGCTGGTCCACGGCGGCTGGCGAGGAGAGCGGTGGCTGATGGCTGCCGACGAGACCGACCTGGTGGGAGCGGACTACGGGACCGGGTCGGTCATTGACACCCTCATGTGGCTCTGCGGCGGAACCGAGCCGCTCATGTGGGCCTATGACCAGCCCGGCTTCTTGCGCGAGCTGATCGCGGTGGTTGACGACTGGAACCGCTCCCGCCTGGAGATCCACCTGCGGGCGAAGCCGGACGTCGTTTTCCGCCGCTCCTGGTATGAGGGCACCGACTTCTGGTCGCCGACTCTCTACCGCGAATTCATCCTCCCCACCTTGCGCAGGGATGTACAGCTGGTTCACCAGGCGGGCGTTCGCTATGCCTACATCATCACCACGGGGATGATGCCTGTTGCCGAGCTGATCCTCGATGCGGGCGTGGATGTGATCGTCGGCGTGGACCCGGGCATGGGCAAGGGAACGACCCTAACCGAGGTCCGCCAGAAGCTCGGGGGCAGAATCGGCCTGTGGGGCGGGGTCAGCGGTCCGCTCGTTGTGGAGGAGGGCACGGAGCACGACGTGCGCGCGGCGGTCGAGCAGGCGATGGCCGAACTTGGGCCAACAGGCCGGTTCATCCTCTCGCCGGTGGACAACGTCCGCGCCGACACCGAGCAGTCGTGGCGCAATGTCGAGGTGTTCATCGAGATGTGGAAGGCCCTGCCATCGTCGTGCTAGGACACTGCGCCGCGGCGCGTGCCGGATGCCCTACCGCACCATCACCAGCATCATCTTGAACCGCTTCGCCGCACGCTCAGCGGACCTCACCCCGCGTCGCGCAGGTCAACTCGCATCCGGTCCTTCGCCCCCTCTCCGTGCACGGAGAGGGGGAAGGGGGGTGAGGTTCGCCAAACAGCTCTGCTGCACGAGATTCTCTCGATGGAGCGCGGTGTCCGGGCCCGGATTCGCGTAAGTGTGAGCAGGTAGGGCTCTACCACGACCACTGATAGGGACCGGCACATGGACTCAGAAGCCGCCACCGAGCAGGTCATCCGCAGCGAAGCGCCCGAAGAGGCGGCGCTGCTGCGGCGTCTCAGAGCAGGTGACGAGGCCGCCTTCAGTGAGCTCTGGGAGCGGTTCGGGCCGCGGCTGGTAGGGTACGCGGCGAGTCGCCTGGGCGGGGACGAGGGGTTGGCGGAGGATGCCACTGCTCAGAGCCTGGCTGCCGCGGTCGGGTCCATCCGCAGCTTTGACCCGCGCCGGTCGAGCCTGTCATCCTGGGTCTACGGAGTTGCCCGCCGGGTGATCCAGGGCGAGCTGCGCAAGCAGCGCAGGCGCGCTTCGGTCCCGGTGTCGGCGGAGGTGCCCCTGAACGAAGAGGCGGACCTCCTCGCCGCGGCCGACCCGGCCCCCGATGTCCCCTCACGCCTGGAGGCGCAGCGCAAAGTGCGCGTTCTCACCACCGTTCTCTCCCAGCCTGAGATGGAGGTGCTTGTCCTCCACTTTGTGGACGAGTTCTCCGTAAAGGAGATCGCCCGCATCGTAGGCCGGTCGTGGCGAGCCGTTGACTCGCTGCTGTACCGCGCCAAAGAGAAGGCGCGAGAAAGGCTGGCACAAGATGGCGACTGAGTACAAGGACGAGGATTTGGCAGGTGTCTTTCGGAAGGCCCGTGCTCTTCCCCGGGCGGGTGCGAAGCAGAAGGCAATGTCGGCGATGGCCGAGGCTGCGGCGGCCCTTGCCTCGCAGCACAGGACGATCGTGCCGCGGCGGAAGGTGCTGCTGGCAGGCGCGTTCGTGATCGCGTTGGTCGCGACGGGATTCCTCGTGTTCCCGCGGCGACATGCTATCGCCCTTGCCGATGTCGCGCGGGCGATGGCGAACGTGCATAGCGCGCACTTCGTGGGCTGGGATCCGAGCCAGGCCACGGGTGGCCGCGATAGGCTCGAAGGGTGGCTTGAACCGAGAAGGGCGCGCTTCATCGAGGGCGACGTCATAGATGAGTTCATCGATGAGAGCCGCCACGTTCAGATCCGTTCTGAGAACGGTTCTGTGCACGCGATCATCAACCCACTTCCGGCCCAGTGGGCTAAGCTGCTCCAGGACGACATGGGGTATCTCGCAGCATTCCTGTGGCCGCAAGCCGCTCAGGACGTGCTCCTGCAAGGCGGCGAAACGGTGGCCAAATGGCAGCGGCAATACCTCCCCGGCGGTCGATCGGTCGTCGTAGTTGACCTCACCGCGGGCGACCAGATGACTCGTATGACGGTGGATGAGGCAACCGACCTAGTCCTCCGCATAGAGTACTATCGAGGCGATGCCCTGGTGGGGGCAATCGAGCAGATCGAGTACAACGTGGACATCCCGGAGGAAGTTTTCCGAGCGCCAATCCCGGAGGGGGCGATCGTCGTGGATACCACCGCCCAGCGGCAGGCGTCCCCCGAGCAGCTCGCTCGGTACGCGGACTGGCTGGCCAAGGCAAAGCAACTCCAGGGCGCAGTAGTGGTGAGCCAGGTTGACCCAGGATCCCACGGGGACTGCGGGACCCCATTCCACCACGACCTCGGCTTCGAAACTCTCGACAACGGTGGCATGATCCTTGTCTATCTGCCGCAACGGAACAGCTACCGCGTATTCGGTCGGGCGATGATGCACCAGGGCTGGCCTGGCCCGGGCCGCGTCGTTGAGAACACCGAGGTCGTGGCCCCGACTCGGCCCGACATCACAGTTGAGCAGTGGCAGGCTGAAGAGGCGCGCAGCCGCGTCGAGGAGGAGCGGCACATGCCCACGCCCGAGATGCGAGCGAGGTGGGACGCGAAGGCGGAGGAACTCGTCGCGATTGGGGCGAGGCACCTCGTCATGTGCGACATGTCCTGGCCCGCTGGCAACCGCAACGGCGGCTGCGCTTTCGAGGGGTTGAATGACCGTTATGTCGACATCTGGTACATGCCCGCTCGGGGTGAGTACTACGTGATGGGCAAGGCCCGAATCTACAACGACCGGGGGTTCGATCAGACGGTCGAGGACGGCTGGATCAAGGTGCCGGGTCCCCCGCCGGAGCTGCCGGACAACGAGGTGCCGAGCGGGAGAAGATAGGCGATAACGCGGAGGTCGAGGCGCCGGGCCCGCCTGTGGAGCCGAAGTGAAACGTTTGATGCCGAGGGGGAAGCGGGAGCGGCGAAAGCCGCTCCCGTTCTGCCGTCAAGAGCTTGGCGCAAGGCCGCCCTACAGGCGCTACCGTATCATCACCAGCATCATCTTGAACCGCTTGCTTGCGCGCAGCGCATGAGGCTTGTTGGCGGGCATGATGAGCATCTCGCCGGCAGCGACGCGCGACTCGACGCCCGCTACCGTGATCATCGCCTCGCCGTCGAGCACATAGACCAGCGCGTCGAACGGCGCGGTGTGCTCGCTCAACCCCTGCCCTTGGTCGAAGGCGAAGACCGTCACCGTACCGGTCTTCTTATCTATCACCGTCCGGCTGACGACCGCGCCTTCCTGGTAATCCAGGAGGTTTGCCAGGTTCACGACCTTGCCCACGAGTTCGCTCATTGGCCTGACCTCTCACCGCGGAGCCGCAGAGAGCGCTGAGGCTGCGCAGAGTAATCCCCTATGACCTTATCCTCCGCGGGCTCCCTCTGCGCGCTCCGCGACTCTGCGGTCAACGTCGTCAGCTCGTCTGCGCCTCGATGTACTTCACAAATGCCTCGCCGGCCTTACGAGCGGCGACCGTCATGTAGTCCCGACTGCGCCGCGTGACGATCATCATGTCGAAGATCGGCAGGCCCATGTGGGAGAAGTACCGCTCCATCACCCCCAGGCAACTCGCGCCCCCCCCGCCGCCTCCACCGGCAGCCGCGATGCCGAGCATCCATCTCCCCTCGACCCGCGGGTCAACCGGGCCGGCGCGCTCGCACCGGCGGAGTCGGTCGAAGAAGTTCTTTACCACCTCCGCCACCTCGCCGAAGTAGACCGGCGTGCTCAGCGCGATGCCGTCGGCCGCCGCCATCTTGTCGCGTATCACCTCGATGTCGTCCTCGATGATGCACAGGCTCTCCCGCCTGCACTTCCCCCAGCCGTCGTCACACGCCCGGCACGCCTCCAGCTTCTGCTTCTTGAGGTTCACCAGCTCCGTGTCAGCGCCCGCCGCCTTCGCGCCCGCAAGCGCCTCCTTCGCCATCGTCGCCGTCAGTCCGTCGAGGTTCGGCGATGCCTGCATCACCAGTATCTTCATCCTGTTTCTCCTTGCCCGCTGTTGTCCGTCGCCCTCACCCGCCGCTCACCATTCGTCGCCCGAGCTCCCGCGCCTTCGCCAACACGTCGGCCCGCTCTGACATCGGGGGTGGCTCATCCGTGCTGGGTTCGAACAGCTCTGCCCAATACCGTACGCCAAGCGAGGCGAAGAACGCCTTCACAGTGGGTTTCGCCCACTCGAAAACGCGGGTGTCCGTTCCCCCGCAGGTCGCCAGGAACAGCCCCCGGCGCTCGCTCGTCACCTCGCTCACCGGGCGCTTGAGCCGGTACTTCTCGACCCAGAAGCACTGCGCCCGGTCTATCATCGCCTTCATATCGCCGGACACGCCGGAGAACTGGATAGGCGAGGCGAGCACCAGGTGGCTCGCGGCCCGGATCCTCGGGTAGACGCGCTGCCAGTCATCCTGCACCACGCACCGGCCGGCCGCGTCACACCCCCCACAATGCAGGCAGGAGCGGAACGTCAGCTCGCGAAGCGCCATCAGCTCGGTTGCCGCCCCCGCTTCGACCGCGCCCGCTAGCACCTGGGCCAGCAGCAGCCCGGTGTTGCTGCGCTTGCGGGGGCTGCCCAGCAGCCCGAGCACGAGTGGTTTGCTCTCGGAACCGGCGGCCATCAGTTCGCTACCTTCGCCCGACGCTGGCCGCATCCTCGCGCGCAGGCGCGCCTCCGGCAGGTCCGACCTGCCCCACCAGGGAACTCCTTCCCACCGCTGCAGGGCTAGACAGGAGGCGGTTAGATGGCGCTGGAGATCATTGCTATCGGCGAAGCGCTGGTCGAGGTCATGCGGACTCGCGTTGACGATCCGCTCGATCGTGCCTCCGAGTTCGTCGGCCCGTTCCCCAGCGGCGCGCCGGCGATCTTCGCCGACCAGGCCGCTCGGCTCGGACACAAGGTTGGGTTCATCGGCGCCGTCGGTGACGACGATTTCGGCGCCTGCCAGCTCGAACGGCTCAGCAGCGACGGGTTGGACGTCAGCCTCTGCCCGCGCGTTCCCGACCGCGCCACCGGCGTCGCCTTCGTCACCTACTTCTCAGACGGCAGCCGCCGGTTTCTCTACCATATCGCCCACGCCGCGGCCGGGCAGATGCCGGAGTTGAACGCGGCCTACTTCCAAGGCGTGAAGTACCTACACATCTGCGGGTCATCGCTGTCGGTGAGCGAGCGCATGCGCAGCTCATGCTATCAGGCGGTGGAACTGACGAAGAGGGCCGGCGGCAAGGTGAGCTTCGACCCGAACCTGCGGCCGGAGCTGCTGGGCGGTGAAGAGGCGCTGCGGCGGATCTGTGGTCCCGTGATCGCGGCCTCGCACGTCGTCCTGCCAAGTGGATCGGAGGCGGAGCTGCTCACCGGTGTGAAGGGGGTGGAGACAGCCTGCCGCGCGCTGCTGGAGATGGGCCCCGAGGTTGTTGCCCTCAAGCGCGGCGCGGACGGCTGCACGATCTACACCAAGGGCCGGAAGCTCGACGCGCCGGCGTTCACCGTGGAAGCGGTGGATCCCACCGGCGCGGGCGACTGCTTCGACGCAGGCTTTGTGGTGGGCTTGCTGGAGGGGCTGCCGCTGGAGCAGGTCGGAAGGCTGGCCAACGCCTGCGGCGCCCTCGGCGCGACGCGCAAGGGACCGATGGAGGGGGCCTTCCGGCGGGCGGAGGTGGAGGCGTTCATGAAGGGCGGGGCGTGACTGTAGGGCGGCCATCCGCCTGAGCTATGGCGAAGGCGGAGCGCCGCCGGAGACTATCTGTGCCATCCGACAGACGAGACGGTTGTGCGCGCCCTGATCGCAAGCACCTGAGGCGCCTGGACCGCATATACGTCCCGGGTGCCCCGGTGTTCTTCCTCAGCGTGTGCGTTCGCGATCGGCGATCGGTCCTCGCCAGACCGGAGACCGCTCGCATAGTCAGTGATGCCTTGGAGACATCGCTCGACGCCCATGGCTGGATGGTCGGCAGGTACGTCACCATGCCCGACCACATGCACTTCTTCGCCACGCCGATTGGTGATAGCGCAAGAAGCCTGTCTGGTTTCCTGCGGTACTGGAAGAGCACGACGACGAAGAGGATGCGCGCCGCCGGCGTCGCGGGCTTCGCCTGGCAGCGTGAGTTCTTCGATCACCTGCTGCGCAGCAAGGAGTCATACCGCCAGAAGTGGGACTACGTGCGGCTGAACCCCGTCCGTGCGCGCCTCGTATCCGATCCGTCCGAATGGCCCTACCAGGGCGAAGTCCACGTCATCTGACATAAGGCGGCGCTACGACTCCGCCTGAAGGCGGAGTCGTATGGCCGCCCTACAGGGTCAGAAGTCAACTGCCGGGCCATCCGACGCTTCGCGCAGGTGATGCGTGTCGTTCACCCGCGTTACCGTCCAACCATCGTTGCCGCCCTCGATGGCACTGACGGAGGCAGTGTCCACCCGCAGCCGCCAGAAGCCGTCCTCCCCCACCCCGATCGCCGCGCACAGCAGCAGCTTACACACCACACGATGTGAGATGATGGCGGCGCGGCCGGAATTGTGACGTTGAGCGATTCCCTCGAACGTGGGCCAGGCGCGCGCCAGCACCTCCGACAGGCACTCGCCCCCCGGTGCGCGGAACTGCTTCGGCGCCTCGTGCCACATCCGGTAGAGCTGCGGCTCTGCCTGCTCGAGTTCGGTCCGCGCCCTCCCCTCCCACTCACCGAAGCTCATGTCTATAAGCCGTCCCTCGGCTACCACCTGGAGACCGAGCAGCTCGGCGAGCGGCGCGGCCGTCGCCGTTGCGCGGACTAGCGGACTGCTGTAGACCGCCTCGATGCCGGCGTTCCCGAGCGCCTCCGCCAGCAGTTGCGCCTGCTTGTGCCCCCGTTCGCTCAACGGAACGTCGGCGCGCCCGCGGAACACCTCCTCCCGGTTCCACGCCGTCTCGCCATGCCGGATGACCAACACCTCGCCCATGCAGATGCCCTTCCGTAGAGCTAGTTCAGGTACCCGAAAGCCTTGGAGATGTACACCGCCATCTGATCGCGGGTGACGTTCACCTCCGGATGGTACTTCCCATCCGGGTATCCCTGTGTCACGCCGGCGTTGGCGATGTACTCCACGTACTTGTAGGCCCAGAAGCTCTCGGGAACATCCGGGAAAGTAGGGCCGGAGGGCGGGACATAGGTCTGGAAGAACGCGTCCCCGCCTTCCAGCGCCCGGGCGATGAAGGCCGCCATCTGGCCGCGGTTCACCGCCTGGCCAGGCTGATAGGTGCCATCCTCGAATCCCGTGACCACCCCCTGCGCGGGATCCGCACAGTACTCGATGTACTTGTAGGCCCACTGGCCGGTGCCGACATCAGTGAATGTCGGCGTTGCCGGCCCAGCTGGCACATTCCCGTCGCCTCCGGCCAGTGCGCGGGCGACGTACACCGCCATCTGATCCCGGGTGACTGTCCAGGTCGGCTGGTAAGTCCCATCCTCGTATCCGGTCACGACCCCGTGGGTGACCGCAGCCTCTATCTGCTTCCATGCCCACCAGGTCGCCGGCACATCGGTGAACGTGACGACTCCCGTCATCCCCTCCGTCCCCAACTGCTGAACCCAAGTGTTGAACACTGGCCACTCGAGGGGCGCGCCGCCCTGGCTAACATGAGTGACCACTGCCCGCACTCTCGCGTAGCAGACCCGGCTTCCCGATATGTCGGGCCGAACCTCAATGCCCGCGCTCCCGGCGATCGGCCCGCCAAGCTCTCTGCCGAGATGCCAGAGCTGAATGTCAGGGTTGTCCGTCAGCAGCGCGGAGAGATCGGAGGCGCTGCCCGTCGGGCCGTCCGCGTCATTGGTGTAATCCTCCCAGACGAGCAACGGGTAACTGATTCGCGGGTGGTAGCGGAAGGTCGGCGGGTCGGTCGCCACCGCGACCCGCGTCGGGCCGTCAATGGTGAGCGCGTAGAGGTCAACCGTACCGCCGAGTCCGGTGTCCCGGCCCAGGTCCATCCACACCACCGTCCGGCCCGAGATGTCCGGGTACTCCTCCGGCCAGGTGGTGTCGGTAAGCTGAATCTCCGCCGGGTCAGGAGATGGCTTCACCGCTTCCTTCCAGTTGGGAATGTCGTCGCCGTCGGAGTCCACCGAGAGATCGTAGGCGTAGATGTCCGATTGGGCATTGCCTGTGTCGCGCCAGTCCTCCCAGACCACCAGCCTGCCCGAGATGCGAGGCGCGAACTGCGGGCCTGGCGCGGTGCAGAGCGGGTAAACAGGCGGGAAGTGATCGCTCGGGCCGGTGACATCTGAGATATCGCAGATGTAGATATCGGAGTTGTCGTCCAGCCAGTTTCCGTCGGGGTCCATCATACCATCCGGGTCGTTGCGGTAGTCCTCCCAGACCACGAGCTTCCCGTCTATCGCCGGGAGTACCGCGTCCTTGCTCTGCCAGGTGATCCTCAACGGGAGCACGCTCAGATCGAGTACATTCGCGGCCGTGATCTCGTAGAACCAGAAACCGCCATCCCCAACAGGGGGATAATCGTCCACCACCCAGGTGACCCAGGAGCCGGATACGTCCGGCAGTTGGTGCCAGCTGATATCGAAGTTCTCGTACGGCGGCAGGGGCACATACGACGAGTTCCGCGGGAACGGGATGTCGTGAGGCATCCTCACGGTGCCCTGGCTGATGAGGTTCGTTGCTGAGATGGCGCTGTCGAGGTAGGGGTACTCGGGAACGCGTGGCCGGTAGTCCTCGTATGCCACCCAGTCGCCGCTGATGGCGGGATAGGCCTGGCCCCACTGCGCATCGTCAATCACCCGCGTTTTCGTCGCCCCCGTGGCGATCTCGCCGAACGGCTGGCTCCCCTTCGCCATCTGCCAGTAGCAGGGGTAGAGTCCCGTTGTCGCCGGGGCTGTCACCACGAAGCTGAAGGTGACGGTTCCCCCCGCCGGCACCGATGAAGTGGGAAGCGCCACCTCGCTCACTCCCCACGTGTCGTTCCCCAGCGGCGAGACGGCCACCAGCCGATACCCGTCAGCCGCCGCCCATGGGACCGTTCCATCGTTCCACATCGTGACGCTGGCAGAAGCGGCCTGGCCCTTGAGCAGCGACAGCGGGATCGTCGTCCCCTGGACGTAGGAGCTGAGCGCTTGCACCGTGAAGGCAGAGCCCAGCCGGCCGTTGTTGGTCTCGTCCTTCTCACTCACCTGGTAGTCGCTGTCGGCGAAGGCCACCAGCCAGTAGCTGCCCGGCTGCACCCCAGGCACGGAGCCGGCTACCATGCCGCTCGGCCACGAGTCGCCAGATGCCAGCGCGGGCACGTCCAGCACGATGACCGGCGAGTCCTGAGGCGAAGGGATTCGGTTCTTGGAGATCGCCACCACCGCCTTGCACGCGCCCGACCCGGCATCGCCCTGGTTTTTCACCGTCACGTTCACATTGATGCTCGCGCCTTGCAGGCCCGACGAGCTGCTGCCGGTGAGTGCGGTGACGACGAGGTCCGGGCCGGACGTCGGCTCGTTGTTCATTGCCGCGACCAGGTTGATGCGCGGAGTTGCCACCCCGGTCGAGGGATCAACAATCTGCACGCCCGTGCGCTTGAGCCGTGCCGCGATGTCGCTGGGCGTCGCTCCTGGGCCGAGGATCTCGAACAGCAGCGCAGCCGCCCCCGAGACGTGCGGCGTCGCTGAAGAGGTCCCCGCCTCCGTCGTGTAGAGGCCGCTGCCAAATGGATCGCCGCTCCACCTGGCGGCCGTGATCCAGATGCCGGGGGCGTACACATCGAGCAGCTCGCCCCGGTTCGAGAAGTAGGCCGGCTTGTCGACATCAGGCCCCGAGTCCCAGCTGGCGCCGACCGCGACCGCATCGGTGACGCAGGCCGGCATGCCGATGCCGCCGGTGTACTCCTCATTGCCGGCCGCCACCGCAACCACGATGCCGTTCGCGACCGCGGTCGAGACCGCCTCTCCCTCCGGGTCCGCGTCGCACTGGGTCGGATCCTGCCACTCCGCCGAGTCGCTCAGACTCAGGTTCGCAACCTTGATGTTGTATGCGTCTTTGTTGGTGACACACCACTGAAGTGCCGCGATGATATCCGTCGAGTATCCAAGGCCCGTGTTGTCGAGGACCTTGAGGGCGACGATATGAGCGCCGGGAGCGATCCCCCGGTAGACTGAGCCCGTCCCCGCGGCGATGCTCGAGACGTAGGTCCCGTGGCCATTGTCATCCATCGGAACCGAGTCGGAGTTGACGAAGTCGTAGCCGGCCACCACCTTGGCGTTGGGAAAGGCGGCGGGAGTAGGCGAGTCGCCGAGATCGGGGTGAGTGTAGTCAACGCCTGTGTCTATCACCGCGATGCCGATGCCCGCTCCAGTTTTCCCTGCCGCCTCAACCACCGGTCGCCCGATCAGGGGCCCGCTCTCCGAGAGCACTGCGTATTGCTCCCGATCCGGATATACGGCCTCCACCACTCCGGAGGCGGCCAGCTCCTTGAGCGCCCGCTCATCTGCTCTGCCCCCGACAAACGGGAAGATCTGGTAGCGGTGGGTGACGCGGAAGTGTGGCGCCTCCGCCTCCACCCGGCGTGTCAGCTCGTTGACCGCGGGCCCGCGCGCCCGCCAGTCACGCGCCCATGCCTGGGGCAGTGACGGACTGCCGAGAACGACGATCACGCGCGCTTCCCCGCTCTCGCGCGACTGCTCGCGCACGAGATCGTGGATGTAGGCCATCGCCCGTCCGCCGCTGCGTCGCTCGGGCGAGGCCGCAAGCGCGGCGGAGCAGATCACGATAGCCGACATGAACCCGACGGAAACGGCAGAGAGAAACGTTCTTGCCTTCATCTGAGTGTCCTACACCTCTTCCCCCGCTGGCAGACGGCCCTTCCGCAAGCTCAGGGGCGCAATGCGAGCAGTTCAGCGTCCACCCGAGCACGTCTCTTGGGCACCACGCGGGCGAGTCGAGGGGCAGCGGGGCATGCCCCGCTCGTCCCCGAATCACTATACACGACTCTTACCCCGTGCGCGCCTTGATGAGTCGTGTCATGTACGGCTCACACGCGCTGCCGAGACAGCCCCCACGGGGCGAAGCTCACGGCATAGGAGCAGGTTCGGTGCAGCGCACACAGAATCCTGGCAGTCCGCGAGGAGGGCGAAGATGCTGATCTCGGATGTTGACACACCGGCCTTGCTGGTCAACTACGATCGCCTCCAGGCCAATCTGGACCGCATGGCCCAGCTAGCCCGCAATGCCGACTTGAGGCTCCGCCCGCACACAAAGACCCACAAGACCGTCGAGATCGCGAAGATGCAGCTAACCGCCGGCGCCTCCGGCATCACCGTCGCCAAGATCGGCGAAGCCCAGGTGATGGCCGATGCCGGCATTGATGACATTCTCGTGGCTCACGAGGTAGTCGGCGCGGCGAAGATCGAGCGGCTGGTTGAGCTGGCCAAGCGGGTCAAGATCGCAGTCGGTGTTGACAGCATCGAGGCCGCGATGCCGCTTTCGATGTCTTTCGCGCAGCAAGGCATGCGCCTGCGCGTGCTGATCGAAGTGGACATCGGCCTCCACCGGTGCGGCGTCCAGCCGGAGGCGGTGGTGGACTTCGCCCGGGCGGTCAACGCCCTCCCTGGGTTGAATCTGGTGGGGGTCTTCGCCTATCCGGGTCATGTCTATGCTGCCCGGAACGAGGATGAGATAGCCGGCGTCGCTGCCTACGAGTGCCGCGTCATGGGAGAGGTCGCCCAGCATCTCGGACGCTTGGCGAATGTCGCCGAGTGGGTCAGCGGGGGCTCCACGCCCACCGCTCCCCACTACCGCCCGGACTGCGGGTTAACCGAAATGCGCCCCGGCACTTATGTCTTCAATGACCGGACGCAGATCGGCCGCTGGTCGGCCGGGCCGGAGGACTGCGCGCTGACAGTGCTGGCGACCGTGGTCAGCGCACCGGAGCCGAGCCGCGTGGTGCTGGACGCGGGGAGCAAGTCGCTCGCCTCCGACCTCGTCCCCACGCTGCCGGGGTATGGCATGCTCAAGGAGGACGGCGTCGCCGTTGTCGCCAGGGTCAACGAGGAGCATGGGTATCTCGATCTCTCGCAGTCCCAGCTGAAACTCCGCGTCGGCGACAAGGTGGAGGTGATCCCGAACCACTGCTGCGCTACCGTGAACTTATACGATGAGATGCTCGTGGTGAAGGAGAGCGAGGTAGCCGAGACCTGGCGCGTCGCGGCAAGAGGCAAGCTAAGGTAGAAGCGGAGGGGAGAAGCCCATCCCTGGGGGCGGCCTTCGTGAAGGCCGCCATCGCAGGCTTCACGAAGCCTGCGCCCAACGATGAGGAGTCCACAATGGCGAAAGACACCATCATCTCCGACAAGCTGCCTGCCCCGAAGGGGCCATACTCGCCCGCCATCCGCGCGAACGGCTTCGTCTTCGTCTCCGGGCAGGGGCCGCTGGACCCGAAGACGGGTGAGGTGTTCCGAGGCGACATCAGGGAGCAGACGCGGCTAGTGCTGGAGAACATCCGCGCCATTCTCGCGGCCGCCGGGTCATCGCCTCACAAGGTGGTGAAGACGAACGTCTACCTCACGGACATCGCGGACTTCGCCGCCATGAACGAGGTCTACGCCACCTTCTTCCCCTCCGAGCCGCCCGCCCGCACCACCATTCAGGCGGCCGCTCTCCCGCTGGGGATCAGTGTCGAGATAGACGTGATCGCGCTCCAGTAGGGGCTAGGGGCTAGGGTCTCGGGTCTCGGAACGGCCGTTGCCGAAACCCTAAACCCGAAACCCCAAACCCTAGACCCTAGCTCCGCCCCTTCTTGTGGAATAACCACGCCGGCAGCTCCAGGGTCCAGGGCCTGGGAGCGAGGGGCCAAGGAATGGCCATTGCGAGACCCCAGAACCGAGACCCTAAGCCCTAGACCCTAGCCCCTAGACCCTATGACTATGCAGAAACTCTGGCAACTCGTCTGCCGTATCCCACCTATGAGCATCGTCGCGGCCCGGCTGCGCGGGCGCAGGCAGAGCCTTGCCGCCGACCCGTTCGGGGAGGCCCATATCAGGGAGGAGCGGCTCTGGCTCCTCGCCCTGCTCATCATCTTCCTGCTCGCTGTCAGCCTCTTCCTGATCACCGCCACGGACGAAGCTGCCGGCGTCGTCCCCGAGATCGCGGTTCCGCTCATCTCCGTACTCGGCAGCGACATCACCACCTGCTTCCTGCTCGTGATGGTGCTGCTGATCACCGCCTACATCCGCGAGCGGCTGGAGAGCCACTGGATCGAAAACCGCCACCTCATCGAGCAACTCACCCAGAGGGAGCGCGCTCTGAGAAAGAAGGACGCCCAGCTCACCACCTGGGGCGAACTAAGCCACGCGCTCATCGCCAACTTCGAGCTGCCTCGCCTGCTGGACCTTATCGTCACCACCGCGATGGAGGTGACTGATGCCGAGCGCGGCTCCGTCATGCTGCTGGACACGGAGGAGAACGTCCTCACCATCAAGGCCGCCAAGGGCATAGATGAGGAGGTGGTGAGGAAGACGCGGCTGCGCCTTGGCGAGGGCATCGCCGGCCGCGTCGCCTTCACCGGCAAGCCCTTGCTGCTTCACCGAGAGGACCCTTCGAGTACCTCAGGGTCGTCCCGAGCGCAGCCGAGGGACGAGGAGGACAAGCAGCTCAACACGGTGCGCAAGCGTGATGACGAGATCAGCTCCGCCATCTCGGTGCCGCTCCGCATCGAGGACCGCATAGTCGGAACGCTGAACGTCAGCGAAACCTCACGCCCGGCCTCGTTCCACGAAGAAGACATGCGCGCGCTCACCCTCTTCGCCGACCAGGCGGCGCTGGCGATCGAGAAGGCCCAGCTCTACCGCGACTCGCAGCGCCAGCTCGAGAAGCTCCTCGCCGTGCTCGATGAGCTCGGCCGCACCCAGGCCCAGCTCATCCACTCCGAGAAGCTCGCCTCCCTCGGCGTGCTCGCCGGAGGGGTCGCCCACGAGATCAACAACCCGCTCATGGTCATCCTGGGCCGCACCGAGCTGATGCTTATGGACCAGGGGGACGAGGGTCTAGGGTCTAGGGTCTCGGGAACGGCCGTCCCCCAAACCCTAAACCCCAAACCCGAAAACCCAAACTCTAGGCCGCCGCTTTCGCCCGAGATGAAGAGAAACCTGGAGACCATCTGCAACGAAACCGAGCGCATCGCCCGCATCGTGCAGAATCTGCTGACCTTCTCGCGGAAGAGCCGGCAGGAGAAGATCGAGCGGGTGAAAGTCAACGAGGTGCTCCAGCGCACCCTGATGCTGAGCGAGCACCAACTCACCGTCGGCAACGTCAAGGTGATGAAGGAGCTCGACGCCAACCTGCCCGAGATAGATGCCAACTCCGGGCAGCTTCAGCAGGTGTTCATGAACTTGATCATCAACGCCCACCATGCCATGCCCGATGGGGGCGAGCTCACCTTCCGCACGGGCACCATCCCCGAAGTTGGGGCCGGCCTTCGCGAGGACCGCCCCTCGGGCGACGGGATATTCATCGAGATCGCCGATACCGGGGCCGGCATCGCGCCGGAGCACATCAACCGCATCTTCGACCCGTTCTTCACTACCAAGGAAGAGGGCAAGGGCACCGGCCTCGGCCTCGCCGTCAGCCGCAACATCATCGAGAGCCACGGCGGCGACATCGGCGTGCGCAGCGCGGTCGGGCTGGGGACTACCTTCCGGGTGATCCTGCCGCGCGTCGCACCGCTCGTAGGGGCGCATGGCAATGCGCCCCCCGCCGCCACTGCCGCCTCCCCCTATCACATGGCCGCCGCCGCAACGGGTCCGCCGGCCGCCACCTTCGACTTCCCCGATCGGGCCGACTTCTACTCGCTCTGACGTTGCGGCTCTGCCGCAACGGCGTCGCCAGCAACGTTCCCCGCCCCGGCGGGGAACTTGCGAGAGACAGCCCCGTCCCCTACCTGCAGGGACCCGCTAGCTCCTCGCCCAATCTCTTGCGGGTGATACCCGCTACGACCGGCAGAACTGTGCCGCGGAGTAGACTTCGCCTGGTCGCGGTGGTCGCCTCCGCTGCGGTCTGTCTCCTGGCCGCACTCTGCTACACTGCTCAACCTGACCCTCTGGCCGCTCTGACGCATTTGCCCCCTTGGGTGTGGGCAGTCCCGGGCCTGATCCTGGTCGTATGGCAGCTACGCCGGCCGCCCAGGCGCGCCGCCTTCGCCGCGCTCCTGTTGTGGGTGCTCTATCTGGGAGTCTTCGAGGAGGAAACCAGATCGCTTCTCCGCCGGCCTACCATGTCGGTCAAGGCCTTCGACGAAGCTCGTGCTCAGGGCAAGGGCCTGCGCCTTGTCTCCGCCAACTGCGCCGGAGGGCAGCCTGGGGTAGCGCTGGAGGCTGCCGGCTATGACCCGGACATACTCGTCCTTGAGGAATCGCCTCCTGACCAAGCAGTCGCGGACCTGGCTGCCCAGCTCTTCGGTGGGAGCGCCCGCGTCGCGCAGGGGCCGGACGTCGCTATCATCGCCCGTGGCCAGGTCGCTCACATCCCGCGCAAGGGCGCGTGGTACCTAACGGCGGCCCGGGCGGCGCTATCCTCGGGAGTCACCGTCAGCGTCATCGGTGCGCATCTCACACCACCTGTGTTCGAGCTTGGCTTACTCTCATCGGACTACTGGCGCGCCCAGCAACGAAACAGGAAGATCCGTCGAGATCAGACGCAGGAGATCGCGCACCTTGCAGCCGAGCTCGCGCAGAGCGGCCCAGCGATACTCGCAGGCGATCTCAACTGCCCGGCAGGGGATGCCTCGCTCAGACCTCTGCTGCCGCTTCTGCACGATGCATTCCGCGAGGGTGGAGTGGGCTGGGGTAACACCGTGCTGAACGAGTACCCAGTGATGCGCTTTGATCAGGTGTGGTGCTCTGGTGAGCTTCGGGCGGTCCGCGTCAGGTCTGTGCGCTCGCGCATCTCAGACCATCGGATCGTCGTGGCTGATCTCGTCGCGCGCGAGTCAACTAAGGAGGAGCGGGCGGCCCCTCCTCTGGCTCCCTCACCACCACCGCCGCGGCGACCGTGGCGAGCGCCGCCACCACCGCGAACAGCCGGAACATCCCCATCAGCCCGAAGGCCCCGGCCGCAATCCCCGACAGCTTCGCCCCGCAGGCCGACCCGATACCCGTGGTGAGCGCCATCCAGATCGTCTGGCCGCTCGCCCGCAGCTCCGGCGGGATGATCCGGCTGATGAACGTGATCGTGGAGACCACCTGGGCGGTGAAGGTGAGAGCGTGGAGGAGTTGGACGGCGGCGATGGCCGTTGGTGAAAGCTGGAAGGAGAAGGCGAGCAGCCTGAGGCTAATACCGGCGAGGCTGAGCACGAAGGTCCACTTCAAACCTGCTCGCTCAATAACCTTCCCGATCACCAGCATCATGCCGGTCTCGGCAACAACCGCGGCCACCCAGAAGTAGCCCTTGAGGTTGTCCGCTATCCCTACCTGATCGAGATAGATTGTGAAGTAGAGGTAGTAGGCCGACATCGCCCCGCTCGCCACCACCGCCGGGAGGGCGAGCGCGATGAAGCGGCGGTTGGCGAAGGCGCGGGCCGCCCGTAGATCGAACAGGCCGTGGCGATCCCCCTTCGACCGCGGCAGCACTGCCACCCATGCCGCCGAGATGAGCCGCGAGATGGCGTAGCCGATGAAGATCGGGTAGAGGCTCGAGGCCGGCGCTCCCGTCCCTTTCTGGAGGATCGCCCCCAGCGCGATCAGAGGCATGGCGAACCCGACCGATCCCCACAGCCGCAGCCGGCCGTAGTCTGCCCGTGTCCGCTCGACGCTTTCCAGTGTGATGGCGTCCCCGATCGCCATGGGGGCGGCGGAAACGGCGGCGAAGGCCAGCATCACCGCTAACGTGGCGGCGAAGCTCTGCGCGTACATCAGCCCCGGGAAGATCACTGCGGAGAGCAGCAGCAGCAGGGCGAGCATCCGCCTGCGGTCGCCGAGCGGTGTCACGAGCCAGAACGCATCCCGGATCACCCTGAGCACCGCAGGCTCGTGACGACCCGCCTCTGGCGGGTTGTTGCGGCGACGCCGCAACTGCATGTCGGCGACCGCCCCCAGCAGCGGAGGCGCGAAGATGTTGAGGATCGGCGTTACCGCTGCCAGTGTGCCGAGCTGCGCATCGGTGAACCCCTGGCGCTTGAAGAACAGGAACAGATACGGCGCCTGCATCCCGATGGGGAGGTAGACGAGGAAGTAGAAGCTGGCGAACCGCTGGCGGAGACGCTTGTCCATGGATGTCCCCAAGTTCGGCGGCAATAGTGCAAGTGTCCTGCCGGTGGCCGCTTCCGGGCGCCGACCTGGGTCATGCTGCAACAGGGATTCGCGTGGGAGTGGAGAAGAAGGCGCCACCAAACGCCGGAGGGGACGATATGGCCCAGATGGAGATGGTTCATCCGACCTGCGTCGCCGATGCGGCCGCGGCGCTCGCCAAGCGCGGCGCGGTGGCGCTGGCCGGAGCCACCGATCTGATACCCTCTATCCGCAAGCGCGAGATCGCCCCTCGATTGCTCGTCAACTTGAAGAGCATCACGGGGCTTTCAGGGATCAAGCGTGTCCGCGGTGGAGTCCGCATCGGCGCGCTCACAACCGTGGCCGAGCTGCTCCGCAGCGAGATCATCGCGGCGGAGCTGCCGCTGTTGCGCGAAGTCGCATACGGTTTCGCCTCTGTGCAGATCCGCAACCTCGCGACCGTCGGAGGCAACCTCTGCACCGCGTCGCCGTCGGCCGACCTCGCATTGCCTCTGCTCGTACTCGACGCCGTCTTGGAGGCGCACGGCCCGCGCGGCGCAAAGGACATCGACGTGGCCGACTTCTTCCTCGGCGCGGGGGCGTCGCCCCCGCAACCCTCCGGCGTCACGGTCGCGCGCGGCGGAAGCTCCGCTTCCGCCGCGAACAGGACTGCGCTTCGCCGGGGGGAGATCCTCACCGCGATCACGATTCCGAAGCTGCGGGCCCACACGGGCGCCGCCCACGCTAAGCTGGGCATCAGGCAGGCGATGGACCTCGCCTTCGTCGGCGTCGCGGCCGCGGTGCAGCTCGCGCCCGATGGCCGGAAGTGCCGGACGGCACGTATCGCGCTGGGATCGGTGGCGCCCATCCCCATGCGCGCGCGCAAGGCCGAGGCGCTGCTCGAAGGCCAGCCGCTGACCGATGAGCTGATCGCCGAGGCGGCGGCAGCGGCGGCGGCCGAGAGTCGGCCCATCAGTGACCTGCGGGCGTCGAAGGAATACCGCCGACAGATGGTGGAAGTCCTGACACGTCGAGCATTGCACGAGGCGCTCCGCCGCGCAGCAGTAGCGCAGATCCCCCGACCTGCGGCCGCGAAGGAGGACCGCTGATGCCGCCGCACGCGACGCTCCAGCTCAGAGTGAACGGACGGACCTATGAGGTGGCGACCTCGCCCACTGCGCGCCTACTCGATGTGCTCCGCAACCAGCTCGACCTCACCGGCACGAAGGAAGGATGCGGTACCGGGCAGTGTGGATCGTGCACAGTTCTGCTAGACGGCCGCCCTGTGACCTCCTGCGTGGTGTTCGTCGGCGACGCGGTCGGCCGCGAGATCACTACCATCGAGGGCCTTGCGCCGCCGGGCAAGCTGCACCCACTCCAGCAAGCATTCATAGACCACGGCGCGGTTCAGTGCGGCTTCTGCACGCCCGGCATGATTCTGGCCGCGAAAGCGCTCCTCGACGAGAACCCGAGCCCGACGGACGATGAGATCCGCCACGCCCTTGCCGGCAACCTGTGTAGGTGCACGGGCTATGCGAAGATCATCGAGGCGATCAAGGCGTGCGCCAAAGCATCTCGCCCAAAGCGCAAGGGGGTGAGGAAGCGATGACCTTCGCCGCGGTCGGCAAGCGAGTTCCCCGCCTCGACGCCCCGGAGAAGGTCACGGGGCGCGCCCGGTTCGGCGCTGACATCAAGCTCCCCAACATGGCCTTTGCCGCTGTCCTCCGTTCGCCCCACGCGCACGCCCGCATCGTCCGCCTCCGCACCGACAAGGCAGAGAAGATGCCGGGTGTGCTCGCGGTGATCACCGGCAAGGATTTCCCCCGCACCGACGGCGAGGGTGGGCCGGTTCTGGCGAAGGACAGGGTGCGGTACTGGGGCGAAGCCGTCGCCGCGGTGGCGGCCGATAGCGTGCGCGCGGCGATGGCGGCAGCGGCGGCAATCGAAGTGAGCTACGCGCTGCTGCCGGTTGTCGCGGATGTGCGCGAGGCAATCAAGCGAGGGGCTGCTCGCGTTCACGCCGAGAGCGAGGACGCCAGCCTGCCCAACATCGCCGGCGCCGCCGCCAACAAGCGTGGCAGCATCGCTTCCGGCCTCGCCAAGTCGGATCGCGTCTTCGAGGCGACCTTCGAGACCCCCTGGGTCCATCAGGGGTTCATCGAGCCACACGTTTCGCTCGCCAGCGCTGACCCAGGCAGCGGGAGGGTCACCGTCTGGACAAGCACCCAGGCGCAGTTCAACCAGCGCTCCGAGCTTGCCGAGGTGCTCGGTTTCCCTATGAGTAAGCTCCGCGTCGTTGGCCTGCCTGTCGGGGGCGCGTTTGGCGGCAAGATCGCGCTCTGCGTCGAGCCTATCGTGGCGGAGCTGGCGCGCCGGTGCGGCCGGCCGGTGAAGCTGGTGGTCAGCCGCAAGGATGACTTCGCCGCCACCCACCCATGCGGCGGCGCGGTGATGGAGCTGAAGGCAGGGGCCAAGCGCGACGGCACGCTCATGGCGCTTCAGGCCCGCCTGCTCTTCGACACCGGCGCCTACCACGGCGCGCAGCACGGCAATGGCGCATCCCTGCTTCAGGGACCATACCGTTGGTCCGCTCTCGACATTCACGCCTATGCCGTCTACACCAACAAGGCGCCCGCCGGAGCGCGACGCGCGCTCGCCGCGCCGCACGTCCACTTCGCCACAGAGAGCATGCTCGACATTATCGCGGCGGAGCTAGGTCTGGACCCGCTTGCCATCCGGCTGAAGAACGCTGTGCGCGCGGGCGACCCGGTGATGGGGGGCATGAGTATGCCGGACACCGTCGCCGCTCGGGTCATAGGCGCGGCGGCGGAGCGCGCCGGCTGGCGGCCGCGTCCGCTTGCGGCCGTCCGGGGCGCGACGAAGGCGCGCGGGCGTGGCATCGCCGCCGGCCACTGGGGTACCTGGGCCGGTGGCTCGAGCGCGACCGTTAGCGTAAACGAAGACGGCACAGTGAGCGTGCTCACGGGGGCGATCAACCTCACCGGCACCCACACGTCGTTCGCTCAGATCGCCGCCGAATCGTTCGGCATCCCAATCGCATGTGTCAGCGTGCACCAGGGCGATACCGATACCGCCCCGCGCAACGACGGCGCCTGGAACAGCCGCATTCTGTTCGGCGTGGGCGAGGCTGTCCGTCGGGCATGTGAGGATGCCAAGCGCCAGATCGCCGAAAGCCTGGGCGAGGAGCTTGGCGCGAAGCCCGGCGCAATCGTCTTCGAGCGCGGTTCGGTTCGGGTCGCGAAGGGAGGCAAGCGGCTCACCTTCCCGGAGGCCGCAAGCCGCGCCACCGACTACCGCGGCGCCATCGTCGGCCAGGCGGCATTGTCCGACCTGGACCCTCCCTGCGTCCCCGTGTCAGCCCAGGTGGCGGAGGTCGAGGTGGATCGCGAGACCGGTCAGGTCCGCCTGCTGCGGCTCGTCTGCGCCCAGGATGTGGGACTGGCGATCAACCCGATGAGCGTCGAAGGGCAGATCGAGGGGAGTGCGTCTCAGGCGATGGGTTACGCGTTATCAGAGGAGTACCTCTTCGGCCCCGATGGCTGCCTCCTGAACCACGACCTGATGGACTTTCGCATGCCGACCGCGCTCGACCACCCGCAGTTCGACGTTGTGCTCATCGAGGACCGGAAGGGCAGCGGGCCGTTCGGCGCCAAGGGCGTCGGGGAGCCCGGCATGATCCCTACCGCCGCCGCCATCGCCAACGCCATCTATGATGCCGTCGGCGTCCGCTGCCGCCAGCTGCCGATCACGCCCGAGCGGCTCGTGCGCGGGATGGGCCGTGTCAGCTCTCACTGAAGGCACCGCCGCCATCGTCCTGGCGGCCGGCGAAGCGCGGCGGTTCGGGGGGCCGAAGCTCATCATGCCCTTTGCCGACTCCACCGTCATCGGATGCGTGGTAAGCGCGCTTGCGCGGGCCGGGGTCGAGCCGATCATTGTCGTGGTCGGCGCGAACCGCGCCTCGATCGAGGGCGCGCTCGCGAGCGCTGATGTGCAAATCGCCGAGAACCCCGATCCCAGCCGCGGCATGCTTTCCTCCGTTCAGATCGGCGTCGCCGTCGTCCCCGAGTCTGCCGGCCGATTCGTCATCGCTCTCGCCGACCAGCCGCGCCTCCGCGCCGAGGACATCACGCGCCTCATCGCGGAGATGGCCCGAACCGGCAAGGGCATAGCCCGCCCCGTTCACTGCGGCAAGCGCGGTCATCCCGTCGTTTTCGCGAGTCGCTACCGCAACGAGATCCTCGCACTCCCGCCGGAGGCGACGCTGAGAGATGTCATCCATCGTCACCTCGACGATATCGTCGAAGTAGACGTCGCCTCCGACGCCTTCGTGCGCGACATAGACACGCAGGAGCAGTACCAGGATGAACGCCGTAGGGCAGAGGCCGAGCGGTAGCCGCGGCATCTTCGCCGAGATCGTCCGCCTCCAGCGCGCTGGTCAGAGGGCCGTGCTGGCGACCCCCCTCTGGCACACCGGTTCCGTGCCCCTTAGCGCCGAATCGAAGCTTCTCTACCGGGTGGACGGCTCCATCGCCGGCACGGTGGGCGGCGGCCTGCTTGAGGCCAGGGTGATCGAGACCGCTCGGCAGGTGCTCGCCGAGGGCAAGGCCCAGATAATCGAGTTCGAGCTTACACAGGACCAAGCGTCGCGGGCCGGCATGATCTGCGGCGGCAGATGCGCCGTACTCGTCGAGCCGATCGAGCCCGACAGCGCGCCGGAGGTCTTCGCGGCCGCGGCAGCCGCAGCGGAAGCGGGAGAACCGCTCGTTCTCATTACCGTGCTCCGCGAGGGCGTCACGCAGAAGCTCGCGCTAGTGAGAGATGATCTGGTGGGGGGTCCGGTGCACGGCGTCGCGACAGGAATGTCGCTCCTACAGGAAGCGGCGATGGAGGCGCTCGCCTCCGAGCATCCGCTCTACAGAGAGGAACCCATCCGCGCTCACTTCGACCCGATCACTCCTCGCCCGACCGTGTTCGTCTTCGGCGCGGGGCACGTGGCGATCCCCGTCGCACACACCGCTGCGCTGGCCGGTTTCAGGGTGATGGTGATTGACGACCGCGCCGAGTTCGCCAACCGCGAGCGCTTCCCCGGTGCGGACGACGTGATCGTCGCGTCGGTTGACGAAGCCTTCAACGGCGTTGCGGTGGATCAGACCGGCTATGTCGTGGCGATCACCCGCGGACACGCGATGGACGAAGAGGTCGTCGCCCATGCGCTCCGGACCAGCGCCCGCTACATCGGTATGATCGGGAGCAAGCGCAAGGTAGCCGGAGTGCTCGGCCGCCTGAGGACGCAGGGCTTCACCGACGCTGACCTCGCCCGCGTCCACGCCCCCATCGGCGTGGACATCAACGCCGAGACTGTGGAGGAGATCGCCGTCAGCATCGTCGCCGAGCTGGTCGCAGTCCGGCGGGGGGTGTAGGGCTGGGTCGCCCCACCCCGCCAGACGGGTAGGGGCGCATGGCGATGCGCCCGTACTACGGTACCGGCGCCGGCTCCGGCTGCGCCGCCGTGATCTTCACCTCGGGCGCCGCGATCTCGGCGAAGGGTCGCTCCGCCGTGCTCTTTCGTCGCTTGGGGGCCTCCCTCTTTTGGCACACCCGGCCGCAGACAAAGAAGGCGGGCTCTCCGCAAGCCGCCCAGGGTCACTGGGTGAGTGGCTTGAGGAAAGCCCGCCTCTCGGATGTCGAGTCAGCGGATCAGTATCCGGTTGAACCTATCTTATCGCACCCGGGCCGAGTGTCAATACTCTCTTTCCATACCCTGCAGCCGAGAAGGAAGTCACTGGAGCGTCACCATAGGCGGTGCCCTTTTCACTCGCCCCCGGAGACCTCATCGCCGAGCGCGAAGGGACATCAGCGTCCACGTGGGCGTGCAGTTCGCCCATGGCGGGGAGGATGGAGTGGGGCCCCAAGCGCGTAGACCGGCCACTCGCTCTCCTGCACCTCCCTCAGCGCCCCCGCCACCACTCTCATCTAGTCATCCTCGGGATGAATGCTCCAGTTGCGTGCGTACTCGATATAGCCCACGGAGCGTGCCAGCCCGACGGAGCCGGCGTTGCCCACCCAGGTGCCGTGCAAGCACACCCGACCCCGGCGCTGCATCTCTCGGGTCCAGGCAGAGAAGATCGCCTTCCCGTAGCCGCGGCCGCGGTACTCCTGTGCAACCTCGATCCCATCGTCTGCGATCAGGTGCGCCATCTCTGCCACGGCCGTATCGTGGGTCATGACCTCAGCCACGCACAGGTCATCCAGGAAGAGACCGAAGGCTTCGCCGCGAGCAGCGCAGGGGAGGGTCCCGGCGGGCATGCCCCCGCGTGGGCCGGGCCACTTGTCCACGTCAGCGGCGGTGAGAAGGCGCACCTCGCCTTCGCCGCTTACCTCGGGAGCGTTGCCTGGGTGGTAGAACTTGATGCCCATGTCGCCCTCGCTCTGTGGAGGGTGGCTCAGCCGCGCGCTCGGCAGGGCCGAGGTGAGCGCGGCGTAGGCCTCCGCCATGAACCCCCCGTCCAGCACCATGTTGGGATCGCGACCGAAGGCCAGACGTGACACCTCGGCCAGCGCGGCAGGGTGCACCGACACCATCGCGCGGTCGCCGAGGTGCATCACCCAGAGGGGGCGGCAACTGAAGCCCAGTTCCCCATAGGTCCGCCGGTCACAGGTCGCCACGGCCACCTGTCCCGCTTTCACGTCCGGGATACACACGCCCATCCTGATGGACCAGTAGCGATCAACGATCTGCCGTGCGTAGTCCATTATTGTCCCTCCATCCCCAGCAGTGTGGCCGCGTTGCCGCCCATGATCGCAGCCCGGTCGCTATCAGTGAGGGGCAGCCGACTCATCGCGTGCAGGGCCTCCCCTTGTCGATCATCACTCCCGAACACCACTCGTTCCGCTCCCACGGCCTGTACCGTCTGCTCGATCTCCCGCAACCAGGCCTCTTCCTCCTGCGACCCTGCGAAGCCGTCGTTCACCCAGGCCGCGGTGTCAAGGTAGACATTGGGGTAGCGGAGAATGCACTCCGGTTCACTCAGTGCCAGTCCGCCCCCAAGGTGGGCGAGCACCAGCTTCGCCTCCTCTATGCCTTCCAGGCACCCGGGAGTGAGCGTGGGGTGTGGGTTCTGCACTTGGCGAGTGAGGCCGCGGTAGGCCTCGGGATCGCCGTGGTGCCTGATTCGCCAGTCGCTGGCCAACGGTGTGTCGTAGGGTCCGTGCAGGCAGTCGAAGACGATGGGAATGCGTAGAGAGCAGGCCCGCGTCACTACCGCCCGCGTCTCCGGCGAGGCGAAGGCGCAGCCGTCATGCCAGCCGAAGAGCTTGAGGCCGCGCAGGCCCAGCTCCTCTACCGCCCGGGTCAGCTCATCACAGGCCGCGGCCCCCTCGAAGGGGAAGACGTGCGCGAAGCCGACGAGGTGCGGCCCGTGCCGCGCCATCAGGCGTGCCGTCCAATCGTTGTTCCCGAAGGGACCGAATACAACCGACCGATGCACGCCCAGCCGACGCATCTCGTCCAGCCACCCCTTCCACAGGTCCTCGCCGAGGCCGGCGGTGTGCGTGGGCAACTCGGCGCGAGTGCGCAGAGGCAGCCGCGTGACCGACTCGTCATAGGGATGTGTATGCATATCGATGATCATCTAGGGGCCTCCTGGCGGGGTCCGGCAAATAGAAAGCCGCCGCTCACGTAGAGATGAGCGACGGCCGGCGACGTCACAGCTTCGGCATGACAAGAAGCACCGGCCGCGTCCCCCGCAGCCAGCCAACCATCGCTCACGATGCACTTGGAGCTAGGCTTACCCAGTCATTACCGGAGCAAGTATAGGTGGATAGGGGAGCGCCGTCAACACGCAGGGGCCTTGGCTGTTCAGCGCGCCTCCGCGCCAGCCTCGCGTCGTCCACTGCCTGGGCTGCCACTTCCCTGCCGATGCTCCTCCCCATCCCTCTGCTGCAGCTCCGCCGGCGACCGGCACACCACCTCCGGCGACATCGTCCCCGCCTCCTTCTCCTCCTCTGTCGCCAGCCGCTCCACGAACGGCGTCAACACGTGAACGCAGTTGGGCTCGTGCTTCGTAGCGAAGAGGCACCGCCACTTCGCAGAGTAGCATCGGTGGGTAGATGGCTAGTGTACTGCACATGACGGTTCTTTACACTTGGAGCGGAAGCCTGAGTGCCTCTGGCTTCGTGATTCGAGCCAGCGTCTGCTCTCCGCTATGTAAAGGTACTTCCCGTGCAGTACACTAGGCCTGTGGCCGCCATGGCGGCAGGCGAAGCCTGCTTAGCCAACGGCTTCGCTCAGGGTAAACAGGGCAGAGATGCAGTCGCCGACGCGCCATAGCCTGCGGCTCTGCCGCTATGGCGACGGCGCGCAGTCGGCCGCCTGGTGGGCCGATACCTGGGCGAGCTGAATGCCGTGCTCGCGGAGGCGGTTGATGGTTCCCTGGGTCACTGCCTCGCGCGTGGCTGCGGGGCAGGAGGATGTTCCTGGCCCACACGCCTACCCCGGACCCGGTGGTAGCGTCGCTGGCGGCGGCTGCGCCGCGGTGATCCTCAGCTCTGGCGGGGATAGTGGTCGGGAATCTCCCTGTCCGTAGTTCTCGGTCAGCGCCACGCCCCGGTAGTACTGCCCCAGAATCTGGTCGTAGCGGTACCCGGCCTTCGACATGGCGAAGGCCCCGTGCTGGGAAAGCCCAACTCCGTGCCCGTTCCCCCAACCGGTGACGCGGAACGTGAGGGAGTGGGGAGTCGAATCTCGACTCTCGACTCTCGAGTCTCGCTTTTCGATCGTCAACCGGTCGCTGGGTACCCCCAGCACCTCCCGGATTTCGGTTGGCGTCTTCAGCCGCGCCCGCCCGCTGGCGCCTATCACCTCCAGCTCGGTGATTCCCCCGGTGCTCGTGACGATGACCGGTGCGAGGTCCCGCACCTCCCCCACCTCCTTGCCCCGGGCGCGCAGGCGCGCGGCAAGCTCCACTGAGGTGACGTCCCGCTGCCAGCGGTAGCACCAGCCCAGGCCGGTCGCGCTCCCAGCCTGTCCGTCATAGGGCGAGTCCACCTGACATAGGTAGGGGAAGTTCTGTCTGACGCTGCCAGGCCAGGCCTCGTCCACCGGTCGCGTCACCCCGCCCGCGTTCGAGTGATAAGCGGAGAAGATGGGACGGCCCTGATAGGTGAGTAGCTGGCCCTTGGTCGCCTCCACCGCCTCGTCTGACAGCGGCTCTTCGGAGTCCACGCCCCGGTAGACCTGACAATGGCCGGTCGTGCAGATGTCGAACCCGTCCGCCCTGTGTTTGTGCTCGGCGTCGCGAACGTATACCAGATAGGTGCGCGAGATCACCGCCTGCACCTTGTAAGCGTCCAGATCGGCGAACATCTCGTTGGGCACGACCCCGCGCACGTAGTCCTCGATGTCTACGATGTTGACGACGCGCAGGCGAGTCCCCTCCACTAGGTCGAGCCGGATCTTCCCCCGGTATGTCGCATCGCCAAGCTCGAGCCACGGGTCGCGACCTGTGGGAGCGAACTCGATCCAGCGGCCGACCGCGGCGTCCTCACCAT
>Ga0315275_10000595_pt1 | contig 30346 bp, 44 predicted proteins | sample YL17G03_0_MG_FD_205557 | JGI IMG/M metagenome (GOLD analysis project Ga0315275, IMG submission 205557) | Sediment microbial communities from Yellowstone Lake, YNP, Wyoming, USA - YL17G03_0 | ecosystem: Environmental > Aquatic > Freshwater > Lake > Sediment | place: USA: Wyoming | collected...
GAGCTTGATGACAAGCTCTTCCATGGTGAAATCTCTAGTATCACCGAAATTAAAATCACTTGGAATTCTACCCATCTGTTAATGCTCCAGGTGCACAATATATTCGCATCGAAGATAAACGTAATTGAACCGCCGGACTTGTTTGCTTCATGACGAATGTTATAAAATTCGCCTCTTGATCCACTGTCATTGAAATCCATTCAGTAGCTTGATTTGTAATAGAGGGCTGTAAAAGTGTGTCAGCTTTAAACGGCGTTGTCTGCTCATCTGCAAAAACATCCACTTTTAAACTTCCTCCATTCGTTGAGATAAGGAAGTCTACATGAGAAATATAGCAACGATATCCCTTATCACGGTATGGATTAAAGGGTATCGTTTCAGCGTAAAAAGAAATAGGCTTTGAAACATTCCCATTGCTTGTATACACATCAAATAAGGTGGAATCGACATCGATCTCAATGGAGGTTGGAGTTGCAGCGATCACATTATATAGATCTCCTAACATTTCGTTAGTTTCAGGATTAAAATTATTTATTTGAGCCATACCTTCCACGTTAGAAACAGTGACCAAATCACCTGCTTGGATTCCATTAGCAGATACAGTAATAGTAGTTGTAGCACCAGACGCAATAGCGGAAATGCTCGTATAATAATCGTCATAATCTTGGTTAAGTTCGTAAATGAAACCAAGGTCGTCACCAGCTAACGTTTTCTGTACAGACGATCCAAGACCAATACGATTCCAGATCTCTTCTGTAGTATCCCATTGAGCCCATGATTCATTACCAGTTGTTTCGTCTATATCATCCCAGGTTAAATTTAACCCTAAATCTGTTTGACCAAAAACACTGATACGCTGATCAAATATCGACCAAGTACCTTGCTCATAATTCCTTACAAGAACACTATTTTGCGTATTTGTATCCGTTTCAGATTCTTTGTAGGACCATAAAAATTGGTTATTTACCCTATCGAATCCACCGTATGTCAAGTTAAAATCTAACTGGTCTATCTCATCTGCCGTAAAATATGGAATCTTATCGTCAATGCGTAAATTGCTTCTTCCATCCGCCCCTAAAATACCGGTTTTTCCTATAGACCTAACCGTATCACTCCACGAAACCGCCGAAAACTTAGCATTTGTTCCTATGACACCAGGAACAGCTCTACCAAAATAGGGATTAAATGCATCTGTTGTTCTCTCTAGCGTATAGGCCATTCTATCGAAATTTAATACGATGATTTGTCCTAAAATTGTAGCGCCTGTAATGTTCTGGTATGTATCGGCCTGAAACAATCCTGAACCGGATACATTGAATTTATCGCCATTACCGGAGGTTGTCCGGATACCTGAATATAAAATACCTTGTTGATATTCAATGCCTGCAATGACGGGAATTATAAAATTTATCCTTTCATTAAACCATAAAACATATGTTGCCGAGGATAAAGCACCGCCCGGAGGAGCTGCATAATTTGCGTTATCAGCTACATTTGTAAAGTCTCGAACATCTGTACCATTGTAAAAAAAGATCGACGATCCAGCTGCATTTGCTGCAATACCATCCCCTACAAAAACAAATCTTGCTCCATTGGTCGCCGTTGGATATGAAAATCCTGAAATATACTGATCATTAGCGCCAATGGCGAAACCCGCATATGCTGCCATACTTCCAGCAAACGGAATCTGATTAAATACGCCTGTTCCAGTGTTATATTTATACAAAAAATTCATGTCAAAAGCTAAAAGCTCTTTCGTAGAATTCGGTAATGTATGCTCAAAAATACCCATGATTCTAGTATTTCCAGCTAAACGAGGAGCAAAATAACCAACCCCTTGCCTAGATTGAAGCACTTGCCGATACACAAAACCGTTTATAATATTCTGAAAGGCATCAGCAGGTTGTAAATAATTTACACCCGATCTAGAAATGCCTGTCTGAAATCCAGGAGTTTGAGCTGTAGATATCTCAAAAACATCCATTACAACGACCGATAGGTAATGATATAATTCCACGTCACAGAGCCGGCCGTTGCTCTCCTAGCCCTTATATTCAAACCTGAAGCGCTTGTACCATTACCAAGTTTTAATGCAATGCTTGCAGTATTTAACTCATTCGGCCAATCCACAACAGACCATGACTCTACCGTTGCCCCATTGCTCCTAAAAAATCCTGTAACAACACTATATTGACCTAATGCAGTTGTATACATAAATATTTCACCGTATACGTTTGCTGGAACAGCTACAATATTTGTATAAGATGAATCGGATGGGATAGCTATAGTTCCCCTTAAAACAGCCGGGGTTATCTGCCACACAGCAACCGTATTTCTATGGAACCATTGTACTGTTCCGGATGTCGTTTTTAAATATTGCACGCCATCCATCCCGGTACCGATCACAGGATCAGTAGCAATCCCGCCCACAGTAAAAGCAGGACTTTGCATGAATCTATGACGACCGTCTTCGTTTGCTCCAACATTCCAGAAATGATCTCGAGTTGTAACAGCATTTGTACCGATTATACTATTGCCCATAGTGACTTCGATATAGGTCGTGTTATCTTGTCCTATAGTCTTATTTGACTTAACAGATACAGAACCTAAAGGAAATGTTGAATTCCAAACCATGACTATTTAACCTTTTTTTGTCCGTGCACTAATTTTCCAGGCTTTTTTTCGCCTTGAACGCGCGGTTTATTTGAAAAACCTTCATCTTTTTGTGACTTTTTCAAAAGAACTTCTATACCAGCAGTTTTCATGCTTTTATCTTCTTTCTTACGTGTCTTTTTATCGTAAACTTCATCGACAGCAACGAATTTACTACCTTTAACTGCTTTGCCTTTAGCCATTATTTCTTACCTTTTTTTGTACTCTTAGGTTTGTAACCTGATTTTGCAGCAACATTTAACGCAATGGCTACAGCTTGTTTTTGTGGACGTTTTCCAATTTTCATTTCAGTTTCGATATTTTGTCTAATATCTTTTTGACTTTTTCCTTTAACTAAAGGCATTTTTTACTCCTAAAATCTTGGTAATGCTCTCGCTAATTTTATCTGATTATGCGTATGTGTTAACTGTAACTTTCTTTCACTCTTAAAACTTGCTTCTATCATCGATCTTGCCGAAGCTTCATAACGATAGTCTCTAACATAGTTTACCGCTGCACCGTACGCTAAATACCGTAACCAGTAATCAAACTGTATCGGTTGATCTGCATCCGGATAATCATTATTCTTCTTATATCCATAAATCTTAACTAGATACGAAGTATTAGGTATCGTTCTAAAGGTGAACTCATGCCCGTAATATAACATCATTGTTGGATAACCAGGAATTAGGATCTCATCGTTATTGATACCCCAAATTGCAAAAAATTCACCAGGATCTTGGAAAATCGGAAGTTGGTTCCATGACACCGAATTATCTACAGGATCCAATAGTGAGATATATGCATTTTGCGAAATATTCATAAAATCCGCATCGGCACCTACGTCATTAAATGTATAAACACCGGTAGTATTCGATTGGTCTATAGTAAAACTCAACGTTCCAAAACTTTCAAAAATCTTAATGTCATTTGGCATTGAAAGACTCACAAAATCATTCAGATATCGCAATAATGTATCATCACTAGAATCAGGATCGTTTTCGTTTCTTCTTCCAATAATAACACGAACCAAATCTAAAACATCTTGTACAAATCTTTCACCCATTGCCATTTTACGCCTCTTGGTACACTGTATTTATAGAAAATCTATTTTTCATACCAGTTTTTCTAGTTTCTTTCGATCCATCAGATAATGTAACCCAACTCCATACTGGATATCCTTTCTCGCTTAGATAATGCACGATGCACTCTGGTACGTCATATTCATGACCTGGATTCAGTTTTTCGTCGTAGTGAATCAAATGATTACTGACAAAAACAGGAATTGGGTTTGTAGATTGGTCGTTATTACTAAATTTAATTCTTTGCTTTGGGTGTAGTTCTATAGGACATTGCTTGATCGGATAACGACAAACACGCAATTTTTTATTCAACTTGCGAGCTTCTTCATTATACATTCTATAGTCTCGTAGAGTCTCTAGAGGCATTTCATCAATCGGTAACTTTTCAGATTCAATCTGATTAATAGATGATGTCATCATATCGCCTTGCGATCTATTAGCTACATGGTCGTGTTTTTTCATCAAATTGACGGTGTATATACCTCGTCCTTTAGGGCCACGAGGAAACACCGCTCCTATATTAAAATTGTTAAAAAGTGGGGGATTTCTCCCCCTTAGCGGTTACCCGCAATCTCCACTCGGCTTACGCCTAATGGGTAATGTTCCTCTCGCCAATGTTATGGAGCGGTTTTGTGTTAGTAGCACTTGCTTAACCCTTACACATGTTTAACCACTAACCGCAGAGCTTGGAACTGAGGCGGCATTCCAAGGTGCCTATATATTCGCTCCTAACGTAGCTCTAAGTTTCCCTAGAACTGAGGCTGGTCAACTCGGCTTTTGCAAGCCTCCTCCTTTAGGGAATGGGTGATTGACTAACTATCTCCATAATAATAAAATTCTGTTTCTACTAAATTACAATAACCGCCTGAAACATAAGGGGTAAAATTGGTTGAATCTACGTCTATATGTGTAACGGGATGTTTCAGATAAAATGTTGTATCACCGGTTAACACTATTTGCCATCTATAATTATTTAAAGGATCCTCTCCTCGTGGTACAGGCATTGCACCGTTTAAATCAGTGAGACGAACGAAGTTTCCTGTAACATAACCAGGATTAACGTCAATTTCAACAACACAGGGCAAAGCGTTCGTTATTGAAACTATGTTCGATCGGCGTGGTATCTGTCCTATGTCTGGCATTTCTTATCCGTTGGACGCGAGAAAACTCGCTCATTTATGGGCGAGATGAAGCGCGCCTCTTGTATTTAATTCGTTTTCCATAATATACTACCTCTCTTGTCAGGCAAGCAAGGCCTAGTTGCCTTAAAAACCTTAAGTTAATTGGCCCTCGGATTAGATGGCTTGGGAGTAATCCCTAGAAGCCTTCGCATTTATGCGAGGGAGTAATCACGTTCCTCTACATGACATTGCTTGCAAAGCCAAATTACATCAAGTGGTTTTGAATAATCTGGGTGGTGGCCCTCTGGTTTACATTCTTTACTGCATTTAATGCATTGGCCTGGTCTTTGTATCGTTCCGTTTTTCACTGAGTAATGTACCAATTTTCTTGCTTTACCTTCTAACGTCTTATGTATCTGTCTAGAAGCAGACCATGCTTTAAGCCATTGCTTGTAGCTGTCTTTTGCTTTTGTGCGAATATTATATTCTTTAATTTTATCGGGTATTTTTTTAAGGTATTCTTTATGTCTAGCATTAACTTTTTCTTTGTGTTTCTGATAATACTTTCTTCTACCCTCTTTTACTTTGTCTGGGTTATTCTCTCTCCACTTTTTTGTGGTTTCTAATACTTGCTCTTTATTGTTTTCTTTCCATTCTTTATTTATCGCAATAAATTTTTCTCTATTCTTTTTCCAATAGCCTTTACGATCGCATTTTTCTAATGATGCCTTTCGTTTTTCTGGGTTTTTTTTTACCCATTCTCTAGCTACTTCATTTCTACACTTTTTGCATTTTGTATTGTATCCATCTTTACTTTTTTTGAGTTTTGAAAACTCTTGTAATTTTTTTTCTATCCCACATCCCATACATATTTTCATAGACTATACCTCTGGTTAAAGAGATATAGTCTAAATGAATGTGATTGAAAGTCAATCGCTATCAGGCAAGATCACCTAAATCGGTCACATTTCCATATTTTATAACCTCTATGAGAAATACGTCATTGTCCGATTGCATTATATCAGAACCGGCTGTCAGCTGGTAAACAATAGGCAAGTACTCGTACGGATTTGGGCTGTACGGACTAGTGTTACTGTAAGGAGATACTTGAGGGTTATTTAAAGAAATAACATGAGTCTCAAGTGTGATACGTCCACCGCTTACATAAGCTGTATAAGCTGACGAGTCGATAGGCTCACCAGTAATAACATCCTTCAACGAGAATGTTGTAGGACCTAGAACAACGATTCTATACCTGTTGTTGTCCAATTGAGCCATACCGTTATTAACAACACCAGTGTCACCAAAGTTAGTGAATCTTACGATCTGGTTTGTTTGGAATGTAAACGTTGAATGTGTCACAACGCACGGATCAGCAGCAGTAACTGCACTAACTGTAGCGTGTGAAGTTGACTGTCCACCGGCTGTATCAGCGACAGTAAAGCCGTTGGTTGCTGCATCTTTAAAGTTAAATGAAGCACCGGCAGAACTATCAATTACAGTCTCTTGGAATGCATGAGCTGTTGTCGTCTGTCCTCTAAACCAAACGGAAATAGGATCGCCACCAGCGGTAGCAGTCCACTTCGTTAGGTTATAAAATGTTACCTTGTCCGGCTGAAAGTTGAACGAAAATGTATGGGCTGCACCAGCAGAGATAAACTTAAAAGCCTCTGTGCAAGTTTGACCAAAAAATAGATCTGACATAATTATGTCTCCTTAATCTTAAGCTTTAGTTGAAAGCAGGGTTACGATATGCGAATCATCAAGGATTGCAGCATTAAACCAAGCTGAAAAACCCATAGATTGAAAACGGTTTAAATAATCGTTAAAACCAAGAGGCTTCAAAATCATTTCTGTAGATACGTCGTCTAAACCAACATATCCGTAAGCATTAGCTCCAACGAAAGTATTGTTGTAAACGGGTGGATTTGCTGTTGACACTTGAACTAGGGTAGATGTTACCCATCTCGCTTCATCAGTTGCACCAAATTCAGCTTGCAAAACTGCTTCTTGAGATCCGTACTGTGAAGTTGAAACAAAAGAGTCAAGATTTCTGATATCAGGCTTAAGATTAACGTGAGCAGTAACCCAGAATCCGGCTTCGACTGGACCTGTACCGAAACGTGAAGTTCCTTCGATGGTAGGAGTCATTTTCTCTGTATCATTATCATCTAGATATTGAATAGCGCGGTTAACATCAGTTTGTGTTAGCTCTGTGATTGCATTACCATTGATACCGTTTAAACAGGCGATTTGTGGAACTGAGGCGTTCCAAACATCCCTTGTAACCTTATCTAGCATAGTGTGCATGCACTGGGATAAGTTATCAGCTGTTTCAGAAGCGGTATCGTCTTCAACAACTAAAAGAACTTTACGACCTAACAAAACAACTTTTCCAAATTCTTGGATAGTTACGTTGATGTCGAATTTCTGTACTTGTTCAGGTGCTGGATCAGCGTCTTGAGACAAAACAACTGGATCAGAATTTAAATTCTCTTGGCGTCTGAATGCCATGGTGTCGGTGTTTTTTTGAGGTAGAGTAAACGCTCTCCCAAAAAGATTATGTACACAGCGAGGTTTTGATCTCTGTAGAAGTGCACGATGTGCCCATCTATCAGCCATCGATCCATAGCCGGATGTTGTGGTTACTGACATAGTTTCCTATGCCTACCTGCTTCTTTTTTGCGCTGCCTTCCAGTCTGAAAATTCTTTATCTGACATCTTCATAACGTCGACACTAGCATTCATTGCAGCTGCCTTTGGCATTCCACCAGGAGAATTTGGAGACTCTTTTCTAGGGGGTGCCGCTTGCTTAACTTGTTGTTGCTGCCTTGGCGTTAGTGCTTCCATTAATGTGTATGCCTCTTCATATCTATTTCCAGCCTGATTGATCGCAGAGGCTAGGTTAGGTCTTTGTTTTAAAAAGTTAGGTAAAAAATCATTTATCTTTTCATATTTTTCTGGGTTCTGCCTAATCCATAATCTTTCTTCAATTTCGCGGATTGCTTCATCCCTAGACACATGTAAATCTTCTTTAGTAGCCGATTCATAACGAGAATTATCTTCTTCAATAGGTGATTGTGCAGGCTGTGCATACTTTTGCTTCATCCATTGATTTTCAAGCTCTAGCTCCTTTCTCTTTAATCTCTCTTTTTGGAGAGCAGATAGGGGAACCATCGTTTTATCATGCTTATCATGATCGTTATTTTCTTGAGCCTGTTGATCTGCAACAATTGCTTGATCTAAAACTTGCTCAATTTGTTCGACTTCTTGAGGCTCTACGGCTTCCTCGTTCATATATTGTCTCCGTTATTTATAGCGTGAAAAAGCCTTTCACGATGGCATAGCACCCTTTGCTTGCAGGTAGGCGACACCTGATGTATTAAATTCTACCGCTATTTTTATATTCTTTTTACTCGTCATCCATAACAACTCACATATTCCTTTTTGGTTTGAAATCCAAAAACAAAATTGATTTGTTATAAATGGAGGTAATTTAAATGTTATGACAGGCTGACTAATCATAAATTTTGATGAGTCACGATTGTCAAATTTTGCGTGCAATGATAAATAGTATGTTTCTCTAATGTGTTGATTAGCGTTAACAACATCATTAAGTAAATCATCCATGACCTTTTTCAATGAAACCTTCTCATCAACAAAATGACTAGGAAGAATTAACTTTGAAACTGGATCCTGTACCATTGCAGTCATATTACATTCCGCTCATTCCGCGAAGTGAATCTTGTTGTTTTTGTGCCTTTTGCAATAACTTATTTGCTAGTGCTTGGTCAGCATTCATTCCAGGACCGCATTCAGGTTTTACTCTGCTTGCTGCGCTCATTGGATTCTTCTTGTAAGAACACATGCCGCTTCCTGACTGTAGAAGGCCTTTCTTCCCGCTACCACTTGATTTATCGTAAGCCATACTTACTCCTTTGTTTTTCAATAGGATGTTACCCACCCTGATTAATATCACTCATAATAGACTGTTGGTCTTGCTGAATCTGCATGTTTTCTTGTCTCTGAATATTCTCTTCAGAACCTTGCGTTTCAGCGTTAATCGCATCTGCTTGGTGATTGACTTGAGATTTTTGCAACTCTCTTCCAGCAGCTTCTTGTCTCTCCATCTCATTAACTAATGCTAATACCTTTATCAGGCGATCTTCATTCATCTTAGCTATTTCTGTGATGGCTCTAGCTCTATCTAATGCAGCCTGTGCAATATTTTGCTGTGCCTCTGATTCGCGCTCATCTTTAAGAGATAGATTGCTAACTACTCTAGATCTTCTCTCTTGAGCAAGTCCTAGGTCAGCCTCTTTCTTAGCGTTCAGACTTTCAATCTGCATTTTCCTAATTTCATCATCTTGAGCAGATTTTGCAGCAAGCATTTCATCTTGTTTTTCCATTGCTTCCTCAAGATCGCTCAGACCTGCCATTGCAAGAGAACGGATAATTTCAGCTTGAGGCACGTCAACAATGCCATCTCTTTTAAGGTTAACGAGTTCGTAGTAGTACGCATCTTTTTGAGATTTAGAACGAACGCCTTCCTTGATCACCGCATCGTATTGCTCGAATTCTTTGTCGTAAAATTGATCGGTTGGAGTTTCTGCTAAAATCCTCTCCACTTTGCCGGGAGGATAATGCTCTTGAATGGATTTTAGAACCAACCCGCCTAAAATCTGTTGTGCAGTCTCAACGTTATCGAACATTTTGCGGTTACCGCGTAGCCCTTGAGCGATACGCACTTCGGCAAGTTTTCCAGATATTTGAGTATTTCCACCTTGATCGATTCCAAGCGCACTCTCTGTAACATTTGATAGCGTTAACGTTAACTGATCTAATACCTGTTGGTATTGTATAAGTGCAGGGTTCGCTCCACCGCCGGTTAACTGCTGTACTGAATTGAGTCCTTCAGGAGCATTTTCAGGATCTACGCCAATGATCTTATTTTGACCGGATTGCTGTAAATCTTGCGGATCGGGAACAGATCCAATTAGATATTTAAATCCTGTAGAGATGTCAGAATCCATCATATCTACGATTTTCATATGGCGTTTGTTAAATTGACGCTGGGCACTCCAATTGCATGAAGCTATGCCCTGTATACGTTGCGATGGCATCCAGATCGAAGGCTCTAGATAACATATTAGAGGAACAAACGGGAACGTCTGGTTGATTCCTGTCTTGTCTTCTCCACAGTATACATGTTGACCGTTTAGCAAAATGTTAAGCTCAACAAATCCGCGCTCTACAGATCTAATCTCAACGTCTGGAACCTCGTCAGGGTTAATATCTAATATTTCCGCGTCGTCTTTCATGCGTTTTAGTCGATTCAAACCGAACTTGAGCTTTTTGATCTCTTCATTTGGCAAATCTGTGATGTCTCTATAATACGAGCTCTTTATATCGACTAAAAATTGACGTGTTTTAGTGATACGCTTATAATACTGATCGTATGCCACAAGATTTCTGTTTCTTGAGAATGTCGTGAACTGAGGATGATACGTTAAAAATTTGTCATCTCTAAATCCGTAGGGGAGATCGTCAATTTCTGTAGGATCGATGAATGGAAGCAACTGCTTGATGTATTCTTTTCCGAACAGATCTCTAGTGATAGCAAATGAAGAGTCTGATAAATCTATGGATTCGAATGTTGGGTCAAGGAAAAATGAATTATATACTCTTTTAAAGAATTTAACATCACCATTTACAAAATCTTTAGAATAATCCATGTGCACACCGCACAAAGAAATACCGCTTTTAAACGCCTCGTCTGCTGCATCTAAAAATGTCGGGTAGCCTAACCCCTTATCCCAAATATAATACGAAAGTTTGGTGAATTGATCAGCGGTCTTTTGGTCGGAACCTTCAACCGGTGAATAGATAATCTGATTAATATTATCGCGCAAATATCCAGAAAAAAACTGGAGCGGTCTACGCATAATGTTAAGCTCGAGAGGCTCACGGCCCTCTTTGATCAAAGATTTTCTCTCGTCATCACTCCATGTATATCCAGACGACGCGAGCGTGTAGACTTGCGCATCTTTGATAAATGGCGCCCAATAATCATGAGCGTATCGATAGGATTCTTGAAATTCTCCGCGAATTTCGTTGTTCGTGTACATCTGGCTTTACAATAGAACATTAAAATTTAAACTCAAAGAAATTTAAGTTAAAAAGTTCTACGATATCGACTGTCAACAACTTTTTTATGTTTATCTAGAGCGCCCGATAATGACGAGACGGATTCTAAGTGCGCAACCGCTTGTACGGTATATTGAAATGCATCGGCATAATTTGAAGCGATATTGTGCTCTGGATCCTCAAGATATCGCCCCTGTTGCTCGCTCCATTTTTTGCGATATTTTAACAGCTGATCTATAAACGGCTTAACCTTAGACGCATTGAACACGCAACGATCTAGCATAATATTTGCATGCGAAATCGATAACTGTTTATCCATGCGTTTTAATACGTGAAATTTGGTGTTCGTTGCAGAAAATAAACGCCTAAAATCTCTCTCGTATGTATTCGACGTGTCCAAAATATCGCGTTTTCTAGCATCATGCGGCAGGAAAATCGTGTGATACTGATAGGGTTTGTCCTGTAAAAGAAATTTTGCATAGAAATCGATGCCTTTATTTTTGTCCTCGTAGTAATCGATAATGCGTATTTCACCATGTAATATTTGGAAAAATATGATCACTGTGAGATCGTTTACACCGATGTCCATCGCTAGGTAGACTGGAAATAGAGCGTCAAACAGAGGTGTATACAAACACCGGCTTTGCAAATATGCGTTGCTAATAGACTCTGCAAAATAGTACGCGTCTGATGATGATAAAAACGACTCTGAAACAGTAGACGGGAATTCCTGTTTGATTTTATCGCCCAAAATTCTCGACTGAACAGCATACCAATTACGTTGAAATTGCGATATTTTCCTACCTGATTCCCGCTCAATTCTATTGAAATAATCAGTTAACGAAACGTCGTAAACAACTTTTTCCTCTAAAATATACGACGGCTCATCCAACCATGGATAGAAAAATAGATGGTATTCCAGTTGTGATATATTCTCGTTGCCCCGTCTATTCGCCTCCACGACCATCTCAGCAAAAAAACCGTCTGATCCCTCACCCGTGCTCTCTATTATAATCGTTCCGTCTCTAGAAACAGATTGCAACGTTCCAGTCACAACCTCCTCAGCTTTTTGCGGATTTCGAGCACATGTTTTACCAAATTCTGATATTAACACGAGAGGATACGAACCACCCCTCAGAGTTGTGTCAACGCGCAAAGAGCTTCCGTTATTAAATGTAATCTCTCTAGCCGATCTTTGAGTGATTCCTATGAGTGGCTTTAATTGAGACGGAAACGTATCAATTGCATGGCCGATGATTCGCTTGAAAATATGCTGTGCGTGCTCTAACGAGTATGAAACAATTCCAGCTGCAACGTTTTCATTAAATAGAGCCTCGTCTAATAGATAGAGCACTGCAAATGTTGACATTCCCAGTTGGCGGGCTTTTAAAATAAGATTACGGTTATGGATGTTATTTAAAACATCCATTTGAACATTATTAAGCTTGAACGGAATAGAATTCGAATTTCTATCTATAATTCTATAGAGATTATTCAGTCTCCACGATTTACTAGTGACCGTCATGTTGCATTATTTCGTTTTTCTCACAACTATTTTTTAAATCGCTTAGATTTGAAACAGCCTCTTTTTCGTCTGCTTTTTTATCCCAACCATATTTATTTCTCATGACCATTTGTAGAGAAGCGGTGTTGGAAACCCCTCCATCTGAACCAGTAGCAGCATTTTCAGTTATTTGTTCCCATTTTTGAAAACCTTTAGTTTCTGAAATTTTTCTTTTTATGGGCGGGAACTCATCCTCGTTTTTAAGGTATGTTTCGAACGTTTCCCATGTACAAGAATATTTTTTATCTTCATAGTACCAGGACTTTCTAGATTTACCTAAAGCGAGATGATCGCAATAACTTTTATATGCTAATTGTCTGACTGCAGGATCGGGTAATGCTAACCCATATTGATTACCTTTAGGAGCTGCCATTTTACACACTCATTGATATTTTAATTGTTACGTCGTCTGGTTGACCTAAAAAGTCTTTTTTAGCATCGTCAATACATTCTTTTATAAATGTATCATTTGTATCTATTGAATAGATATTGTAGCACATGAATTTTTTGCGGTATGTGCGTTCTGCATCTTTCAGTATAACCGTTAGCTCGCTCATGTCGCCTCAATTTTTATGTATACCTCTTTATGCCAAATGTTTATTTATTTTCCTAGTGCGATTATTTTTATGAGTTGAGAGAAAAATTTACACTCTTTACTGTATTGGGTTTAATATTAAAAATTAGGATAACGAAATGAATGCAGAATTAGCGATATGTTTGATGAAATATTTTATAAACATATTAGGAATGTTGCAACTTGCAAACGCTATTTACACATTTTTAGTATATTTTCCGGATAAATTTAAAAAAAGGAAGCGTTTTTCATGTATAATGCATTTGTTAGGACTAATGTTTTGTTCCTATGTTTTTTGGCAATGTTTTCGCATTACAATACTGTAGAAGCTGGAGACTATAGAGATTTGAATGAAATAGAATCTCATCAAATAATTTCATTTGTTGAAAAAATGGTTGCAGACGCTGAACAATCTGAAAACCCGTGGCAACAGCTATTTCAAATTCTCGATATGTTCGAGGAGATTGGTATTGATTTAAAAGATCACCCTGAAATTTTCGAATTTGTATTTAACACAATGTCTGAAAATGGCATTGAAATGACAAAAGATCAGTTTGAAGATTTCAAACAATACATTCGAGAACGACACATGATTTCTACATTCATGCATAGACAGGCTTTCGAGCCTGTTTATCCATCTAAAAAACAGCCGGACTTTCGAATAAATACTGTTTTGGGGTGTGTGCAGATTTTCGGTGGTGTGCTTTTAGCTATTATTCCCATTCCTGTCGTTTCCAGTGTGGGTGTTGGAATGATTGTATCTGGTGTGGGTGTCATGCTATATGATGTTAGTGACCAGTATAAGGAACAAAAGTCCAATGCAACAGCTATTACATATCAACTACTGCAAGAACACTCTTGTCTTTTAGAAAAAGCTCGAAATATGCAACCAAGAAAAAAAATGCTTTGAAAATATGCTAAAGGGTATACGTTAAAAGCATAATTTCATTAAACGCGAATCCTTTTTAGTCCACTCATCCGAGTGGGCTTTTTTCATGTAATACAGTTAAAAGGACCCTTCGCCCATTCTTTTTCTTTATAAATTTTGTGATTTCCGTAGTCCCAGGATGATCCTGTCCACCAACCTGTTTGTATTTTTCCATTAACGTCTTTAATCCTAACAAGATCGAATGGAAACGGCTTTTTTTTGTTAACATCTATCCACGTAGTCATATTTTCACCTATATTTTTTGTAGACTATAATGACTAAAAATTTTAAATTAAACATAACACAGCATGTGTTGAACAGATTTTTTTATTTATCCCACTTTGAAAAGTGGGATTTTTGTTTCCTAAAAATATCTTAAAACATATTCTGAGTGAAATATCGAGTTTTTATCCTAATTCTCGATTTGTAAATAGATTTTTTCATTATTTTAATTTGTTAAGTTAATTTAGGCTGACTGAAAAGTCGGCCTTTTTTGTGCGGAAATTTGAACTGGCTAGATAACCCTTTAATTGAACCTAAAAAAAATTTAACTTATATCTGCTTCCGATGCGCTGAAAATTTAGGTGCAAAATGGCAAGTGAATCATAAAATCGTGTGGTATTTGAATAATTGCGACAGATGTAATCGAATGATTGGCGTGGCAAATATAAAATCGTGGGGATGGGAAAGAACGCCCTCTAATTGCGATTAAATATCATTTTTTGGCGGATCTTTTTCATTTTTTTTACGTAGATGAAACCAACCAAAACTATTGTTTTGTTTTTTCAGTTTTCGACCAACGATCCAGTTTTCATTTGATTGAGCTATTTTTTTAAGCCTCTCTTCATTAGATTGTTTACGGTTAGAAACTCTGCGCATTTAGCAATCTTTGTTTATTTTTTTCTTTGCCTTTAGGCGAGGGAGTAGTGTGTTGTCGGTATCACTAAAATGCATATATGAATCAGATTTAGAAAAACCAGATGCTTGAAGGTTTTCCAATGGAGAATTTAGATCTCCTCCGAAAATATATGTAAACTTTGTCTTTTGCATAACTTCGACTCTGATTTGAGGATCAGGATCTTTAATCAATCCTTTTAATCTTTCTTTTGCGATATTGGCAACTTTTTCAATTACAGGATGATCTTTTTCAGGGAACCGATGAACGATTATTGCTCCTGATACTACCGTTAAAGATCCATAATAAGCCTTAATTTCTATTTTCATGTAAAACACCGTTTTTCTTTGTAAATCGCTTTGATCGAATGTGGTTTTAATGCTTCGTCGTTTTTTTGATGTCCTAACATATATGCATGGTGAAAAATAAATGCTCCAGCCAGCAATATGCAGATTGCAGCTACAAAAAACAAAAATAGATGAATATCTGTACGTTCGCTTTTATCCATTTTTTCCTTATTTTTCTGTTCTCTCTTTATCGACATCTGCGAGTTCTTTCTGTTTTTCAGCACGTTGCCAAAATCCCGGAGCAACACGCTTAACTTTTTTTAATAGATCAGCATGATTATGCGCAAGTCTCGATAAAAGAAATGCAGTCCGTGCAATGCGTACATTTCTAACATCTTGCTCACCAACGATATCGCGTACCCAATCATTCTCATCCGTAACATCGTATAACTTTAATATCTCTGATGTGTCGTAAAAAAATGAAATTAACTGATCGCATTTATATATGCCAATGATTTTTTCAATGTCTGAATTTAAGTCACTCAATTTAAAATAAGTCCTTTAAGTATTGCTGCATTTTTTGAAATCCCATCTGACTTAATGACTTTGAGTGTCTCGTTAGGGTAATATTTAGCAAAACGTTTGATTTTTGTAGCTGATTTGGCGTCCATGTATCCCTTGATTTCGACAAAAAAGTGTTTGTCGTCAAGTCGTATAACTTTGAAGTCCGGTTTGTAGCTTCTGACACCGCGTTTTATCTCCAAGAACCAAAATGTTTCGGGTTCATATTCGTAATCTTTTATTTCATTATGCTCTTTTAGGTATTGTAAATACATAGCAAAACGCTTCTCTGCTAAAGACTTAGTGTAAAAACGTTTACCACCAAGTTCAACCCAGGAGGCTTTAGAAATGTGTTTCATGCAGGAAACTCAAAATCAAAACAATCTTTTAAGAATTTTTTAACTTCAAACCAGGTCATTTTTTGAGCGAAACAATCTTTAGTCCACATTATTTGAGTAGCTGTAGATGCTACCCATTCATCCTCTTCTCCACACCAAGCTTCGCCATAGGAATTAAACACAATCCATTTGCTTTTTCCTATGTATTCCAGTCTAAAATTCATTTTTGCTCCTGTCTAGCCACTTCAATTGTTAGCATTTGTTCTTTTCAATTTTGTTACACTCAAAAAAATCTATTGCATCTACAACTACCGCTTTTAGCAATCCGATCTCGATGCAAGCTCTCTCAACTCGTCTATCTGAGAAATGCTCTATAATTGAAGCAATCGTTTCGTCGACTAGAACTAAAGTTTCGTACAAAAACTGTTCCTCATTTAAATCGTCGTGGCTGCACGATTTTTCTTTATTGGTACTTTGTGTCATTTGATCATCCTTTCGTTGATCCTTGACCATTTCTGGGGGCTTATCGCTTAAGTCGCGATATAATTCGTATTGCCGTTGAAGAAACGAGCAGTATTTTTCAGCATCGTCTTCTATTTTTTTGCATAGAATTGAAAGTTGTTTGTTATGTTCTGTCATTTTCTATCTTTTGTGTTTAATAAAGTTGTCTAATATTTCCGTAAATGTATCCGGTGGCAAATTTAACGCTATTGAATCATTATTTATTTTGACGATTGTTTTCATTACAAAAATTTCATCATTTGAAAGATTGTGCTGCAACTTAACAAACTGAGCATAGAGCAAGTTTTGATATTTATTTTTGTCCTTTAAAGCATAATCTTTATTTATAAAATCTTGAAGCATACACTCGTAACTTTTTTTAGGATGCATTCCTAAGCTTAACATTACATTAAAATATACTATATTAGCCTTGAGTCGTTCTTTAGCTTGATCATTGTACTTAGAAAATGCACGGCGTGTTCTCGTTGAAAGTTTAGATCCATCTGGAAAAATCCCTTCATCCAAATTGAAAACGGTAATCTCATTGAGATCTGAAAACGATAAATCAGGATCCTTTGGAAGTTGATCGCATATATTATCGTTCTTTATATCCTTATCAGGATATCGATATTCAGTATTGGTATACTCAGTATTAGTAGTAGCGGATTTTCCGCCACGGAAAACCCGCTTCGGTACTTTTTTCTTTAATTCTGGTTTTTTAGTAATTTTTTCAACTTCATTTTTATTAGAAATTTCTTCAATCAGAGGCTCTTCATAAATTGTCCATTCGATTTTTTTAAACTTTCCGTCTTCGCCTCTTTCTTGTTTCGTTCGTCGTAAATAACCGCATTTCTCTAACTCCTTAAGACCTGCCTCAAAACTATCTTTACCTTCAATTGATTGATTTATGAAAAATGCTTTATTAAAACTCCAATCGGATGGCCTACTTAACAAATGACTCATTATGCCTTTTGCTTTGTACGACATGCGATTATCGTCAAGAATATCGTTGCTTACCGGAGTATAATTTTTTCTTATAACTTTTCTTAGAATCGTATCGTCGGACATTTTGTTTCCTTTTTTAAGAAACTGCCTATCGCGAAAAAGAAGGGATCTGTTATATTAGAGATCCGGAACAAACTAAACATCTTTAGTTTGCTCCCTATTCGAAATTGCTTGAGACGGTTTCGGGTTAATGTAAGGTAAGTATTGACCCTTTCTACAGAATCATGATACTTACCTTTTAAGATAAAGTGCATAATAGACCCACTCGGATTTATTTTCCAAGTGGGTTTATATTTTTAGACACTTTTCAGAGTGTTTTTTTTCTTACACACTTGTTTTATTTTTAACAAATTTAGACGTCGTTCTTGCTTTCAAAACGTCAACTGCTTCTTGCACAACTTGTTCAGCAACTTGAGGCTTACCGTCAGGATATTTCTGTATAAATTCGACACCCTTTTTTTGCAGCTCGTCTGAAAATTGTTTTCTTTTCTCTAAATCATCTATGTAAATTAAAGGAAAAAATATAGGCATGCCAGTCTCTTTTTGAAAATCTTTGCGCTGCGGTACACAAAATGTTATTTTTTTTCCTTTTTTTATTACCAAAACTCCCAACAATTTCATTTTCCACTCAGTAAATTGAATTGCTAACGTTCCTATAATTTGAGAGTGAGGTTTTATTATCTCATTTGGATAAAAATTTAAAACTTCGATCATTTTTCGCTCCTATTTTTTATTTTATTTTTCCATATTTTTAAAATGGTTCTTCTTCATTAAACATATTTTCTTCTTGCTTAATCGTTTTCTTAGGCTGCATCAATGCAACAGCTTCAATAACAGCTCTACTAAACGCATCCTGTTTTGCACGATCTCTAAAACGACTTACAGACGAATATTTTTTTTCGCCATCTTTGTTTACATATTCTTTTTGCGGCATAGAAACCCATTTCCTGCCATCTTTTTCAAAGATCGTGCATCCATGTATTTCTAATCCAAATGTTGAAATATATACGTCAACAAATCCAATCAAAGGACTATTTGACTTAGTTTCTCTGTAATTAATAATTTCAATAGTCATTTTTTACCTATATTTTTAGATTTTGTTACATCTATTTCTCCGTTCGTCAGTTCTCTAATTTTAAAAGCAACTCGTTTGCTAAAAGGTTTACTTCCTGTCAAACATGAAGAAAAATATACTTTGTTTACTCCGATCTTATCAGCAAACTCTTTGACTAATAAGTTGTTGCGATAAATATACTCTCTAAGACTCAAATGATCCATGTTTTTACCTACATTTTTTTTATAATAACAATATATCATGAACATATATTTTGACGAATATTTATTTTGTGTTGAAGGTCTTGTTTAATTTTGTTATACTTTGTACAACAAAGGAGAAAAATAATGAGGTATGCAGAACGTAGAACAGAAGACAATATCGACGGATACGGATATTACGATTATCTTTACGAACAATCTTTTGAGATATTAGTAGATGAGCTGGGAAGAGATCCTACCGAATTAGAGCTAGCACGTCATATTGCAGCTACTATAGAAGAAGCGCAATTAAGCAGGATGGAGGGTTAAAATGGACTGGATTCAAGCTATAACTATTATAGGAGTGTTAGGCGGGTTTATGTTGTATCAATTCAACAGACTTGATAACGACATCAAATCAGCAAACGACAGACAAGATGCACAAATGGCTAGGATCGATCAACTGTATTCTATGTTCGTAGATTTGTTGAAAAAGGGTAAAAAATGATTGAGCTATTGGCAACTCTTGCAACCATTGCAGGATTGTTTATCTGGAATCGATCAGAATCCAGAAATGATATCCGGCATATGGATAACAAATTAGAGGCTATTAGAGAACTTTCTAGAGAAATTCATTTAGAGATGAAGGATTTTCATAACAGGTTAATAGATATTGAAAGGAGAAAAAATCATGACAAATGATCTTGTAAAGCCAGAAAAACCACATTGGGATGAAAAACAAATGTCTATCATCAGATCCACAATATGCAAAAATTGCTCAGACGATGAGATCGCTTTATTTAGCTATATCTGCCAGAGAACTGGATTAGATCCATTTGCAAGACAGATCTACGCTGTAAAGCGAGGGAGTGCAATGACTATACAAACCGGAATTGATGGATTCAGGTTAATTGCAGAGCGTACGAATAATTATGCTCCAGGCAAAGAACCTGATTATGAATACGATAAACATGGAAAGATCTTAAAAGCTACTGCATATGTTAAAAAGCTGACTCCAGATGGTACATGGCATGACGTGTCTGCTTCAGCTTATTGGGCTGAGTATGCGCAAGAATATAATGGAAAACCTTCCACATTTTGGGGAAAGCTTCCTCATTTAATGATCGGAAAGTGTGCCGAAAGCTTAGCTTTACGTAAGGCTTTCCCCGCTGATTTAAGTGGTATTTACACAGAAGACGAAATGGCTCAAGCTGATAAATCTATCGATGTAAAGCCGATTGACAACGTTGCACAACCAGAAAAAAGTGCAACCGTTACACAACATAAATCAGAAAATGACGAAGAAATATTTAAAGATCATTGCAAAAAAGTCGAAGAACTTTTAAAACTAGTTGAGCAATGTCCAGAAGAAAGAAGGACTAATTTTTACGCTATTATAGACAAAAAAGGATGGACCCATCCATCTGACATGAGTCCCAAATTTCTAGAGACTCAACTTTCTAATGCTAAAAAACTTTTACAACAAAAAGATGAGGAGGTGCCATTTTGACGCCGGAACAAGTAATTGATGAAATATATGATATCTACGGGGATATGTTCGAGATATGCCCCGAAGAACAACATTTAAGTTTGCTTGTTAGTATATTGACAAAGATGATAATGAAAAAGAACGAAGAAATCCATTATTTATATCAATGTGTTAAACCTCAAGGAGTCGTGAATGTCTAGAATCGAACTAATTCAAGGCTCCAAAGAATGGCTAGAGTATCGATCTAGCCATATTACAGCTACAGATATTGGAAGTATCATGGCGTTGAATCCGTTTAAGTCTGCTATTGCATTGTTTGAGGAAAAGATCGGCTTACGAGATGTTGTTATCACTGACAAAATGAAAGCAGGATCTGAAATGGAAAGTGTGGCTTTACAACAGTTTATCGAGGAAACAAAACTCAATGTAAAGCCGGCTGTACTTGTCTCTGACTCCCACCCATTTTTGATGGCTTCTGTTGATGGAATTAGCGATGATGGAAAGCATTTAGTTGAGATTAAATGCGGTAAACGGGCTTATAAAGAAGCGATCTTAGGAATCATAGCTTCTTACTACAATTCTCAAATGCAGGCACAATTATTCGTTTGTGAGCTAGATGAAATGTCGTTCTATTGTTTTAACGGAACTCATGGGATATTGCAGATAGTGCATAGAGATCAGGAATTCATCGATAAAATGCTGATTGCAGCAGAAAAGTTTTACGATAATCTGATAAATTTGCGTGAACCTGTTATTGAATGTGAAATTTTTAACTACTAATCACCCAAAAAGCAAGAACCCGCCAAAATTAGAAAGGGCTTGAAGTCCACCAATTATAGTATTTTTAGTTCCGCCTGATCCTGTGACATTGATATACGCTGTATTTGTTGCAGTCATCGGAACAATTACTGAAAAACTATCAACTAAAGTTCCGTTAGTTACATTGGGAGCTCCGAAACTTGACACATTATAAGTTGCTCCAGTTGTGACAAGTTGAGTTAAATATGTAGTTGCTACTGTCACTGAAGATGCCCAATAGATTGTTCCTGTAAAAATATAACGACCAGTTACAGGAGCTGTAAATGTAAATGTTCCGGTATTAAAAGAAGATCCCACATTTGCTACAGTTGAATTGAAAGCCACTGTATAAACTGTTCCATCGCCTGTTACGTTTCCTGTATTGGCTGAAAGATATGCCTGAAAATAAGGTTGAGCAGAATTTTGCAGTCTTCCGGTAGAGTCTATCGTAACTGTGGAATTATTAAAAAGAGCTGTTGAACCTGTTCCATTCCATGTTGCCACTGCTCTGTCTGTTGAACTTGCAGGTCCTGTTATTGCACTTGGTGCAGTTTGAAAAGTTGGTGCTGATCCGGATCCATTACTAGTTAGTAATTGTCCTGCAGTGCCTGTAGCAGTACTAGTAAGTACTCCGCTAGCATCAGAGTATATCACACCGTTTGTGGTCAAACTTGTATCAAAAAAGTGTCCACTGGTATTACTTCCTATTGTCATAAAATCCCTTTTTTAACAAAGCAGATATCCGCTGAATGTTGTAAATCCTGCTGTTCCTTCTACATCAATAACTTTTGTTGAACCATTCACAGTAATTGAAACGGTTGCTGTATTTGTAGCAGTCATAGACACAACAGCACAAAAACTGAACGCTAATTCTGTCTGAGAGAATGGGCTTTTATAGCTTCCAATAAAATACGATGTTCCTGTCGTCACTAAATTCGCTTCTATTCTTGAGTGACCTGCCAAATATCCGGATGTGTAGATTACACCGCATAATAGGTATTTTCCTGTCACCGGAGCTGTGAATGTTCCAGTACCTGTATTAAAATTACTGTTATTATCAAACGCTTCTGAATCGAATGCAATGGTATAAGTAGTTGCATCTCCTGTAACATTTAATACATCTGCCGACAAATAGGCTTGAAAACACGGCTGTACAGAGTTAGTATACCTTCCTGTAGAATCTATATTTGTCGTCGAGTTATTAAAAAGGGCTGTTCCACCTGTGCCATTCCACGTCGCAATTGCTCGATCTGTAGAACTACCTGGCCCAGTGACGTTTCCAGTAGCTAAAGCCTGATAGGTAGGTGCAGATCCAGCACCGTTACTTGTAAGAACATGAGTAGAAGTTCCCGCTGCTGTGCTAGCAAGTACACCGCTAGCTTGTGAATATACCACACCATTCGTCGTTAGGCTTGTGTCAAAAAAATGACCGCTTGTATTACTTCCTATTGTCATATTTTTCCTATAATAACGTTGCTAATGGTGTTTTAGTCGTGGTATTCACAGTAGAAGAGGCCCCAGCTCCATAGAATGCAATTAGCGCATATTGTAGTGTTCCTAACCCTGTAATCGCATTTGTGTTAGTGCTGAATACAGAACAACTGATGACGGGCAATGTTGCACCTGTACCAATTGAAATTGCACTTCCTGTACCCCCTTCGATTCTAGAGAAATATAGAAAGCTAGATCCGCTTCCTCCGATCGTTAGAGTTGTGGCATTTAAAACATTAAAAAAAGTATGTTCTGAAGAAAATGATCCTGTCCCGCTTGTTGTAACAGGGCAGTACATTGCACTAGAAGAAAAACTAACGTTTGCAGATGCGAACGTGGAGGCTGTTGTTGAATTCGTTGACGATAAAATAGAGTAGTAAACATTCACTGCGCCGGCTGTGTAAATAAAATATGTATTTGTGCCACAATTTCCATTGCATCTATAAAGTTGCAATCCAGCGTTAGCATTTGTGCAGTTGATAGCGTTTGCATTCGTTGCAGTGATAAAACAATTTATTAAATAAACAGTCGTTGCATTAGCTCCCGTCATCTGTAAAACATAATCACCGTTAGTTTTCAGGTTAATACCGCTGATTGCGTATGATCCCGTTGCTGTGACTGTCATTTTACCAAGAATTGTGACGTTAGGAGTATACGCGTCGCAATCGAATGCACAGAGGTTAATGCCTGGAGAAAGTGTTAAATTTTCTGTATATATTCCTGGTTGAATAAATATCGTTTGAGGTGCTACGGCTGCTGCTGCTGCTGTGATAGCAGACGAAATGGTTGTGTAATTTGCTCCATCTGCTGCACCGCCTGCGCTGACTATATAGCGTGCTGAATGATAATCGTTAGCAGGTCCAGTATTTGTAACTGTGATTGTACCTGGACCATTTGTAATAGATATTCCTGATCCAGCCGTAAGAGTATTGACGTCAATATGTGTTCCGCCAGCATTAACCGCTGTCCTTCCTATCCACAACTGACCATTGGAAATTAAACCATTAGATTCAGATGCTCCACCAGCTCCAGCAGTAGAAAAATCTGCATTTGTCGAATACATTATATCATTATCAAAACCGCTCATTAACTTACCCTCACGTAATATCCTACAACAGACCAATTTACAGTAAATCCAGCAGTTCCAGTAACTCTCAAAATTGCATTATTTCCCGAAACAACAATATCTGCTGTTCCAGGCATTAACGCCAAACTTTCGTTGTTAATCTTGTCTGGTGTTCCTACTAAAGATGACACTATACCAGTTGTTTGTACGGTACCAAAAAGACTATATCCAGCTCCAGCGGGTGTCGTTGACTCAAAAGCTGCAAAATTAGCTTCAATTACAAATACTGCAGGTGTTACACCTAAAGAAAAAGTTACTAGATTTGTTGTAACCGCTCCTATCGTAGAGGCTGTTCCCTGTAGACGATTTGTAAGCTGTACTGTTAAAGTATTGCTTCCAGATGAACCATCGGTTTGAATCCCATTAGCGTTATCTGTGGTAACATATCCACCTGAAACATTGAGAATATTCAGAGCTGGTATTGCAGGTGAATTTATATCAGTAACGTAATCAGTAGCTACTGATGGAGGAGATGGACCAGTTGATCGATCCTTATATATTTGGCTCATTTTTTCCTAGCTTGGATATACATTACTGATTCTAATACTACCACTAGTTCCTACTGATGCATTAGTTGAAAACTGCGTATTTATTGCCATGGAAAAAGTTGCAGCGGTTCCATGATTTGCTCGTAAGTCTAAAACAAAAGACTGTCCTGCCTCTAATGTCATCCAGGTGTTTGTATTATCTACTGAAATCGGAACCGAAACGTCAGACTGATTATCGAAAATAATGATTGCTGGATTTTTAGTAAGTGCAATACCAATATTTTGGTAAGCTCCATTAAATGTAGTTGCTAATCTAGATCTTTCAGTGTCAAAACCTACGTAAATACTAGAAATTGGACTAGTCATGAAACCTCACAATTTGATAAAGCTTCTTGTTCTTCTGTTTCTTTTTGTTGTTGTTTATGGGCTTCAACCATTCTATCTACCATCATACCCTTCAATTCCATAAGAAAGTCGTGAAATACTCCAATAGGCATATCATTGTCAACTAAAACTTTAACTTTTCCACAATCGCTATTGAACATTTGAACTGGTTTATTTTGCATTTTTACTCCTGTGCATATTTTCAAGTTTCTCTAGTTTTTTTATCCGTTGGACTCGAGAAATCTCGCCACTAAAGGAGCGAGATGAAGCGCGCCTCTTGTTTTTATTTCGTTTTCCATAATATACTACCTTTCTTGTCAGGCAAGCAAGGACTAGTTGCCTTAAAAACCTTAAGTTAATTGGCCCTCGGATTAGATGGCTTGGGAGTAATCCCTAGAAGCCTTCGCATTTATGCGAGGGAGTAATCACACTTGAACTGACTTTAATATTCATTAAATATTTTTTTTGCAATATCAACGTGAAATAGCAAGTCTCGTGTTTTTTCATATAACCTCCTGTGATTGGTGCCACAGAAGGTAATTAAATTAAATACTAGGTTTGCCTTACAATAAAATAATCAAATGTACTTACATCTGTTGCTACAGCAGCCCCAACAGCACTAAAAGATGCAATGACGAATGAAGCACCAGCACTAATCGTGGTAATTGGAAATCCTAAAGCTGGAGATCCGTTAAGCGCTGAACGTGTAACAAATATTCTATCACCAGCTGCTATATTGGTATTTGCAACTGTCACCGTACCTGCAATTAGGGTTGCTCTTCCGATAAAATCTGTAACAGCTCCACCATTCAATTGAAGTTGAGTTGCAACGTTTACAAGTGCTAAGTTACCAGAAACGTTTACTCCTCCAGATCCAGCTTTCAGAGCTAAACTAGCAGATCCTGTTTCTGTACCAACCGTAATCACGTTAGCTGCTGCGCCAGTTCCAAAATTCAAAGTCTTAACACCAGTATTTGCTGCGTAGTTAATTGTTTGAATTCCAGTACCTCCAAAGATAGTACCTGTACCTGTTTGTGCAGTTCCACCTATACTCAAGGTTCCGCTTGTTGTAGCTGCACCGATTGTATAGGTTGTAGTTGCTGCGCCATCTAGCGTGAAGTTGCCTGTTCCAGCTTTTAGAGAAAGGGATGCTGCGCCTGAAATCGAGCCGATTGTGACTAAGTTAGCTACAGCACCTGTAGCAATATTAACAACCTTAGCAGCTGTTGCGCCACCGGCGATGTTAACTGTTGTAGCCCCTTCACCTGCTCCGATTGCCACAATATTAATTCCAGAACTTGATCCTAATGTCATAGTTCCAGTCTGTGCAGTTCCACCAATAGCTATCGTTCCTGTTGTTGTAGAAGCTCCGATGGTATATGTACTTGCTGCGTTACCGTCTAAAGCAAAGTTACCAGTGCCGTTCAATAGAGTTAAACTTGATGCGCCGTTACTTGAGCCTATAGAAATAAGATTAGCTCCGGCCCCTGTCGCGAGTGTGACAGTTTTACCGCCGGTGGAATTGGCAATATTTATCGTTTGGGCCCCTGTACCTCCAGCTATGGTCATAGTGCCTGTATTGGCACCGGTACCACCAAAGTTTATGGTTCCGCTAGTTGTTGTAGGACCAAATGTGTAAGCTGTAGTAGCTGCACCATCAAGGCTAAAATTACCAGTTCCGGCTTTTAAAGTAAGAGATGCGGCACCTGAAGCCGAACCGATTGTCACTACGTTAGCAACCGCCCCGTCGGCAATTTTTACCACTTTAGCACTTGTTGCCCCTGTAGCGATGTTGACGGTTGTCGCGCCTTCACCAACTCCAAGAGACAGTATATTTGTACCAGAAGATGAACCAACTGTAATGGTTCCAGTCTGTGCAGTTCCGCCAACCGAGATAGTACCAGTTGTCATCCCTGTACCGACGTTTACAGCACCCGCTACTTGTACGGCAGCTATGGAAACGGTTGTCGCTCCAGATCCGCCGGCAATTATAAGAGCATTTGTACCTGAAGACGATCCGAGCGTCATAGTTCCAGTCTGTGCGGTTCCACCAACCGAGATAGTACCTGTAGTGGTTGCTGCGCCAACTGTATAAGTTGAAGTTGCAGCGCCATTAAGAGAAAAGTTACCAGTGCCGACAAGGAGTGAGATTGAAGAAGTTGATGAAACACTACCTAGGGTCAACACATTAGAAACCGCTCCGGTTCCTATATTAACGGCTTTAGCTGAACCAGCTCCGCCGGCGATATTTACGGTTGTCGCCCCTGTCCCCGCGCCAACTGCCACAATATTTGTGCCTGAAGACGATCCGATCGTCATGGTGCCTGTTTGTGCAGTTCCGCCTACGGTGATAGTGCCTGTAGTTGTTGCAGCTCCTATCGCGTAAGTCGATGTTGCAGCGCCATTAAGAGCAAAGTTACCTGTTCCTACGTTGATATTTACAGCCGCAGCACCGCCGGTATTCCCGATTGTAGTTACGATGCCACTACCATTACCGATAGTTGTTGTATTGTTTGAAGTAAGAGTTGTGAATGCACCTGCTGCTGGAGTTGTGCCACCAATTGCGGGTGGGGCTGCAAATACATCTGCTAGGTTTGATGGTGTAACTAATAAAGCAAGTGCGGGTGTTGACGGGGTACCTGCAACAGCTTCTGCATTTGTTGCAAGTTGACCAATACCTGCTACTGTATCAGTAGCCACAGGAGCACCGGCGATTGCCAAAGCATCAGCGTAAAACTTTGTAGCCACAGGATATAAGATTGAAGATGTTCCTTCAGTAATAAAAACTACACCCTCGACAGCAGCTGTAGCAGATGGGACAAGATCGCCAACGGCACTTGCAAGAGTTGCAGGACTAATGTAAAGCTCTTGGCTATCTCCTGCTGCTGCTTCTACAGAATTAGCCGCTCTTGTAGATCCTGTTAACGATTGATTTGATTGGCTTCCAGTGTAACTGGTAGAACGGGCAAATTTTCCCACGTAGACCTCTTTTTAAATTTTAAATCTCAATGTACAACTTTGTCTTGCAACATCCTAATAAATACTAGATAGTCAGACACAATCACATATAATTGAATAATATAATTTAAATTTGGTTTCTTAAGTGAATAATAATAAGAAATTTAGAACAACAACGTTTCAGATAACCGAACATCAACACACTCAACTAAAAACGATGTGTATCCTAACACACAAAAGCATGGGCGAATTTATACGGTTAGCTATCCACGATAAAATTGAGCAGTTGAAAAAAAATAAAAACACCCAATCTTTATAATTGAAATTCGTCTATTTGGTATAATAATATAGAAAAGGGGAAATTGATGTTATATTATATGATTGCTATACCGATATGTTTAGTATTTTCATTTTTTGGAATGTTATTTTTAGCTTGGACAGATTAATCTTTAATTAAAAAACTCCAATCTTCATTTGGGTGCTTTCTGTCTAAATATTCCTTAACCTGATTGACTGATTGAGTCATTCCTTTTAGAGAACTTTGATTAAAATTTTTCACTAATTTTGTAGCCACATTTTGAAAATAAGGATTAATTAACATCTCTCTTCCTAAAACTCTCATTGCATGTTCTGAAGCTAACCCGCTTAATATAAAAGGATTACCAGAAACTAAAGAAATTGCTGCCCCAGGAATTGCTAAAACTTCCGCCTTACTTATAAAAGAGTCTATAATATCAGGCTTCAATCTTTTTGAGATTTGAGCATATTTTGAATATAATTGATTCGTCATCTCAAAATCTTTAGCAATCTGTGGAGAAACTTTTTGCAAAGATTCAAGAATGGGTTTTTTTAATTGCGCAAGAGCTTTTTTCCCACCCTGAATGCTATTCCATTTAACAGATTTATTAATATCCTGCCAAAAATTTACAAGATGTTCAGGCGTTATTTGAGAGTTAGATAAATTTTTTACAGAAGTTTCTATAAATTTTATAGCTGCTTCTTTATCTGGGGAGGGGGCTAATGTTTTGGATAAATTACCTCTAATTTGGTTAAATTCGTCAATAAGATTAGATCTCTCAACTATAGGTATTGCACGACCTGCTTCAGGACTAGATTTTATAGTCTCATATGAATCTCCCAACTTCTCTTTGATATTTGCAAAAAGTTTTTTTGTTTTAGGTCCTTTACGTGAAACTTTGGATAAAAGTTCAGCTTTATTTTCACTTTGGATTAGAGGGGTAATGAGTTTGTCATCTAATCCAATTTTTCTTCCAGCATCTACAATTTCTTTTGTTTTTTTTGTTGGAATAAGCTTTTTAGAAATACCGCTTGGTAGCAATGCTCCGCCTATTTCTACACCTGTTGCTAATCCTTCAGGTCCTCCAGCTTCTCTGATACCTTGACCAAACAAACCAGAAGCACCTAAACTAAGTAATGCTTTTGCTCCACCACCCGTCGCAAGCCCTTCTCCTGCAAATTCAGCACCGCGCCCAGCAATCCTTCCAGATGGAGTTTTTCCTTCTCCTATTCCAGTAAATTTTTCTATACCCGATGATATTTCTTTTGATGTTGGCAACCGACTCAAAGAAGGTGTTACATCTTCATCAGATAACAACATCAATTCCCCATATGAAGGAACTTCACCCTTATTTATCCTATCTAAAATTTCAGATTGAATCGAATTTATAGCTTGTTGACCTGGTAAAGTTTCTCCTTCTTTTAATTGAAGGCCAAAAGTATCTAATATGTTTCCATAAGCCCCACCAATTCCAGATATTCCTTTTGAGACTACCTGCTCACCAATATCTCTTACTGTGTCTAAGAAATTAAAATTATCATTTTTTTTTGCTTCTAATTTCTTTGACATTCTTTCAAAAATATTAGCATTAGGTTCTAAATCTAAACCTTCAGGATATTGTTGAGATGTATCTATGATGTTTTCAAAATTTGAATAATCATTATTCTTAGCTAATCTATTAAAAATATTATTGCTATTACTCAAAGGTATACCCTAGTTTTTTCGCTTCTGCCTCTGCTTTCTTTATATCATTGTTAAATCTTATCAATAGCGATTGAGCTACCACTTCAGACACGGGAGTTCCCGGAGTCACATTATGAAATGATTTTGACTCTTTATCTTCAATGGATGCGATTGCTCTCAAATCATTGTATAATTCATTTTGCTTTTCAGAGGCATATTTAGATAGTCGCTCTTGTACTATTGGACCTAACTTTGATAGGGATTTTAAATCGCCATTTTGTTCAAATTCATCTGACAATTCATTTGTAATCCTAATGCGCTCACGATCAAGGTCTAATTCATTATTTAAAGCACGAGTTACAGATAAGTTTGCTGCTATAGATCTACCAAGTTTTGGCATCATATCAGCAATTTGTTGTTCGATCCATTGGTTCGGTCTTGCTCCAGCTCTTGAAATATTTCCTAAGAAAAATTCTTTACCAGCTGTCTTAAAAACTGCTCCTTCAGGTGATCTAAGACCTTCAATCCCTGTTTTTTCAGCTAAATTATCCAATGTAAAAAAAGATAAGTCCTTGTTAGCTAACGCATTATTCATTAAATTTAAGGAAGATTCTTTTAAAGGTAGTTTTTCAGCTATATTGTCTGCATTTTCCAAAACTTTGTCTGCTCGTTTTGTTGCCCTATCGAACGCTTTTTCATCTTTTCTAGTAATTAGCTTATTT
>Ga0315275_10000596_pt1 | contig 30333 bp, 29 predicted proteins | sample YL17G03_0_MG_FD_205557 | JGI IMG/M metagenome (GOLD analysis project Ga0315275, IMG submission 205557) | Sediment microbial communities from Yellowstone Lake, YNP, Wyoming, USA - YL17G03_0 | ecosystem: Environmental > Aquatic > Freshwater > Lake > Sediment | place: USA: Wyoming | collected...
GAAGGCAGGCAGCAACCACATCACGCGGAGCAACTTCCACCCCTTTAACTTTGATCTTCTCCTTATTATCCAATCCAAGCATGTGCAGGGTCTTTAACACCCCGATAAACTGGTCACCGAGCCCGTATTTGAATGTCACGCGCTTCGTTTTAACCCAGCGAGGTATCAATAAAACTTCCTCATGTTCCACATTGACGACCTCGACTTTTCCAATCCCTTCCGGGAACTCAAAAGTCTCCGGTTCGGAGAAAGGTGGCGTGGTGAACCAGCCTTTGCCCTCCTCCCAGATGACTGGTGGGTTGAGGCATTCTTCAATGGTTGTCCAAATGGAGAAATTTGGCGCAAACTCGTATCCTTTAATCTCAATATTTGCACCATCCCGGATACCAACTTCCTCAATTTCATCGAAAAGATGTAATTCAGCATATTTGGCAAAGATATCCGCCATCCCGGGCTCAACTCCCAGGCCAACCAATGCCAGGATACCTTTTTGCTCCCACTTCTTCGCGCGTTCAAACTGATAATCGCCAAGCTTGACACCACACTGGTTAAAGGGATCTTTTGGATGTGGGGATGAAAGGGTCATAGCCATATCCATATAGGTCGCACCTACTTTGTAGGCCGCGTCGAAAATGGATTCATTGAAAACGGGATCGCAAGCATTCATGATTAGATCTACTTTATATTGAGTCGCAATCTTTTCGATCATTTCTCGTTTGCTGGCATCAATCCATTCCATCGGAAAACGCTTTGGCGTGCCTAATTTTCCTTGCACTTCTTTGATTCGGTCTCGGTTATAGTCTGTCAGGACAACCTGTTCCACCCATGGCTGATCCTTTGCGATGCGGGCGATCGCTTCTCCTACCCCGCCGGTTCCAACTAGTAGTACTTTCATAATCCTATTCTCCTTTCATAAATAACGGTGGTATATCTGAACTAGAGGATTGCTGCGACATTTTTGAGAGTGTCAGCAAGTCTATTTAATACCTCATCGATTTGCTCATATGAAATGACTATCGGTGGTTCGATGCGGATTGTATGAGCACTGGTCAACGTCCCAGCCACCAGTACGCCTCGTTTGAACAGCCCCGCAGCAACCTGATAACCGATTTCAGGAGTATGGAAATGTTGTCCAATGAGCAGCCCTCTGCCAGTTATTTCTTTATACACATTGGGATATTGTTCAGCCAGTCCCTGAAGATGAGAAATAAAGTATTTCCCTTTCTCGGCAGCCTGCTTTGGAAAATCATCCCGTAGAACCACATGAATGGAAGCGATCGCAGCTGAGCATGCCAGCGCACCACCTCCTGTTGTCGTCGTGTGAATAAAAGGGTTGGGATACATCATGCACTGCCAGATTTCCTTAGTCGAGCAGAATGCACTGACCGGCATTACTCCGCCACCTAGGGACTTGGCAACAGCCAGTATATCAGGGACAACATTCCAGTGGTCAACACCCCACAATGTGCCTGTTCGACCGAGGCCTGTCTGAACTTCGTCTGCGATTAACAATGTTTCATATTTCTTTGTCGCAGCACGGATGCGCGGCCAAAAATCCTCAGGTGGTACTAGCGCACCTGCTTCACCCTGTATTGGTTCCATGAGCACACCGGCAACCCCGACGCCGATCTTGTCACATATCTCGAGTTGTTTTTCCACTGCGGCGGCATCCCCAAATGGAACATGATAAACAGGACCTCCATAAAGCACACCCGCAGGTTGGCGGTAATCTGACTTGCCGATCATCGAAAGGGAACCCATGGTTTTGCCATGAAATGCTTTTACGGCAACAATAAATGCGGGTTTCTGAGTATACATTTTTGCCAATTTGATCGCCCCTTCGATGGCTTCCGTACCGCTGGCAGCAAAAAAACTGTATTGAAGATTGCCGGGGGTGATTTCCGCCATCAGCCTGGCAAGGACTCCTCTTAATGGGTCGATCAGTTCCTGGCTGGGCATCGGTGACCGCCCCAATTGTGCCCTCACTGCCGCGATCACATCGGGATGGCTCCATCCGTGATCCATCATCCCGTAACCACCCAGGCAATCCAGGTACTCACGACCGAGCACATCCCGAAACACTGCACCCGATCCGCTCCATTCAACCGCTGCCCAATCACCCGCTTCTGTTACGGATTTCCGGTATTCCAGCCAGTTTTTGTTGAAGTGCTCCGCAAAATTATGCTTGGATTCGTCAATAATCCATTTTCCTTCAGTCTCGTCCACCTCTTTCTTCTGGATGATTTCCAGCCATTGCTTGCTATAATCCAAGGCTTCTTGTAGAGATTGTGACATATTGTTCTCTCCGCTAATAATTTTTGACTCTTTTACAAAACTGGCATCATAAACCAGCCCTAAATATGTTCACCTCAAGCCAAATCATACCCAATCGGATACTTCTTGGTACCAAGGTTTGCTTGTTCCAACTTTGGCCCGGTTCTTCCATTTGCTACTCTTGGGCATCTCATCAATGATGGAGAGTAATGAATCAGCGTTCTTGTTAATTACTGCTCTCTGTTCATCCGTCAGTGCCTTCACCCCAGCCATTGCTTCCTTGATTTTCTTAACGTTGGTGGTCGCTGTGAAATAAAAACCCCAGTCATCGGATAGTAATTTGGCGATATACCTGGCATTCAAAGCCCCAAGATCAGTATCACCAAGTTGGGCTGCCAGGAGCAGGAGCATGGCATCTTTTAAATCCTTGTCATTGATCTGGAGGATCTGGAGCTTTTGAAGCATTAAGTCCGCAAGTGAGACGCAATAAGGGTGGAAATCCAGCCGGTTTCGGTAATCAATGGGGTGGTTGTAATCCAATTTATCAAAGAACACATCGATCATGGGAATGCGTCCTCCAAAATAGATGTGACGTGCATTCCCGCTCAACATGGCGGCCCGCTTTTCCAGTTCATACCCCTGGCTTTCGAAGAAAGGAACTATCTTGCCGCGGCATTTACCATAACTGGCATAATCTATATCGGTAAACACGCGTTCACCCAGGCGTTCCATTTTTCGGTATAAATCCACAAATTCTGGAAAATGAAAATGCAAGGCAATCGGACCCATCACCCGCAAGGTGATCCCTTGTTTTTTCGCAGCTTCGGTAAGATTGTGCGCCTCCTCCAAATAATCCTCTGGTTTGGGATATTCATGCAGAGGAATATCTTTTGGAAGTCTGAAGACTTTTTGAGGCATCATAAGGTTGCTCCTACCCTGATGTGAAAATGTAATCCTTCACTTTATTCTTTTCAAGGACAATGATCGCACCTTTAAGAATCCCCTCGGAATACTCGCTTCCGGGATTAATGATGGTGGTCTTATGGATTTTCTGAACTCCGCGTGATTCGTGGATGTGACCATGCAATCCAAGCAAAGGTTGGTACTTCTTGATCATATTCGCCACCGCAACGCTGCCAACATGAATTTTATTATCAGCTGCCTGCACCAGGTTCTCGTCCAACTTAGGGGCAAGGTCGAGGGCAAATCCGTAAGGCGGTGCATGGAAATTAAAAATCGCACTTGATTTGTCATTCACCTTTGCGATCAACTCTTCCAGCATCGGTTCCAATTCATCATCTGTCTTTTCACGGGGGGTATTCCAGGGAGTCGGATTCGCCCAGGAGAAAGTAACCATTTCATGCTCACCTACATTAACATTTTTATTGTTGCAGTTGACTATGACAGCAGAATCTTCAATGACCTGATCCACTTCAAAATGGTCGTCATTTCCTGCAGCCATGTAAACTTTGAATTGGGTTCCTGCTAATCGCTCATCCGCGAGTGAGATCCATTCCTTCAGGCGACTGAGCATCAATTGTTTGAATAATGTATCCACTTTCTTGGGATCAGATTTGTATTGTTGAAATTCTGCAGGGGTTTGATGTACCCAATAATAGCCCATCATTTCGATTGTCTTGATTAATTTATCCAATTCCTCTTGATTGGCACATTCCGTATGAGTGCCCATCAATGTGGTCTCCCACCCTCCGCCGACCTTTTCTACCAGCGGAACGAGAACCTTGCCGGTCAGGTCTCCAAGAAGTATCCCTACATCGACATTGTAAACTTTCAGGGCATTCAAAAATTTCTTATAACAGGTATTGGAACCATGAATATCAGTTACAAAGAAGATCTTGGTTTGTTTACCCATGGATAACTCCTGAATTAAAAATAGAAATAATTCCAATGGTGGGGCGAAGGCAATTCACCTCCGCCCCTGTATCAAAACTCGAAAACCTAGTCGGGTGGTAGTTCGCCAAAGGTCATGCTGACATCAACGCCGACATCCTTATTGCGTTTCTTCCAATAGAAGTACCATCCGATCCCTATTGCCCAGATTACTGCATAGAAGATCAGGGAACCGATTGCCAATCCTTCCAGGTCTGGCATAACAATGAAGAAGTAGAAGAGAATCGCCAGGTAGATCAGATTCACGATTCCGCCGATGGTGACAACAGGAATACCCAGGATATTCCATTTCTTATAGGGTGATGAATCCCAGATATTCTTTGCTCTCTTGGAGAAGGGGAAAAGCGCAGCAGCTACGGCAGTCACGCCAAACACCGAGACGATCTCCAGGCCGGTTACGGAGAGACCACTCATCTGATCCTGGAATATCGTGTACAACAAAATACCGATCTCTCCCAGGACGAAGCATAGAATATGGTTCTTAACCGGTGACGCCCAGCGGTAATCAATATCCGCGAACCACTTGGGACCCATGCGGTCCATCCCCCAGGCGAAGAGGATACGGGGGAATGCAAGGTAGGAAAGAGCCACCCACCACAAGTTGAACACGATGAACGACATAGCCATCATGAACACTACAAACCAGTTGTGGTTGATGACTGCTGCCAGCCCAACAAAATTGGGTGACCACGGCAATGTATACCCTGCCAGTCCTTCCCCCAGGTTATCCACCCAGGCAGTTGCAGACAGGAACTCGAAGCCAACCGTCCGGTACAAAGCGACAGCGAGCCACAACATGAAAGCGGCAGGGATGAGGATTGCTGAAAGGTTTGCCAGGATGATGGTCTTATCCGGTCGTTTTACTTCACCGGCGATGAAGGTAATGCAATATGAATATGCGAAAAGCCATGAACCGGCAACCATCACACCCAGGGTGTCAAACCAGTTCCAGGTCTTTGGTAGTACGTCTCCTGCGCTCTCAATGGTTGACCTGGCAGTTGCCAGGAAACCGTTGTAATCAAGTGATCCATATTGCTGGGCGAGGTTATTCCAGGCGCCAATAAAGGCTTCGCGGCTGGTAAAGGTGAACACCAACAGAATTACCAGGCAGCCCGCTATACCCAGAACCATGATCACTTTTTGCACCCGGGCGAAGATCTTGAGCCCAAAGACAACAAAGAGAAATGCTATAAAGTTGACGAGGGTTGCGATCAGGAAGAACCATATCGCAAAATCGCCAAATGGGGTCTTGATGGTACTTACCAGGGCATCTGCAATATCCGCCCTTCCCAGGAATTGGAACAACATGGTTAAGCCAGGATCCACGGTCCACGGTGCCAGGATGTAGATCCACATGATCCAAACAAAGGCATTTCCAAACGATTCAGCGATACCAATCAGCGGGTGGATGATGCGCGAGTTATAGATGTACTCGCCACCTGATCGGGGCATGGATCCACCAAGAATGCCCCAGACCAGGGAAAATCCGATCCCGCAAAGAAATGCAGAAAGAAGCGTTGCTATGATCAGGTTCCCGCCGGTGTAAACACCCAGTCCCAGGCTGATCATCACCCACATGCTGGGTGTAAGTCCCTGGTTCATAAAACCAACCCCAAAAGCGTCGATGAACGACAGGCCTCTAACGAGGCCGCTGGCCTTTCGGGCAAAAGCCATTTGTTCAGGCATTGTGCTATCCTCCTATCAGTTTATGGATGGTTTGAAAAATGCTAACCGTTCCTACCAAGGCTTGATAATTCTCTCCTGTCTCTCTCCTCTCTAATATCCTCCTTTCAAGTTAGAACTTCCGAGACCATTCTTTGGGCCATCTTTCAACAACGATCTTTTTCTGGGTAAAGAATTCAACAGCGTCCATGCCTTGTCCATGCAGGTCACCGTAGAATGATTCCTTCCAACCGCTGAAGGGATAATATGCCATCGGCGCGGCAACGCCGATATTTATACCGATATTTCCCGCATCGGCTTCATGCCTGAATTTTCGGGCTGCTGATCCGCTGGAGGTGAAAAGGCTGGCTTGATTACCATAATGAGATTTATTGATTAACGTTAGTGCTTCCTCCAGGGTATTTACATGTATAAGGCTCAACACGGGACCAAAAATCTCTGTTCTGGCAACCTCGCTCTCCGGTTGAACATCAGCCAGAATGGTCGGGCGTAGAAACGTACCCTTTTCATAGTTCTTAATGACTGTATTCCGACCATCTACACAAATTGTCGCCCCTTCATTACCGCCTGTGCTGATTAGACCTTCAATTCTCTTCCTTGCCACCTGGCTGATCACAGGTCCCATCTGCACACCCGCATCCAATCCATACCCAACCACCCGTGACTGGGCGGCATCGCAGATCATTTCAGTAAAGTCATTGCGCGCCTCGCCTACGGTCGCCGCCCAGGACACCGCCAGGCAGCGCTGACCAGCACATCCAAAGGCTGAATCAGCCACGATCTTGACAGCCATTTCCATGTCTGCATCCGGCATGATGACCACTGGATTCTTCGCCCCACCCTGTGCCTGGACACGTTTTCCGTGTTCTGCAGCCCGTTGATACACATGTCGAGCCACCGAGGTTGAACCTACGAAAGTGATGGCTCGAATGACAGGGTGATCGAGTATCGCATCGACAGCCTCTTTGGAACCATTTACAAGATTAATGACGCCTCTTGGGATTCCAATTTGATCGATTAGTTTAAAGATGAATTGCATCGTCATCGGTACTTTTTCCGATGGTTTGATGATGTAGGTATTTCCACAGGCGATTGCATAAGGCAGGTACCAGAAAGGTATCATGCCAGGAAAGTTGAATGGACAAATGGTAGCGCAAACACCCACAGGTTGGCGGAGCATGATTTCATCAATGCCTGGGGCGATATCCTCCGAGATTTCTCCTTTTGCCATCATCGGGATGCCACAGGCGATCTCGACATTTTCGATGGCGCGCGTCATCTCTGCCTTCGCCTCTTCGAGGGTTTTTCCACACTCCATAGTGATTGTCCGGCTGATCTCGTCAATATTTGACTTTAGCAGCTCACGCAGCCGGAAAAGGTATTGGATCCGTTCCTGTGATGGTGTGGAACGCCATCCCGGGAGGGCCTCCGCAGCTGCTTTCGCAGCCAATACCACTTCGCCCGTCCCGCAGGCTGGTGTTTTTGCTAGCAACTCTCCGGTGGCAGGATTGATTACATCAAAACCTTCAGCGCTTTTCGGATCAATCCACTTGCCATCTAAATAATTAAGTATCTTCATTGCTATTTCGCCAACTTATCGGCCACTTCCAAAGCCTTTTCAACGATCGCCAAGCCGTCATCCAATTGCTCGTTACTGATGCACAGAGGTGGAACGACAAAAACAATGCTCCCCATGTTATTGGCCATTATGAACGTAAATAAGCCATTCTGACGTAAGGCTTTGCCAATTTCAGCCATAACGGAAGGTGCAAAGATTTCCTTCGTTTCGCGATTTGCCACTAACTCAATCGCTGAAAAAAGTCCGATATAACGAACATCTCCTACGGATTTATGGTTGGCTTTGATCCTTTCGAGGGCTTCACCAAGGTGTTTTCCAACATTGACAGCATTTTCGATGAGATGGTCTTCGGTGTAAACAGAGATCGTGGCAATCGCTGCCGCACAGGCAAGAGCATGCCCATTATAGGTTAATCCAGCATACAGGTATTTATCATCAAAGAACCTGGCAATTGGTTCTGAAACGATGACTGCCCCAAGTGGAACATAACCACAGGTGATACCTTTGGCTGTGGTGATCATATCCGGCACCACACCCCAGTTGTCCACTGCGAACCATTTTCCTGTTCGTCCCCATCCGCTCATCACTTCATCAGAGATCAGAAGGATATTGTATTTACTGCAGATTTCACGAATGCGCGGCCAGTAGTCATCCGGTGGGATGATTATCCCGTTAGAGCCTACTACTCCTTCCATGATCACAGCCGCAATTTTATCGGGTCCTTCATAACGGATCACTTCCTCAACATGGGAAATGCACTCCCTTTTGCAGGATTCAACCTTTTGCCCAAATGGGCAACGATAACAGAACGGGTCCAGGAAATGTACACCTCCCGGCATAGCAGGTTCTACTGCGAGACGCCGGTAGTCACCTGTCAATGCAATCGAACCATGGGTAGCCCCATGGTAAGACCGGTAACGTGAAAGGATCTTATGTCTTCCGGTATAGAATCGAGCAATCTTGATCGCATTCTCAACTGCTTCCGCACCACCAAGGGTGAAAAAAGTCTTCTTAAGGTTTCCAGGAGTGACCTCTGCCAGTAATTTTCCAAGCAATCCTCGGGCTTCGGTCGCGTTTCCTGGGTGGACAAAACATAGTTTTTGCGCTTGATCCTGGATGGCCTTCACTACTTTTGGATGTTGATGTCCGATATTTGTATTCATCAGCTGGGATGAAAAATCGATATATTTCTTTCCATCTGTATCCCAAAAATAAATGCCTTCTGCTTTTTCAACCGGGATCGGGTTGACCTGCCCCTGGATCGACCAGGAAAAGAATGTGTACTCCTGGTTCATTTGCACAATTTCTTTGTAAGTCAGCTTGGACAAAGGTTCCTCCTTGGGAACAATCGGTTCTTGCGAAATTATCAACCAATCCTGGATTTATCTCTTTACCACCTTGATAGCCTCCCGAACTGCTTCTAATGTAGCATCAATATCATTATCGCTATGGGAGTAGCATAAGAACCAGGGTTCACGCGGGTCATGATCTGGCATTATTCCTCGTTCGATCAGCGCCTCGATCAGTGCCAGGTAATACTCCTTGTCACTTTGATTCCAACTGCGTTGGTCGGAGAGGGTATCAACGCCGACCGCGAATGAAAACATGGCCGGGTATCCACTGAAACAGACCTGGATATCTGCAGCCGTGAACAGCTCCCGAATACCGTCCATTAATCGTTTCCCTCGTTTTTCAATGGTTTTTATTACAGGTTCCTGTTGCAATACTTTCAATGTCGCCCAGGCTGCCGCAACACCAGGTTTGTTGTTTGTATAAGTTCCACCCTGGGCTACTCCGTGTCCAATGATGGACATGATTTCCTTCCTGCCTCCAAAAGCCGCGAGGGGATAGCCATTTGCCAGGGCTTTCGCATAAGTTGCCAGGTCCGGGGTGATGCGGTAATACTCCTGGGCACCTCCGTTGGCGATCCGAAAACCTGTTTTTACTTCATCAAGGATCATGACAATCCCATACTTGTCACATTGCTTGCGAATGAATTGCAGGAAATTCGCTCGAGGAAGGATGGCACCGCAATTTCCCATACATGGTTCAACGATCACAGCAGCCACCTGCTCACCGTTGGATCTCAGGATTTTCTCCAATAAATCGGGATCGTTGAAAGGCAATGTAATTACCAACCCGGTCAATGAACGGGGAATGCCGGAACTGGATGGAACCGGGATTGGACTGCTCCGATTTCCATACGCCTCTGTCGGAGAATATGTTGACCAGAGGGTGTAATCTTGGAAACCATGATACATTCCTTCGAATTTAACTATAATTTCACGGCCGGTAAATGCACGCGCCACCCGGATGGCATGCATGGTTGCTTCCGTACCCGAGCAAGCAAATCGGACCATCTCAACAGCCGGGCACATCTGGGTGATCATTTCTGCTGTCTCGATTTCCAGTTCGTAGGTCATCGCGGTCAGGGTGCCCAGTTCTATCTCTTCTTTGACTTTTTGATTAACAGCGTCATAGGCGTGTCCCAGGATTATGGGGCCAAAAGCCATGCGGTAATCAATGTATTTATTCCCATCAACATCCCACAAGTATGCTCCCTTTGCTTTCGATAAATATGGCGTGATCCCGTCTCCCCAAAAACGAAAATTCGAATTCACACCCAAAGGAAGAATTTTCTGGGCTCTTTTTTGTAAGGAATTGCTTTTATTCCAATTTAGCTGCATCAGGTGCTCTCGAGGCATTTTGAACTTAGTGTTCCTCTGAATCTACCTTTCGAGGAATATGCCATTGGTAAACATCTTTTAGTACTATCGGAACGATGGAAGTCGTTGTCTTTCGTACTCCCTCCATTTTTCTGATCACCTCTGTGACAAACCTGTATATCTCGATGGTGTCCTTTGCGAGAACCTGTATCGAAACGTCCGTTTCACCGATGGAACAGGCAACATACGATACACAATCATAGGCGATGGCTTTCTTAGCCACATCCATGATCGAGTCAGAGTCCACTTCCATGACCACATCGGCGCGCGTCGTCAATCCAAATGCCTGCGGATTGACAATTGGTCGGATTTGAATGACACTGTCCTTGACCATGCGTGCGATCCGGTAACGAATCACCCTCTCTGAAATTCCCCCTCCCAATCGACGCGCAATATCTGCCGCGGCCATGCGGCCATCTTCCATAAGGAATTCGACAATCTGGCGGTCAATCTCGTCGATTTCAGACATAATATTATGTTTTTATGGCTTATTCCGACTTGTAAACCCACTTTACATATTTTTGGACCCGGATTCAAGTGATATATGTCATATCTCCTTATCTCCCTCGTGAATTCAAGAATTCCATCAGGATGGGAAAGGGTATAATTTACCTGTGAACAATCTCAATTCTCTTGTCATCGGCATTGCTGGAGGATCGGGCTCCGGGAAAACGACTGTCGCCCAGTCCATTCTCCAGCGGGTGGGTCCGGAACACATTTCCTTTCTCCAACATGATGCATATTACAAGGATTTGAGCGGGCTTCCTCCTGTCCAACGCGCGGAGGTCAACTTTGATCATCCCAATTCCCTCGAAACGGAATTATTGACCCGCCATATTCTCCAACTCAAAAGCGGTTCACCTGTCGAAGTTCCAATTTACAATTTCGCTACCCACAGCCGCACTGAAAAGACCTACACCGTCCAGCCGCGTGGTGTGATCCTGGTGGAAGGTATATTGATTTTTACTGAGGCTTCGTTGCGGGATCTCTTTAATGTCAAAATCTTTGTTGACACCGACCCAGACTTGCGATTTATCCGTCGCCTGGAGCGTGATATCTCTGAGCGCGGTCGGACTCTCGATACAGTCGTTAAACAATATCTTTCCACGGTTCGCCCGATGCATCTGGAGTTTGTTGAACCTTCTAAGAGATACGCTGATATTATCATTCCAGAAGGAGGGTTCAACGCTGCCGCTCTCGATATGGTTGTGGCTCGAATAGAAACTATGCTCAATAAAGATAATTGATCTGCTTTTAAATTTGAATTATCCAATTCAAAATTTCATTTCAAAAAGGATGAAAGATGAAACAGTGGAACAAACCCCCGGATTTTAACCTTGATCTAAGAAAGAAATATTCCGCAACTTTTAATACGGAAAAAGGTGACATTGTTATCGATCTTTTTGCAGCCCAAGTACCTCTGACCGTCAACAACTTTGTTTTTCTGGCACGTGAAGGTTATTATAATGGGACTATTTTTCACCGGGTCATTTCTAATTTCATGGCTCAGGGTGGAGATCCTACAGGTACGGGTACAGGCGGACCTGGTTACCGCTTTGCAGATGAATTCGTTCCCGGGCTAAAACATGATAAACCCGGTGTTCTCTCCATGGCGAATGCCGGTCCTGGAACCAATGGATCTCAATTCTTCATAACGCATGTTCCCACACCCCATTTGAACAATAAACACTCCATTTTCGGACAGGTTGTCAGCGGCTTGGATGTTCTTCTCTCCATCCCAGACCGGGATCCAGCCAAAATTAATTCAGCGGCAGTTAAATTGAATTCCGTCACCATCAAGGAAGCATGACTGAAAAGCGCCGTCTCGCTTTATTACGCTGGATAACACTTCTAGGCGTGATTGCGCTGATCATCACTTTGTTTGTCTTCCGAAACCAGTTACAGAAACTTCAGGAATTTGGTTATCTGGGGATTTTCCTGATTTCAATTGCCGCCAACGCAACGATCATCATCCCATTACCGGGAGTGGCGATTACAACCGCCATGGGTGCTGTATTTAATCCACTGGGGGTAGCTTTCGCTTCAGGTTTGGGGGCTTCCTTGGGTGAATTATCAGGATACCTTGCTGGCTTTAGTGGGCAGGGTGTTGCAGAACGATCTGGAAAATATCAACGCCTGATTCGATGGATGGAAGCTCATCAAAAGCTGGCTTATGGAGCAATCCTGCTGCTCGCTTTTATTCCCAATCCTCTTTTTGACCTGGCCGGCATGGCCGCAGGAGCACTTAGACTTCCTTTATGGAAATTTTTGCTCACTTGTGCCATCGGTAAGATTCTCAAAATGCTGTTGTTTGCTTATGCAGGTTATTATTCTGTTGCCTGGTTTGGTCTCCTTATCAAAAAGTGAGGTGATTGTCATGACAGATTATAAAGAATTTGATAATTTTATTGAGACTCACCTGGATGAGAGTATTTCTGAATTATCCATGCTTGTTGCCCAGCCATCGGTCGGTGCGCAGAATTTAGGAATTCAGGAATGCGCCAATATGGTGGCTGGAATGCTGCGAAAACGTGGTTTTTCCACGGAAATCATGCCGACGGAAGGTGCGCCAGTTATATTTGGAGAACGAAAAGGAAAAAGTAATAAAACCTTGCTCTTTTATTGCCATTATGATGTACAGCCTCCTGAACCGCTTGAATTATGGGAAACCCCTCCATTTGAGCCATCCCTTCGGGATGGAAAACTTTACGGGCGAGGAGTTGGTGATGATAAAGGTCATATCGTTGCCCGGTTATTTGCCGTGGATGCGCTGCTTTCCTCCTTGGGAGAACTCCCTTGTACTGTTAAATTCATCATTGAAGGAGAGGAAGAGACCTCCAGCATTCACCTGCATGAATTCGTGCGTAGTAATTTGGATCGGCTGAAGGCGGATGGTTGTATCTGGGAATTCGGTGGTGTTGACCAGACCGAGACACCTGTGCAGTATCTGGGGTTGCGAGGTATTTGTTATGTGGAGCTTTCTGTGGAAACTGCTTTGAGCGATGTCCATTCCGGTTTAGGAGGCTCAATTTTCCCCAATGCTGCCTGGCGCCTGGTCTGGGCTCTCAATTGCTTGAAAGGACCAGATGAACGCATTCTCCTACCCGGTTTTTACGACCGCGTCCAAAAACCGACCGATCGAGACCTCGAACTGATGGCAGCTTTGCCGGAAACCTCGGATTTCTACAAGGAACAATACGGCGTCAAATCTTTTATTAAAGGTCTTACCAAAGGCGTGGATTTACGCGTGGAAGAAGTATTCACCCCCACTTGCACGATTTGCGGCCTGACCTCCGGATACCAGGGTCCTGGAGGGAAGACTGTCCTTCCATCAAAAGCCTCCGCAAAATTGGATTTCCGCCTTGTCCCGAACCAGGAGCCTGGAGAAGTCATCACCCAACTTCGCAAGCATTTGGATATTAATGTTTTCCCGGATGTGAAAGTTGAATTTCTAGGGGGTGAAGCTCCTGCACGGACTGATCCGGACGATCCATTCGTAAAAATGGTCTGTGATACTGCGGTCGAAATTTATGGTAAACCTATGCGAATGCTGCCTATTGGTGGAGGATCCGGACCAAATGCGCCTTTCATCCACGACCTTGGATTACCGGTCGCAACTGCCGGTCTTGGTCATCCCGATGGAAGAGGTCATGCTCCTAATGAAAATATTCGTCTGGACTTGTATCAAAAACATGCCAGGCACATGGTAAGGGTGATGATTGAACTTGGAAAGTGAATTGGGAAAATTCAGTCTCTTTTTATGAGTTTCATGTTGATCTATTACCTCTCAATAGAAAGGTAAAAAAAGACCTGGATCGGGTAATGATCCGGGTCTTGAACTTCTAATAGTCGCTTATTCCTCGGTTATAGTAATACTTTGAATGGCATCTCCAGGAAAAGATGGATTCTGGGTTGGATCGCGCAGCGTAATAGCATTAACTACATTCATCCCACTGGTCACCTGGCCAAATATAGTGTAATCACTCTCCGAGAGACCGTATGGTCTGAACATGATGAAGAATTGACTGCCGTTTGAATTAGGCTGCCCGGTGTTCGCCATTGCGACCACTCCGGCGCGATCAAATTTCAGATCATTGGCCTCATTGGCAAATGAGTAACCTGGTCCCCCGCTGCCGGTGCCTGTGGGATCACCAGTTTGAGCCATGAATCCTTCCAACACCCGATGGAATCGAACACCGTCAAAATATCCCTGGCGTGCCAGGAATATAAAACTATTGACTGCAATGGGGGCTTTGTCAGCAAGAAGTTGAATGACAAACTCCCCGCCATTTTCCATCCTGACATGGGCAAAATACTTCTTGGAAGTATCGATCTGCATGGGAGGCGCGGAGGAATATTGCTTGGTGCCGATCAATACAGGAGTTGAATCCCCAACTGTCGAATTCTGTCCTCCCTCAGATTTTGCCTTTTGAGCCACAGAAATTAGCCAGATGATCACCGATGCTAATAAAATAACGATTCCTATCCCGATGATGCGGGTATATAGTTTCTCCCTGGATCTAGCGACCCGACGCGCCTCTCTTTTGGTTGAATGCTTCTTTGCCATGACTACTCCTTTATTCCGTCTTTTGAACTAATCTTTTACTTCAATTTTTCTCTTCTTTTTCAGATCCAATCCCGAGTGCATCGATCTTGCTGGCTTCTTCAAATCGATTACTTCAGCGGATGTCAAATAACGCCATTCTTTGGGCTTAAGATTGCCCAGGTGAAGTGTTCCTATTCTTACCCTGATGATCCTCACCACCAGCAAACTGGTAACCCTGCCCATCTCGCGAATCTGCCGCTTAGTCCCTTCTTTCAGGATAACATTAAGCCATGTGCCTTTGCCCAGTCTTGAAGATACGGATACTCTGGCAGGGGAAGTCTTAAAGCCGTTTTCTAACACCAAACCTCTCCTCCATCGCGCTAATTGATCGCCATCAGGATGGCTGGCTACCAGGACGCGGTATTCCTTTTCGTGTTCATAACGCGGATGGGTCAATTTGTTCGCCAGGTCTCCATCGTTGGTCATTAAAATCAGACCCTCAGAGTCAAAATCCAGTCTTCCCACCGGGTAGAGCGTCCCTTCCACGGGCACCAAATCTCGAACAGCGGTGCGTAGATCAGGATCGGTTACAGCAGAGATCACTCCGCGTGGTTTATAGAGCGCTACATAAACGAGCTCCTCCGCCTTCTTGATGGATCTTCCATCCACCGAGATCGAGTCTTTGGCAGCGTCAGCTTTATCACCCAGTCCAACCACCTGACCGTATACACGCACACGTCCGGAGGATATCAATTCCTCACAACTTCTCCGGGAGCCATATCCAGCCCGGGCAAGGATTTTTTGAACGCGTTCCTTCATGCAAGCCCTTTCCTTGCGTAGTTATCCCCGTCAATCGCCCCCTCCTGGAGATCCAGCAGAGGGAGATCCACCAGCGAATTCAAACCAAAATGGCGGAGAAAATCAGGAGTTGTTTTATAAAGGATGGGACGCCCCGGTCCTTCGGTTCGTCCTGCTTCATCGATCAGTCCTTTGCCAAGCAGCGACTTCATCACTCCGTCACTGCTGACACCACGGATCGCATCGATCTGAGGGCGTGTAACTGGTTGCTGATAAGCGATGATCGCCAGCGTCTCCAATGCCGCCCTGCTAAGCCTGCTGACAATTTCAATCCCCAGGAATTGTTCGATCAATCCAGCCATTTGGGGTGACGTGGTCAATTGAACTTTGTCGTCATGCCGCTGTAGACGCAATCCGCGTTGGACAAGGTCCAGGTCGAGTTGCTTGAGCCCCTGTTCCACCGCTGAGGTAGGAATCGCAAGGATCATCGCCAATTGTGCTGGTTCAACAGGTTGTCCCGATACAAAAATCAATGCCTCAAGCCTGGCAGAGATCTCAATCGGGTCCTGATATTTGGATTCGCTCATGCTATAATAACTCCCATTGATTTGGTCTTTGCTGACCTGATAATCGGAAAAAATAATCGCCGTGACAAAGAAATTTGAATGAATAGCATCTATTCTGCTAAATTGGTCAGAGGCAAAATGAAAAACCGTAATTTCGCGCTTATTTTCGCTGCCATAATTCTGGTCATGGCAGTTTTGGCTTGCACCATCAATATTGGCGGACCAGATTACCCGGCACCTGCCATCCCGGTTTCCACGGAAGCGGTCGGTGAGATGCAGTCATTCATGGAGACATCCGTAGCCGCAGGTGAATCATCCGGACAGATCGTATTGACTTTCACCGAATCGCAGTTAACTTCTTATCTCAATTCCAGGCTCCTTGCACAACCAAATCCGTTGGTCACGAATCCGCAAGTTTACCTGCGGGACGGACAGATCATGATGTATGCTACCTTCAAAAAGAATATCTTTACTGCAACCGCCAGAATAATTCTAAACGCAGGTGTGGATGAGCAAGGAAAATTAAAAATTGAATTGGTTTCCGCTGACTTTGGTCCGCTGCCTACCCCGAATGGGCTTAAAGAGATTATTTCCTCCGCCATCCAGGAAGCATACACCGGTGCTCTTGGTCCGGTAGCCACCGGGTTTCGTATACAGAGTGTCACCATTGCAGATGGCACAATGACTATTGTTGGTCAGATAAAATAGCGACTGGATTATACCAGCAACCATTAATGATCAGAAACATCCTACTAACCTTCACAGCCTTCTTCTTGCTGGCAGCATGTTCACAACCGGTTCAGCAAGATGTTGTTTCAGTCAGTGTTGTGGCTGATGGGATAATCCAGGGAATTACTCTCCAGGCTGGCAGCACTGTCCAACAAGCCCTTACAACCGCACAAATCAGTCTAAGTCAAACTGATCGAGTAATCCCTCCTTTATATACTCTACTTTATGAGGGGATGGTAATCACGGTTACGCGGGTGCGTGAAGAATTCGAAACCCAGCAAGTAATAATTCCCTTTGGAAGGCAGGAATTACATAATGAGTCTTTACCATCAGGTGAGACCCGCCTGATACAAGCCGGCCTGAATGGGCTTCAGGAAATCACCATCCGACATGTTTTCGAAGATGAAATTGAAACCGGCAGTTCGGTTGTATCCGAAAATATCCTCCAGGCTGCCATTCCTGAGATAGTCATGATCGGTGTCCAATCACCATTCGCTCCCGTTCCAATCCAGGGAATAATGGCCTATATCACAGGAGGGAATGCCTGGATTATGGAAGGTTCAACATCGAACCGGCGACCTTTAGTCACAACAGGCGATCTGGACAGCAAGATCTTTTCCCTATCCTCCGATGGAAAAATGCTACTCTTCTCCCGAAAATCGGATTTGCCTTCTGATCAGGAAATCAATAACCTCTGGGTTGTCAATACGACCTCCCAGACGCCCACACCGGTCAGCCTGGGTGTCTCGAATGTAGTCAATTTTGCTGACTGGCAGCCGGGTGAAGAATATTTGATCGCCTATTCCACCGTTGAACCTAGAACCACAGCACCAGGTTGGCAGGCAAACAACGATTTACACTTCATTGCCTTAAAGGATGGGATTCCTGGCAAGACGATTGACATTTTAGAAACCAACGCTGGCGGGATATACGGGTGGTGGGGAATGACCTTCGCCTGGTCACCGGACGGTCAAAACCTGGCATATTCCCGTCCTGATGGGATTGGGTTGGTTGATATTAATGGATTACAGCTGACAACACTCGTTGGAATCACTCCACTCAACACTCATAGTGATTGGGCCTGGACCCCCGGGATTGTTTGGGCCAGCGATAACCAGGATCTTTATTATGTTACACACGCTTCACCTTCAGGATTGGTCAGCCCCGAAGAGTCACCGAATTTCAATCTGGCTACTGTATCGTTATCAAATGATCAGGAAAAAACCCTTGTTCAGCAGACAGGCATGTTCGCAAATCCATCGGTTTATTCTACAGGACAAGGTGAAAATGGGTCATCTTTCAAAGTAGCATATTTGCAGGCAATCTTTCCGACTCAATCGAAGACCAGCCGGTATCAATTGGAAATTATGGATAGTGATGGTGGGAATCAGCATATCGTGTTTCCCGCTGAAGGCCAAACTGGTCTTCAACCACAGACACCGGTATGGTCGCCAGAACCCCTTGATACGGGAGCATACTTGATCAGTATCGTATATGAAGGTAATCTCTGGATTATCGATACTGCCTCCAACCTGGCTCAACAGATCACAGGCGACGGGCTTACTAGCCAGATTGATTGGAAGTAATCTTCGTCCTTCATGTGGGATCCTAACCCTGAGTGGAGTAAGGAAGAAATTGATGCGAATCTTGATCACAGGTGCTGCAGGTTTTCTTGGCTCACACCTTTGTGACCGTTTGTTGGGTGAAGGTCATGAAGTTGTCGGGATGGATAATTTTGTCACAGGAAGAAGGGAGAACCTTGTTCACCTGGTAAAGAATAAAAATTTTTCTTTCCACAGGCATGATGTGACCGAGACAATCACTATTCCCGGAAAGCTGGATGCAGTCCTTCATTTTGCTTCTCCTGCCAGCCCGAATCCTGCATCACCATTTGGCTATCCCAACCTTCCGGTTGAAACCCTCGCAGCCGGTTCCCTCGGAACTTTCAACACACTCAACCTGGCTCGCGTTAAAGATGCCCGTTACCTGTTTGCCTCCACTTCTGAAGTTTATGGTGATCCGCTGGAACACCCTCAAAAGGAGACCTATTGGGGTCATGTTGATCCGGTTGGATTGCGGTCCATGTACGACGAAGCTAAACGATTTTCCGAAGCATTGATAATGGCTTATTATCGCTCAAAAAAAACGGATACGCGCATTGTACGAATATTCAATACCTTTGGTCCGCGCATGAGGGCGGACGACGGCAGGGTCGTCCCCAGTTTCATTCAGCAGGCCTTGAGGGATGAGCCTTTAACGATTTTCGGTGATGGTCACCAAACCCGCTCCTTTTGTTTTGTGGATGATCTTGTGGATGGGATATACCGCCTGCTCTTGTCGGATGAGCACCTGCCGGTAAATATCGGGAATCCCATGGAAATTTCGATCCTAGATTTTGCGGAAATGATCAATCAATTCACAGGGAACACGGCTGGCGTGGATTTCCTTCCTGACAAACGTTATGATAACGACCCGCAAAGGCGCTGCCCAGATATTAGCCGAGCCAGGTCATTGTTGGGATGGGAACCCAAGGTTGATCTAAGTGAAGGACTTAAACGGACAATAGAATTCTATAAAGCAGGTTGAATTCTTAATGAGCATCATCTCCAATCCGATGGAAAGGACACGTTTCGCTAAATTTATAACCGTCGGCGTGATCGGCGCTGTCGTGGATTTTGGCATCATGAATCTTTTCACCAGGGCATTCAACATGCGCCTCATATTTGCCGGGACGATATCCTTCCTATGTGCCATCCTTAGCAATTTTCTTTGGAACCGTTATTGGACTTATCCCGACTCCCGTTCTCGTCCTATTGCAAGGCAATTAACCATGTTTTCCTTAGTAAATGTGGCGGGGTTGGCCATACGTCTTCCTATTCTTCAATTCCTGGAACCTCCACTGCAAGCTCTCATCGAACAAATCGGATGGAAAGGTCAATTTACCTACAACTTCTTGGGCAAGAACATCACGTTGGCTGTGGCCGTTGGTATCGTGATGCTGTGGAACTTTTACGTTAACCGCTATTGGACTTATAATGATGTCGACAAGGTGAAACCATGAATAATCAATCACAACGTTCAATTATCCCCATTTATACTTCACGCGGTGATGCGGAAGCTTTTCTAGTTTACCCTTACCTGTTTAACCGGCTGGGTGAATGGATTGGCTGGGTCACATTTAACCGGCTGGTTTATTCAATACTGGGTTTGTATGTGGGTGAATTAACCGCCGAGCCGCGCATTATCCGCAAGCGCATCACTGCCACACTCAAGCAGCGTCGAACCCCGCCAGCACCTCCTCCCAACAACCTGGCTGTCCCGGCTACCATTCCGCTCGCGCCGTTAATGGGTGATCTCCGCTTCGGGATGCTGGATGTGCTGTTAGAAGAGCCAGAACGGTTGCATACAATGGACGCAGGTGATCTGCGCCAGGACATAGCATAGGTCCACGTGAAGCACTTCCATAGCCCGAAACCGATGCGCGCTTCGCGCATTCAACTGGCACAGATGATGATGCCGGAGCATGCCAACACTCATGGAAATGTTCACGGTGGTTGGATCATGAAACTCGTGGACGAGGCGGGTGCGCTTGCCTCCACGCGTCATGCGGCACACCGCACAGTGACGGTGGCAATTGACCAGATGGTATTTCGCCATCCCATCCACATTGGCGACCTCGTGCTTTTCAATGCGGAAGTCACTTATGCCGGGCACACCTCCATGGAAGTGGAAGTGAATGTCATAGCAGAAAACCCGATTTCAAGTGAACAAATACACACCAATGCTGCTTACCTGGTCTATGTAGCCATTGATGACAAGGGCAGACCGACCCGGATTCCAACGTTGATCGCTGAGACACCAGAAGAGCAAACCCGGATGGATTCGGCGATGGAACGACATTTGAGGAGATTATCTCAAAGAGAAAGCATGAATTGATTTTTATTATTAAGTTTTTATATCCCCCTAATTTTAATCATGCGATTGACTTGATAGAAACACATCCTATCCACCATGATTAATGGGGAAACGGGACTATACTGAATAATCACCTACCGGCCATAAGCAAGGGAAGTTATGACAAATCCAGAATTGTCTCCCGATCTAAGTGAACCAAAGGAAAGGGTTGCCCATCCATTTCGCACCCTGCGCGAATTGCTGGATTTTGTATCCGGGAAAACCTTGCCGTCCTCAGAACCGGAAGAGGGGGTGCGAACTGAATCATTACCGTTTCCTTTTCTCGCCATCGTCGGCCAGAAGGAGATGAAACTTGCGTTATTACTCGGTTTGATCAACCCTTCAGTGGGAGGTATTTTACTCGTCGGTCCGCGTGGCACAGCCAAGACCACTGCTGTTCGTTCATTATTGGAAATACTCCCCAAGGTTGAAAGAAGCCTGTGCTATTATGGTTGTTTACCTGAAGACATCGTTACTGGGGGCATCGATGCTGTATGTCCGGCATGCGCAGGGAAATATGCTGAAGGCAAGCCTCTCTCTGCGCCTGACCGGGTACGTTTGATTGAGCTTCCCTTGAATTCCCGGCTTGATGATGTGATCGGCGGTATTGATGAGCGCATCGCCATCACACACGAACGGTTACGCATCAGGCGCGGAATCCTGGCCCAGGCAGACCGCAACCTCCTCTACATTGACGAAATCAACCTCTTAAATGACGATATTATCGACGCCATCCTGGATGCCGCTGCCCAGGGATCGTACACGGTGAGACGTGAACCAATTTCAGCCACCTACCATTCACGCTTTGTCTTGGTGGGTTCGATGAATCCGGAAGAGGGTCGCCTTCGTCCCCAAATCCTCGATCGCTTCGGGCTGCGTGTCATCGTACGCGGGTTGAACGACCTTACTGAACGACTTGAAGCCTACCGCCGTGTTCAGGCATACCTTGCCAATTCCCGCGCCATGGCTGGCAGTTACAACGAAGAGACATTAATTGCCGCCGGCGAGGTTCAAAATGCCCGGGCGCGCTTGTCGAAAGTAATTCTCCCCGACTATGTTGCAAAACCCGCGATCAAACTGATCCAGAAGATGGGAATCAACAGTCTGCGAGCTGAAATTTCCTGGTTTGAAGCCGGGCGTGCCTACGCTGCTGCTGATGCGAGGAATAAGGTTACAATGGAAGACCTGCAAACCATAGCACCCATGGCTCTGCGATTACGGCGGTCACAATTCATGGTGGATTTCTTCAGTAACCAGGATGGTGAAGAGAAAGAAATGCAGGTCTTGCTGGAGAAATGGGGGAAAAAGGTCTCACCTCAAAAAAAGAGAAGTTGAGAAAGCTTGCTATATCATGTTTTGCTTCAAGGAAAATAAAAATGAGCATTGCATAAGAAGCTCTGTTCATCCGTTGGACTATTCTGGTATAATGCAAACCGCATTGACTGGTCCCACCTGCGGCGAAACCTGCCGGTGCGGAGACCTGCTCAAAATCGAATGAAAGGAAATGCATACGTCATGCCGCTTAATAAGGAATCAAAAACAAAGGTAATTTCTGACTACCATCGCCACGATACAGATACCGGATCACCGGAGGTTCAGGTGGCAATACTGACCTCACGGATTTTACAATTGACCGGTCACCTGCGAACGCATAAGCACGATGAAGCCAGTCGAAGAGGGCTTCTTCAAATGGTAGGGCAACGCCGCAGGTTACTGGCATACTTGCGGAAGAGTGATTACCAGCGTTACCTGGCGCTCACTGATCAATTGAAATTGCGCCGAAAATAAGAATGGGTTCGTCCAAGTAGATGGGCCTTTGCCCATCTACTTTTTTTCTTTATTCCGTCCCTTCTACGATTGCAGGGTTGGGACCTGGATTATCGTCCTGTCCGGCAGGAATTGAAACATGCTGGTAACAATTATTCGGGGGCATTTGAGTTACCGTCATCTTTCAGTCCCTGACCAGGCGGGAAAAGGAGACTAACATGCAACCAGATGTAAAACGCTTTACCACCACCGTGGGCAGCAAACAAATTTCCATCGAAACTGGAAGATTGGCAGCCCAAGCCGGTGGCGCAGTCACTGTCCACCTCAATGATTCGATCATCTTCGCCGCAGCCACCATGGGTGGCATCAGGCCCGGGATCGATTTTTTCCCATTGACTGTCGAATATGAAGAACGGATGTATGCAGGTGGGATTATCCCCGGCTCTTTCTTTCGCCGCGAGGGACGTCCTTCTACTGATGCAATTTTGACGGCGCGTCTCACCGATCGGCCGTTGCGGCCTTTGTTCCCTGAAGGCATGCGCAACGAAGTTCAGATCATCATGTACTCGCTGTCGGCTGATGCTGATAATCCCCTGGATGTGTTGGCGATCAACGCCGCCTCAGCGGCTGTCATGATCTCTGATATCCCCTGGAATGGTCCGGTCGCAGCCGTACGGGTCGGTCGAGTGGACGATGAATTTGTAATTAATCCTACCTTTGCAGAAATGGCGAAATCAGATCTCGACCTGCGTATCGCAGGGACTCGTGATGCCATCCTGATGGTGGAAGCGGGTTCAGATGAAATCCCCGAAGATGTCATGGTCGCAGCGCTTGAATTTGGCCATAAGTCCATCCAACCTCTCATCGATCTTCAACTCCAGATGCGTCAGGAAATTGGGAAACCGAAACGTGAGGTCGCTGTTGTTCTGCCTGACCAGAAATTTCAGGGAATTGTTTTCGATCGAGTCAGCGAGAAAATGAAAGCACTGCTCGACAAACCTTTGATGAAGGCAGAATTCTATTCCGGCATGGATGCGCTATTGCAAGATCTTGTGGCTGAATTTATTCCATCGGAAGGATCCAAGGTCAAGGTTGCAGACGAAACTGACGTGGAAACACTCCCCGAGTTTGCCCTCCCTGAAACCCCAAGCCTGGAAGCTCTAAAAGAGGCATTTTCTGAAGCAGAGAAGAAGATCGTCCGCGATCGTATCCTGAATCAAGGGAAACGTCCGGATGGTCGCACTGCCACCGAGATCCGCCCCATCTGGTGTGAGGTCGGGTTTAGCCCTCGGGCGCACGGTTCCGGTTTGTTCACACGTGGCGAAACCCAGGTCTTGACCATGGCAACCCTCGGTACCCTCTCCGAAGCCCAGGAATTGGATACCCTGTCGCCCATCCACTCCAAGCGATACATGCACCATTACAATTTTCCACCCTTTTCTACAGGCGAAGCGAAAATGCTGCGCGGACAATCCCGCCGGGAAATCGGGCACGGAGCGCTTGCAGAACGCGCACTTTTACCTGTCCTTCCCGCGGAAGAAACATTCCCTTATGCTTTACGGCTGGTTTCTGAAGTCATGGCTTCCAATGGCTCCTCTTCGATGGCATCTGTTTGCGGTTCCACCCTTGCATTGATGGATACGGGTGTCCCGATCAAGGCACCTGTGGCGGGTGTTGCCATGGGATTGGTCAAGGAAGGCGATAAATTCGTCATCCTTACCGATATCCAGGGCACCGAGGATCATCTTGGGGATATGGATTTTAAAGTCGCCGGTACCGCTGCTGGCATCACTGCGTTGCAGATGGATATAAAGATATCTGGTTTGAGTGCTGAAATCATGAAACAAGCGCTTGAACAAGCACATCAAGCACGGACCTTCATCCTGGGGAAAATACTGGAAGCCATTCCTGCCCCTCGCAGTGAATTAAAACCTCACACTCCCCGCATCATTACAGTAAAGATCCCTTCGGACAAGATTGGTGCCATCATCGGTCCTGGAGGCAAGAATATCAGGGCGTTGCAGGAAGAGACGGGTACCAAGATAGACATTCAGGAGGATGGAACAGTATACATTGCATCCACAAACAGTGAAGGAGCAGAAATCGCCCGTGAACGGATCGAGGCGATCACCGAGACTCCTCAACTGGGTCGCATTTATACTGGCAAAGTTGTCCGAATAGCGGATTTTGGAGCTTTCGTTGAGATTCTGCCCGGCACGGATGGCATGGTCCATATTTCGCAACTGGATAGCGAGCGCGTCGAAAAAGTTGAGGATGTGGTCAAGATGGGTGACGAGATCACCGTGATGGTAACGGGTATCGATCCCATGGGTAAGATCCGCCTTTCACGACAGGCTGTTTTGGAAGGGTGGTCCGTGGAAGAAGCCCAGGAACGGGACTCTCGCAAGAGTAGCGGTGGACGTCCTGGCGGAGGCCGCCCTGGCGGTTCCCGCAATCGTTCAGGCGATCGCAGTAATGATCGCCGTCCTCCCAGGCGGTAAAACCGATCGGGGCGTCACTGATGAGTGCGCCCCTTTTCGATTAAATGATGTATACCCGCGTCCGAAAAATCATACTTGATTACCCTTCGCAATTCTGGTTGATGGTCGTTGGGTTGATCATCAGCTCAGCCGGCGCGTCCATGATTTGGCCGTTCCTGATGATCTATGTAAGTGAGGAACTGAGCTTATCCCTCAGCACTGTTTCTTCATTGATCACGATCAATGCGATCATGGGATTGTTTGCTTCTTTCATTGCGGGAACAGTAGCAGATAAAGTGGGAAGAAAATTGGTGATGGTGGTAAGCCTGATTGCCAATGGGTTTGGATACCTGTTGATGAGTCAGGCTCATTCCTACCTGGGATTTGCACTAATCATGGTGGTGATGGGTATATCAAATCCTCTCTACCAGGTTGGTTCAGATGCGATGCTGGCGGATATGATCGTTCCGGAAATGAGAACCAATGCATACGCCATCCTCCGCATGGCCAATAATGCTGGTATTGCCATCGGTCCTGCGCTGGGTGGTTTTATCGCCACCCGGTCTTACACCTATGCCTTCCTTGGTGCTGCCATTGGAATGCTTTCCTATGGTTTATTACTATTTTTCCGAGGGCACGAAACATTGAAAATTGCAGGTATATCTGAAATAGAAAATGGAAACACTTTACTGGCAGGCTACGGTCAAGTATTTCGCGATCACAGGTATGTTATCTTCACTCTCCTGGTCGGGCTTGGGCTTATCGCGCCATCGATGTTATGGACGCTACTTGCTGTTTACACCAAACAGAATTTTGGTCTGCGTGAGAGCCTGTATGGCTGGTTGCCAACGACGAATGCACTCATGTGTGTCCTGGTCCAGTTCCCGGTAACACAAATCTCGCGCAGGTTTCGACCTCTGCCCGTTATCGCGATAGGGATGCTGATCTATGCGCTGGGAGTGGGCAGTGTCGCTTTGATGACACATTTCTGGGGATTCTGGACCAGCATGGTTCTTATGACATTTGGCGAGCTGACTCTAATCCCCACGGTCAGCAAATATCTCGCAGACCTTGCCCCCGCCCACATGCGAGGCCGTTATATGAGTTTCTACTGGTTTGGTTGGGGGATCGCTCGTGCCGCAGCACCATTAATTGGCGGCTATCTGAACGATAATCTCAGCCCGCGATCCATCTGGATAGGCGGCTTGACCATCGGTCTTGTCAGTACTTTCGGTTTAGCCTTATTTTCACGACTGAGATCAAATCTTAAAACTAGTCACTCATTAATTGATTCTTGATCTTTATCGCGCGAAAAGAGTCTTTCTCTAAGCATCTTCTTTACAGCTGGCCATTCCCGGTCAAGGATGCTGTAGAATACCGAATCGCGAAAATTTCCATCCTGTAAAATGTAATGATTGCGCAAAATTCCCTCGTGAATTGCACCCATCTTTTCAATGGCGCGTATAGACCTTTCGTTGCGTACATCCGCTTTGAATTGAACGCGAATACACTCTAATTTTTCAAAAGCATATTTCAGCATCAAATACTTGCATTCAGGATTTACCAAAGTACCTTGGAATTCGGGGGAATACCATGTTCCACCAACCTCCAAAGATCGATGTAATGGACGCATTTCCAGGTAGCGGGTCGCTCCAGCAACCTGCCCGGTCTTCAAATGGATGACCGTAAAAGCCAGATCTGTTTCATCATTTTGCCGTTGCAGGATATCCTGAACCCAGGAGCTCATACTTTCAGCGGTTGTCAGGTTGGCATAAAGCATATACTTCCAGATGCTTTCATCCCGCCCGGCGAGTGTGAGTGCTGGAATATGTGACATGCTCAACGGCACAAGCTGAACAATCTTGCCCGTCAAGGTTACAGGTGTATTCCACAGATTCTTGGTTTTCAAAGGTTTACCTGACCTGGAAGAAATGGCATCTGGGGTCCTGGGACACCCATTAACTCAGCAATTGCTACGCGCATCGCAATCCTGTCGTCCCATGGATATTCTGTTGTTCCAAAACACATTGATTGTTCATGTCCCTTTCCACACGCCATCAAAATATCCCCGGTTTGAGCTAACCTGACACCCATCCGAATGGCCTCACGCCGATCAGGTTTCTGCCAGAATGATTTTCCTTCCTTACCACCTTTGTTTCTGGCACCCCTGGCCATTTCCTCAAGGATCTCCTCTACAGGTTCAGAGCGTGGGTCTTCGGCTGTAAATATACTGATATCAGCCAATTCGGTTGCAACTTCTGCCATAAGGGTTCGTTTTTCCTTATCGCGCAACCCTGCAGATCCAAAGATGACAATGATTTTCTTTTCAGTCATCTTTCTCGCCGTTTCGATGGCTACCCGCAAAGCATTTGGTGTATGGGCAAAATCCACTATCGCTGAGAATGATTGTCCTAAATCTATTCTTTCCATTCGTCCCGGGATGCCGCTCAGACTTGCGATGCCACTTGCTGCGATTTCTGGAGCTATCCCCAATCCATATATGGCTGCTGCCATGGCTGCCAGGCAGTTCTCAACGTTGTATTCCCCCACCAACTGGCTGGTGACCGGGACCCGAAATTCCTTTCCGACCGTCACAAATTTTATCCCTCCCGGAGAATACTTCCTGTTTTCTGCCCGAAGATCAGATTTCCTGTCGAATCCATAACACACTTGAGGGTTACCTGCAATTCTTGAAAGGTATCTAAAAGATGAATCGTTGTGGTTAAGAACAGCTAAACGGGGATTTCCCTGCGCCTTTGTAAGGGTCGTCTGAAGGGATTGTAATAAACGCGCTTTGGCGGCTCGATAATTTTCAAAAGAACCATGCTGGTCAAGGTGTTCATGGGTGATATTTGTGACCACGCCCACATCGAACTCGCAGGCATCTACTCTGTATTGCGCCCATCCATGCGAAGTGGTTTCCAGCACGACATGGGTGATACCAGCATTTACCATGCGGGAGAGGTATCTTTGCACATCGGGCGCATCTGGGGTAGTAACATGAAAACCACTATCAATCAGTTCATCCTCGATGACAACATTGACCGTGGAGATCAGCCCTGCTTTCAAACCCGCTGCAAGAAGAATTTTGAAAATTAGGTTACAGGTCGTAGTTTTGCCGTCTGTCCCCGTAACACCGATCACTGTCAACTTTCGTCCAGGGTTGTCATAGAATTTTGCAGCCAGCCAGGTGAGAGATTGGCGGGAATTTTCAACCTGCATATAGGGTATGGATAAATTCGCAATCGTCTTATCACCCACTACCGCAGCCGCACCTCGCTGTACAGCATCCAGGATGTAATCATGCCCATCCGCATGACTGCCTTTCATCGCAACGAAAAGATCTCCCTGTTTAACCAAGCGATTATCCAAGGCGATTCCGGAAATTTGAACATCAATCAAATTACCCGCCAATACTCGCAATGGGAATTGGTCAAATAAGGAAGTAAGGGAAACAACCTTGATTGGTTCGGGAATCATGGATTTTTACGAATTACCTGCCTGAACTAGTGAATAATTTGAAAGCGAAAAAATTGTGTAACTGATATGGATCCATCATTAATGAAAAAAAGGGTTCTGACGCTATTTTACGCCAAAACCCTCCAATGGGTTGGAATATTTTATTTCAATGACTTGCGCATTTCTTCGAGCTTGCCGGAAACCGATCCGTCCAACACTTTATCGCCCACCCGGATGACCAATCCTCCGAGTATTTGCGGATCAATATGAAATTCGACGTTCGTCTTGGTGCCCATCTTCTCCAGGACATTCTTCCTGACTGCAGCCTGTTCGTCATTAGTCAACGGTAAAGCTGAAATGACTTCTGCTGATTCCCCCGCCAATTCACTGCCGTCCAGGATCACCAATCGACCCGATTCCACACCCGAGAAGAATTCATCCAATAAGGCGTGCTGACGTTTGGCATCCATCGATTGACCAATAAGTTTTTGCGCAGCAGCAATGGAAAGTGCAGCCACCTGACCGCGAAGGTCAGCCAGCATGCGATTACGTTCCTCAGCTATCTCGGCAACCGCACTTTCGCGCTCTTTGGCAATCCCTTTTTCTTCTGCGGCTTTCGATTCTGCCATGGCTGCTTCAGCTCTTTCGGTTGCTTCAGCGATAATTCGAGAGGCTTTGGTCTGTGCTTCAGCAACGACCTTGGCTGCTTCCTGTTCTGCGTTAGCGCGTGCCTCCGCAGCAATACGGGCATCTTCGAGCCCTTGTTCAAGTTTCGCACGCCGCTTCTCCAACATCCCAAGGAGAGGTTTCACGATCCATGCCCTGACGACGACAAAGATAATAAAGAAACAGATGATCTGGACTAGCAAATAACCTAAATTTAAACCCAGTTGAGCCAAGGGAATCCTCCTTCTCGGTAATTATCAAACGTCTACGCTGTCATCCTACAACGAACAGGATCAGCAGTGCAACGACAAGGCAATAAATGGCCACGGCTTCCGCGAACGCGATACCGAGGATCATATTGGTCTGGATCGTTCCGGTTGCATCCGGGTTCCGCCCCATCGCTTGCACGGCGCCGCTTGTTACAATTCCGATACCTGCCCCTGCACCAATGGCACCGATCATCGCCAGGCCGGCTCCTATTAATTTTGCCGCAATAATGATATCACCAGTCATGAGAAATTCCTCCGTTTATGGTTTCAGGCGGAATAATTGCCGCCAGGATTCGAAAATACGGGCTTGCTCTCGCCCGAATCTATGCGTGTGCTTCTTCGTGACCACCGTGACTCTGTGTGGCCTGTGCCATGAAAGTCATGGTGAGCAAACCAAATACTATGGCTTGAATGGCTCCAACAAGAAATTCAAGTAAGTAGAAGGCAGAAGGGAAAATTGCTATTGCTCCAAGGAGAGATCCCATCACGAACAGTAATACTGAACCGGCAAAAATATTTCCAAAAAGACGGAAGGCGAACGATAGCACTTTCGAAAATTCAGAAACGAGTTCGAGGATCCCGACACCCCAATCTATCACACCAAAAATGGGTTTGCTGAAAAATGTCTTTACATTCCAGAATTTGGTAAAGTATTTCATTCCCTGTGCGCGGATACCCACCACCTGCACAGCAATTACAGCAATGATCGCCAATGCCACTGTAAAGTTCAGGTCGGTAGATACCACACGCACGAACGGAACCAGGTTGCTGCCTCCTTCTTTTACTGCCGGGTTGGCAATCGTAGATATCCCCGCTATCGACTGGACAGAGTAACCAGCGCCCTCGGCCTTTTCGATCATGCCGATGCTATCCACGCCGGGGATGAGTTCCATCCAGTTGGCAAGCAAAACCAATAATGTTATGGT
>Ga0315275_10000597_pt1 | contig 30311 bp, 31 predicted proteins | sample YL17G03_0_MG_FD_205557 | JGI IMG/M metagenome (GOLD analysis project Ga0315275, IMG submission 205557) | Sediment microbial communities from Yellowstone Lake, YNP, Wyoming, USA - YL17G03_0 | ecosystem: Environmental > Aquatic > Freshwater > Lake > Sediment | place: USA: Wyoming | collected...
GGTTACGAACATCAGGGGCAAGGAGATGCCGCTGGCGCTGGAGCCGTCCAACATGCTGCTCATAGGTCTTGAGTCCACAGAGCAGCGCAAGGAGATATTCCGGGACGAGGCATTCAGGAAGAAGGAGATTGCGAAGCCGAAGGCAGAACCCCAGAAAACCGCAACTGCGAAAGAGGGCGAGAAAGCGGGCGAAGCGCCAAAACCAACAACCACAACCCAAACCACGGCCCCGAAAGCGAGCGCTGCAACTAAATCGGGCGAAAGCTCGAAAGCAAGCGAGAGCTCGAAATCGAACGAGACGCGAGCCGGCGGGGCAGTGAGTGGTGGTGGCGAGACGCAAACTGGTGGCGCAGCGAAGGCTGATGCCAAGAGGCATGTGCATGCTAACATGCCGCAGGCCACTCAAAAAATAAGGTGATATGCTTATGGCTAAGAGAGGAGGAACCAAACATCTGAAAAGGATCGCTTCGCCGAAGGCCGTGCCTGTGCACGACCGCAAGGCGCGCACATGGATGACCAAGCACATGCCCGGTCCGCATCCGAAAAGGAGCTCGGTGCCGCTGGGCGTGCTGCTCAGGGATGTCCTGAAGCTAGCCACCACGCTGAGGGAGGTCAGGAGGATACTGGCCAGGCGGCTGGTCCAGGTGGACGGAAAGCCGAGGACAGAGGAGAAGTTCCCGGTTGGCCTCATGGACGTGGTCGATTTCCCCAAGAGCGGCAAGAGCTACCGGATGGTGGTGGATGCCAAGGGAAGGATCGTCCCGCTGGAGATCGGCAAGGAGGAGGCGTCATCCAAGATAGTCAAGGTCGTGGGCAAGTGCACCATACCTGGCGGCAAGCTCACGGTGTCGTTCCATGACGGCAGGAACATGCTCTCGGACAACCACGTGAAGGTTGGAGACAGTATGGTGGTGTCCCTGCCAGAGGCCAAGATGAAATCGCACCTCAAGAGGGACAAGGGCTGCAGATGCCTGGTCACAGAGGGCAAGCACGTGGGCAGCATCGTGAAGCTCAAGGACATCATGGAGAGGAAGGGCGGCAAGCCGTCCGAGGCCCTGGTGCAGGGCAAGAGCGAGGAGTTCATCACGGTCGCGAAATACCTTTTCGTGGTGGATGAATCATTCAAGGGTGAAGGCGGATGAGCGACAACAAGATGCGCGAGATACTCATAGAGAAGGTGACGGTCAACATCGGCGTGGGCGCGCCAGGCGACAAGCTGGAGCAGGCCAAGACGCTCATCAGCAGGCTCTCCGACAAGACTCCGGTGGAGACCTACGCGAGGAGAAGGGACCCGGTTTTCAAGCTCAGGAAGGGGATGCCCATAGGAGCCAAGGTCACGCTCCGCGGCGATGACGCCCGCACGTTCCTGGAGAAGGCCATCACGGCAAAGCGCAAGGTCCTCAAGGAGTCCAACTTCGACAAGCAGGGCAACTTCGCGTTCGGCGTCCATGAGTACATCGACTTCCCCGGCGCGAAATACGACCCGGGGATAGCGATGTTCGGTTTCGACGTGTGCGTGTCGCTCGCGAGAAGGGGCAGGCGCGTGGCAGTGAGGAAGATCAGGTCCGCGGCCATAGGAAGGCGCCACCGCATAACCAAAGAGGAGGCGATGGAATTCGCGAAAAGCGCGTTCAGCGTCAGGGTCGAGTGATATTTATGAAATTGACAAGCGGCGATGAAAGATACAAGGGGAAAGGGAACCGTGTGTGCCGCAACTGCGGCAACTCCAGGGGCCTCATAAGGAAGTACCGGCTCAGGGTCTGCCGGAGATGCTTCAGGGAGATGGCAGAGAACATAGGTTTCCGCAAGTACGGAGGTTGATTTGATGACTGATCATCTGGCGGATGCGCTCAACACGATAAAGACGCACGAAACAGTCGGCCAGAACACCTGCACTGTCAAGGCCACCAAGCTCGTCGGGGAGATACTGAAGGTCCTGAAGGACAACAAGTACCTCAAGGACTACAAATCCCGGGACGATGGCAGGGGCGGATGGTACGAGGTGGAGCTGGACGGCAGGATAAACGACTGCGGTGTCATAAAGCCCAGGATGCCTGTCAAGAGGCACGAATGGGCGAAGAAGGAGCAGGAATTCATCCCCGGGTTCGGGGTGGGGCTTCTGATAGTGTCCACTCCAGGCGGGATCATGACCAATTCTGAGGCCGAGAAGAGGCGCGTGGGCGGCAGGCTGCTCGCCTACGTGTACTGAGGTGGCGCACATGGACATACCCCAGGGAGTGAATGTGAGGATGGACGGCGCCACTATTATAGTGAAGGGGCCGCAGGGGGAGATCAAGCGCTCGTTCCCGAAAGGGACGACTGTCAAGGTCAACGGCAATGCGGTCGAGGTCTCGACTCCGGGCAAGGCGCTCCAGGGGACCACCGAAGCCGTAATCAGGAACATGTTCGACGGCGTATCCAAGGGATACACCAAGAACCTCAAGCTGGTATACGCCCACTTCCCGATATCCATAGAAGTCAAGGGAAGCGATGTGGCAATAAAGAACTTCCTCGGCGAGAAGCAGGCCAGGAAGACGGTACTGATAGGCAGCACCAAGGTGCAGGTCAAGGGGCAGGCCGTGACCATATCCGGCCCTGACAAGGAGGCCGTGGGCCAGACGCTGGCCAACATCCGCAATGCCATGAGGATAAAGGACAAGGACGGCCGGGTGTTCCAGGACGGCATCTACGCGGAGGATTGATGGTTATGGTTATGCAGAAGAAAAAGAAACCTAAATTCAATGTCATGAACCTCGGCTTCTTCAAGAGCGTGAAGAAGAGATGGAGGAGGCCCAGGGGCACGCACAACAAGAAGCGCATGAAGTTCCAGTGGACCGGCGCCATGCCCAGGATAGGCTACAGGAACCCTGAGGCGTTGCGCGGCCTGCACTCCAGCGGCAAGAGGGAGGTGCTGGTCAACAATACCGCCGAGCTCCAGGGGCTCAAGGACGTGCTCGTCCGGGTAGCCGCCACGGTCGGCGCCAGGAAAAGGAAGCTCATCGCAGAGAAGGCCAAGGCAATGAACCTGCGGATAGTCAACATGTCGGATGGCACTGCGAAACCGAAGTTCGCATCGAAGCCTGCGGCAGTGAAGGGTGGATCAGCATGACGATAGCTACTGTAAGACGCTTGGCCGCTGACATCATGGATGTCGGCCGCAACAAGGTCAGGATAAGCCCGGACGGGCTCAAGGAGGCCGAAGGCGCGCTCACGCGTGCCGACGTCAAGGGGCTCATAGACAAGGGCATCGTGAAGAAGCTCAAGCCCTCGGGCCGTGCCAGCACAAGCAAGCTGGAACGGAGGGGCAGGGGCAGGAGGAAGGGCACGCCGGTAGGTCACAAGACGGTCTGGATGGTCAAGGTCCGTGCCCAGAGGAAGTTCCTGGCCATGCTCGTGACCAGCGGCGCGGTCAGGAAAGAGGCCAAGAGAGAGCTCTACAACAAGGTCAAGAGCGGCATCTTCAGGAACAAGAGGGCGATGCTCCTTTACCTGAAGGACAACAAGTTCGTGGCCGCTGACTACGAGCCGCCCAAGCCAGAGTACAGGAAGCCTGAGCCTAAGAAGGCGCCGCCCAAGAAGGCAGCTGCCCCGGCCGGAAGCCAGAAGCAGGCATCAGCCGCTCAGAAGCCTGCGACTACGGCGCCCAAGCCGGCAGCACCGGCAGGCGCGCAGCCAAGGCCGGCAGAAAAAGGTGAAAGCAGATGACACGATCTACAGGCCCGAGTTTCCGGGTGCACTTCAGGAGGAGGCGGGAAGGCCGCACCAACTTCGCCAAGCGGCTCGCGCTGGTGAAGAGCGGCAAGACCAGGATGGTGGTCCGCAGGAGCAACCGCGGCGTGGTGGTCCAGTTCGTGGATTTCGACCCCAAGGGAGACCGGACGCTGCTCACGGTCACAGGCACGCACCTGGCCAAGGTCTACAAGTGGCCTTCCAGGAGGAACGTCTGGACCGCCTATCTGGCAGGCCTCATGGCAGGTACGCTCGCGAAGAAGAAAGGCGTGAAGGAGTTCGTGCTGGACATGGGCATGTACGTGCCATCCAAGGGCTCTGTGCTTTTCGCGGCCCAGAAGGGCGCGGCTGACGCAGGACTCGGCACGCGTTTCGACAAGGAGAAGATGCCAGAGGCCAAGCTCTCCAATCCGCCTGACAAGTACAAGGGCGCGTTCGAGGACGTGAAGAAGAGGATAACCACAGGGTGATACTTATGGCTGAGAAGATAAGGACCATAGACAAGGAATCATGGCAGCCCCGCACTGTGCTGGGCATCAAGGTCAAGAGCGGCGAGATAACCGCCATCGAGGAGGTTATCGAGTCAGGCAAGCCCATACTGGAGCCTGAGCTGGTGGACGTCCTGCTCCCGGACATGGAGTCCGAGAACCTGCTGATAAAGACCACGCAGAGGGTCACTGACTCGGGCAAGAGGGCCAAGTTCAGGGTGGTGACGGTCATCGGCGACAGGAAAGGCCATGTCGGCCTTGGCGTGGGCAAGAGCGACGAGCTCAAGCCAGCCATAGACTATGCCGTCAAGGATGCCAAGAAGCACGTGATATCGATCAAGGCCGGATGCGGCAGCTGGGAGTGCAAGTGCTCGTTGAAACACTCTGTGCTCTCCAAGACGTCAGGCAAGGAAGGCAGCACGCTGGTGACGCTCATGCCTGCGCCGCGCGGCCTCGGCCTCGCGGGCAACCACGTCGTGAGGAAGGTGCTCGGCATGGCAGGGGTGAAGGACGTCTGGAGCTTTACGCAGGGAGGCAAGAACGTCTATAATATGGCCTCGGCGACCATGCGGGCGCTGGACAGGCTCAACCAGCTCAAGCCCAGGGCGGAATGAGGATGATTATATGAAAATCGCTGTAGTCAGGGTGAGGGGAATAAGGAAGATCGGGCCCAGGATAAAGAGGACGCTGGAACTGCTCCGCCTGGAGAAGCCGAACCACTGCGTGCTTGTCAACGACTCGCCGCAGACGCTCGGCATGCTCGAGAAGGCCAAGGACTATGTCACATTTGGTCCGGTGGATGAGACCACGGTGTTCAACCTCCTCAAGAAAAGGGGCAGGAAAGGCCAGGAGCTCCTGCGGGCCGCCATGGACGAGCAGAATCTCAAGAAGGCGGCCAAGGAGATATCCGGTGGCGCGAAGACCGCGGATTACGCCAACCCTGTGTTCAGGCTCAGCCCGCCGTCCAAGGGGTACAGGAACATCAAGGCGGTGTATCCGGCCGGCGATCTCGGGAAGCGCGAAGACATGGCACCGCTGCTCAAGCGGATGATGTGATTCTTATGGCAAAAAGGAAGGGAAGACAGAAGAGTGGCTATCTGGGCCACAGGACGCACGGACGCGGCAATGTCAAGAACAGGAGAGGCAGCGGCAACCGTGGCGGCCGTGGCATGGCAGGCATCTGCAAGCACAAGGGCACCTGGGCAGCCAAATACGCGCCCGGCTATTTCGGCAAGACCGGCTTCACCAGGCCTGTCGGCAAGGATGTCGAGGTCATCAATCTTTACGAGATAAACCAGAGGGCGGTGCTCGACCAGCTGGAGAACAAGGCCGGCAAGTACCACTTCGATTTCCAAGGCAAGGTGCTGGCATCAGGCTCGGTCACCATGCCGCTCGTCATACGGGCGTCAGCCTGGAGCAAGAACGTGGAGAAGAAGCTGGGCGCAGCAGGCGGCCAGATTTCCGCGCTTGAGACCAAGCCAATGGCACAGAAGCATGCAGCTGCCAAACAACCGACGGCGACATGAAACATTTATAAACGTAATAATTGAACATGATAGCTGAGGTGGATTGGTCTGGGCCTACTTGACATATTGCACAGGATAGCCGGCATCCTGCCGGTCATAAAGCCGCCGGAGAAGCCGCTGGGAACCATAGACAAGCTGATGTGGACCGGCGTGGCTCTCGTACTGTACTTCATGATGTACGAGACCGTGGTCTTCGGCGTGCCGCATGTCGCAGCGGCCGGAAGCATGGACTTCCTGCAGACGATAACAGCGTCCAAGATGGGCAGCCTGCTCACCACGGGCATCGGCCCCATCGTCCTCGCAAGCATATTCCTGCAGCTCTTCGTAGGCGCAGGCATCCTGAACCTGAACCTCAAGGACAAGGCCGAACGCGCCAAGTTCCTGGAGGTCCAGAAGATACTCGCAATAATCCTGGCTTTAGTGGAGGCCATCATATTCGTGGTGGTCACCAAGATGATACCGGTCGCGGCCATAGCCGGACTGGACCCGACCTTCCTCATGGCGCTCGTGGTCTTCCAGATAACCATCGGTTCCATGTTCGTGCTGTTCCTGGACGAGATGGTCACCAAATACGGCATAGGCAGCGGCATCAGCCTGTTCATAGCCGCGGGCGTGTCGCTTTCGGTCTTCGTGGGCCTGGTGCAGCTGATATTCGGTCCGACCGGATTCGTGGTCATAATGAGCGAGGGTGGCGGCGAAGCCCTGCCCAACGCCATCCTGGAGATGCTCCCGTTCGTGTTCACGGTCCTCGTGTTCATGGCTGTGGTCTATGCAGAATCGGTCAAGGTCGAGATACCCATCGCTTTCGAGCGCGTGCGCGGCATGGTGCCCAAGCTGCCGCTCAAGTTCTTCTATGTGTCCAACATACCGGTCATATTCGCCAGCGCGCTGATAATCAACATGCAGCTGTTCTCGGCCGGCATTATCGCCACCCAGTACTGGGACAAGGCCACCGAGAAGCCGACCGACGCGTTCAGCCAGCTCTATGAGACCGGCAAGTACGATTTCTCAAGGGACGGCATCCTTCCGCTCATAGGCTACACCGATTCCCAGGGCCAGCTCCATGACGGCGTCCTCTACCTGTTCACGCCCATATCCGGCCTTGGCAGGTCAACGGTGGACCATTACAATTTCATGACCAACGGCCGTAGCGCCATATTCGGCATCCCTGAGTGGGTGCATGGCATCATGTACGTGCTCATGCTCGCCGCCGTATCGGTGATGTTCGGCCTGTTCTGGGTGGAGACCGCCAACATGGACGCCAAGAGCGTGGCAGGACAGCTTTCCGACTCAGGGCTCCAGATACCCGGCTTCAGGCGCGACCCGAGGATGCTGGAGACAATACTCAACAAGCATATCTTCCCGCTCACCGTGATGGGCTCCATGGCTGTCGGCCTGCTGGCAGGCATGGCCGACCTCACGGGCGCACTCGGAACCGGCACAGGCATACTGCTTACCGTCGGCATCCTGCACAGGATGTACGAGCAGCTCGAGCAGGCCAAGGCCTTCGAGATGTACCCGAGCTTCAACCGCATGATCGGCGAAGGATGACGCGGCAAAGGTCTACTTGGAGACATACGGCTGCACGCTCAACCAGGCGGACAGCGACATCCTCAGGGCGCTTCTCCTCGAATCCGGACAAATCGTTGTGAAAGGTTTTAAAGGAAGATTGGGGGATTTTGTTGATGTGGGGATCGTGGATGCAAACCACGGCTCCCTATTCAGCAGGATGCTTACTGATTCGAACAGAAGGTGAAGCTATGATAATCGTCATGGGATTGCCGGGCGCAGGGAAATCTACCGTGCTGAAGGGGCTCAAGACGGACTACAAGATGCAGAACTACGGCGACCTCATGCTGGAGATCGAGAAGAAGGAGTTCGGCATAAAGGACCGGGACGACATGCGGAAGCTGCCCATCGAGAAGCAGAAGCTGGCCCAGAAGCTGGTGGCCCAGGTCCTTGCCAGGGAGAAGGGCAAGTTCATACTGGACACCCATTGCTCGGTAGCGACACCGTCAGGCTACTATCCGGGCCTGCCCTTCGAGTTCCTGAAAGGCATAAAGGTGGACTGCCTGGTGCTGATAACCGCTGACGTGGCCGAGGTGGCCAAGCGGAGGACCGATGACCCCACGCGCATCCGCGACGTGGATGACATCGCGCTCCATGACCAGATTAACAAGGCCTACCTGGCCGCCTATTCCGCATTCAGCGGCGCGCCTGCGGTGGTAATAACCAACCGGCAGGGAAAGGCAGAGGAAGCCACAGCCAAGCTCCAGGCGTTATTGAAGTGATTGTATGCTAGACATCAAGCTCATCCGCGACAACCCCGGACTGGTGGAGCAGTGCCTCCACCGCCGCAACTACCCTGAGGACGCCCACGCCGTGCTCAGGGAAATAAAGGAGCTGGACGCCCAGTGGCGGAGCATAAAGAAGGAGGAGGACGAGCTCCGTGCCGAGAGGAACCGGCTGAGCATGCAGATAAACGACAAGAAGAAGAAGGGCGAGAATACCGAGGCCGAAATCGCCCGCTCAGGTGATGTGGCCAAGCGCATCAAGGGCATAGCCGTAGAGACCACAACCCTCGAGGAGCAGATAAAGGCCCAGCTGCTTTTCCTGCCCAACCTTCCGCATGAATCCGTGCCTGAAGGGAAGGATGAGAAGTCCAATCCTGAGGTAAGGACATGGGGTGAGCCCAGGCTCGGCCCCCAGGACGTGATAGACCACCATGAGCTAGGCGAGAGGAGCGGCCTCATAGACTTCGAACGCGGGGTGAAGCTGGCCGAGCACAGGTTCGCCGTGCTTTCAGGGCCCCTGGCCAGGCTCGAGCGCGCCATCGTGGATTTCATGCTATCTGTCCAGGTGTCCAGGGGATACAGGGAGATGGCCCCGCCCTACCTGGTCAGCACCAAGACCATGACAGGCACCGGCCAATTGCCCAAGTTCAAGGACGAGCTCTACAAGACCCAGGACGACCTCTGGCTCATACCGACCGCGGAAGTGCCGCTCACCAACCTGTATTCCGGCGAGGTGCTTGAGGAGAAGGACCTTCCGCTGAAACTGACCGCTTATACGCCATGTTTCAGGAGGGAGGCTGGCGCCTATGGCAAGGACATACGCGGCCTCATACGCCAGCACCAGTTCAACAAGGTGGAGCTGGTGAAATTCGCGCATCCTTCCAGGAGCTATGAGGAGCTGGAATCCCTGACAAAGGATGCCGAGCGCATCCTGCAGCTGCTTGAGCTGCCATACAGGGTGATTGAGCTGTGCACAGGCGACCTGGGTTTCGCGAGCGCCAAGACCTATGACATAGAGGTGTGGATGCCGAGCCAGGACCGCTACCGTGAGATATCCTCATGCTCCAACTGCACTGATTTCCAGGCAAGAAGGGCGAATATCCGGTTCCGTGCGAAAGACGGATTGGAATTTGTCCACACGTTGAACGGCAGTGGCCTCGCGGTGGGGCGCACCATGATCGCGATACTTGAGAACTACCAGGAGGACAAGAAGACGGTAAGGATACCCAAACCCCTCCAGGACTTCATGGGCGAGGAGACCATAGATTTCTGAAGAAAACCGGCCGGCTGTCGGCAATCATGTTCGCAAAAGCGAACATGGTGCGCAGTGTTCGGAGTGCCGAACACTACCGAGCATTTGTCAAACCGGAGACGACGACACCTAGAAAACAGGAGAATACCTCTAATGGCCGGTTAATGTTCAAAGACTTAGTATTATTTTTTCGTCTTGGCAACCGCGACCACGCAGGCGATATCGCTCTTATGGTAGAGGTGCCTCTGATTGCTTTTCATGTTCAGGAAGCCGGAGTAGTTCGCCTTCAGCTCGTCCATGTCGGTCTCGAAGCCCGCGGCCCTGAGCTTCCCGAGGCGGTTCTCAAGGGATTCATGCGCCTCAAGGAACTTCAGCTTTGATTTGGCCCCGACGCTCCTCAGCTCGTCCGCGAGGGCGGTCACATAGGCCAGCATCTGGCGGTTGGCCTCCAGCTGCTTTGGCGTGAGCCCGCTTTCCACGGTCTCCAGGTCGCCCTTCCTGACATTGAAGAAGCTCTCGAACTTGCGGACGTTCATCTCGCTTGCGCCGAGCTTCCTTAGTATGGGCGCCACATACGCCGGGTGCTGCCACACCGTGGTGTGCCAGTCGCCTATGACCATCACACCGTTTTTCGCAAGGCCCTCGCGCAGGAGCCTCAGGTGGGACAGGAAGCCCATGTGGTGGAACACCGCGTTGGAGACCACCATGTTGAACGACTCCCTTCTCACGGTGCGCAGGTATTCCTCAAGGTTGGATGATATGAGCGTCTTCCTCGGCTTGAGCGGGTGCTCCTCCAGCCTCTCGAACACGTTGCCCAGCCGCTTGAAGGACGGTTCCAGTATGTAGAAGTGGCACTTGGATGCCAGGGCCTCCGTGACTTCGGAGGACTGCATGGCGTCCAGGATGGCGAGCGTCGTGTCGCCTGTGCCGGCGCCCACGTCTATTATCGCGAAGTCCCTGGTCTTGTCCTGTATGGTCTTGGACATGTCATGGAGCAGGCGGACCACGGTGTCGGCAAGCACGTCGTTCATGTCCTTGTTGCCGTATTCAAGGCCTGCCTTCTCTATGGCCTTCTCTATGGCCGTATTGGCATCTCCCGTGCCGCCTTCCCATTCCGCGTAATACGCGCTTCTGGACCGCTCCCATATCCAGCTCTCGTTCTTCCTGTTGACGGCGATGCCCCAGTTGGGCAGGTACTGGCCGGCTATCCTGAATATGCTGCCCGGCGTCATGGCCAGGCCCTCGCACATCTCGTCCAGGAAAGCGTCTATCTTCTGCAGCTCTTCTATCCTTTCGGCCAGCCTCATACGCTCCCCACGCGGCCACTCCTGGGTGTTCATGCGATCACCTTGCAATCGCCTTCTTCATGGCCACGGTCACGGCCGCGCTGTCGGAGCCGAGCTTCATCCTTATCGGGAATGCGTTGGGCAGGGCGGAGCGCGGGAACGCCATGCGTATGTCGTCTATATGTGTCGTGAAGCCGGCCTTATCCATCTCTTCCATCAGCTGCTTGTTGGTCGTGAACGCGCTCATGATGCGGAGCCGCATGGCGCCCTCGTAGCGCTTCTCGCCCAGCCCTGCGAACATGTCGCGCCAGTATTTGTACTGGTCCATCACTCCGGCCAGCTCCGGGTCGTTAAACCTGTCCGCGCCGGCGCTGAGGTGGAGCGGGCCGAAAAGCTCGTCGAACCTGTTCAGCCTCGCGTGCTCCAGCCCCATATTCTGGAGGAGCAGATACACCTGCGATGGGTGCTGGCAAAGGGCCGAGTGCCAGTCCCCTATCATGAGCACTCCGTCATCTGACATGCGGCTGTATACCTTCGCCAGATAGCTCGCGAGGAACGGCCTCCTGTGCAAATGCGAGAGCGAGACCACGAAATTGAAATTCTCCCTGTTGGTGGCGAAGAACTGGTCGTCCGTCATGGGGTGCGGCACGATGTTGAGCCCGAACGCTTTCAGGTTGTTCTCTGCCTTGGACAGCTTGTCCGAGTAATCCACCAGATGGAACTCCGCCCGGTCCAGGACGCCGGTGAACTCGCTCAGGGCCGTTGCTATGGAAGACGAGAGCCGTCCGCTCCCGCATGCGATGTCCAGTATCCTGATTGGGTCGATGGCCTTTACGCTGCCCAGCACCATCTCCTTTATGAGCCTGGCGATGTGCGTGGCCATCCTTTCCTCTTTCGGAGCAGACAACCCCTTCTTGAGCCGGTGGAGCTCGTCGCCTTCGTAGGTGCCCAGCCTGCCCTCTTCCGCATCCTGTTTGTAGAAATCAGCAGCGCGTTTCTCCAGCTCCGCCCGGTTCTCGTCGGTCACCTGGATGCCCCAATTGGGATACGCCAGCTCTGATGCCCGCAGGATGCTGCCCACCCTTATGGGAATCGGCAATCCGGTGGTTATCTCGCGGAACAGGTTGTCGAACTCGATTATACTGTCCACGGAACTGATGAGATTTATGCTTCCGGTAGTGGGGTCATACGGCCTGATAGACGGCCTGTCCAGCATTTCCGGAGGCTGAGATGGCTTCTTCTCCCCCTCCCTTGTTCCATCCCTCATGATAGTGTATTCGCAGCGTAGGTTTTAAAAATGATACCATTTTTATCCTAAAAGTACCATGAAAGAAAGGAAATCGTTCTGCAAGAGCCCTGACGGGTCCATAATATACACTACCGATGGCAGCTTCATCTATGCCGAAAAGGATGGCGTGGTGATGCGGCTGGACATGTTCGCGGGCCATTACTACAAGCTGAGGCCGTATAACGGCGTGCCCCTGCTTGAGGTGGACGGCCTCAGGATGCAGCTGGTGAAGGATTTCAAAACCCCGCTTGACTACTCAAGCGAGGTCGTCAAAGGGCTGCAAATCCCTCAAAAACCCCAAAACGAACGGGATTGCGTTGCGCTTGACACCTGTATGGGGCTTGGTTATACCGCAATCGCGCTCGCGAAACGCGGCGGGGTGAAGAGTGTTGTGACATGCGAGCTTTCCGAAGCGGTAATAACGCTCGCTAAATGGAACCCGTTCAGCGACATGGTTTTCGCAAAGGACAGCAAGATAGTCCTGATGGACGGAAGCATCGCAGAGCGCATCAAATCCTTCGAATCCGGCATGTTCTCTTATATAATACACGATCCGCCCAGGTTCTCGCACGCGCCCGAGCTTTACTCATCCCAATTCTATGCAGAGCTTTACCGTGTCTGCAAAAAAGGCGCGAGGATTTTCCATTACGTGGGCTCTGTGGGCAAGACGAAAGGCAGGAGGATAGACCGGGAAGTTGAGAAGCGACTTTCAGCCGCAGGCTTCAATTCCATCCGCTATGTGCCGAGGCTGCAGGGCATGTTCGCGAATAAGAGATAAGCATTCAGGAGCCGCTGCAGCCTGAGAGCTGGATCCTGCTCTCACCGCCGGTTTTTATGCCCTGCTTGCTCCTGAAGCCGACATCGGATGCTATTTTCCTGGCTATTCTCCTGTAATCGTGAGAAGGGGCATTCGGATATGGCACCACCTCAAGCGATTTCTTCCTGTCAGGGTCCATGTCAAAGCCCACAAGCGCGACGATATTGCTTTTCTCGCATATCTCAACCATCAGGGGTGCTGAGGGCACAACGACACATGCTGGGAACAGCTTCGCCTCAAGTTCTTTTGCGATGCCCTTAGGCACATCAACACCCTCTGCTTCGGGCAGGGTCAATGGCCTGCCATCCCCCTTAGGGTTCTTCTCCAGTGCAGGTATTCCTACAAACCCATCATTTCCATTGAATCCGAAGACCATCGCATTGAATTCGCAGGAGATTTTCCTGCCGAGCCGCGAGAGGTCCTCCTCTGCCACCCCGTAGGAAAGCAGGGTTTCCTCGTCAGGAGGGGAAATCCTCACCACTCCGCTTTCCTTCATTTCAAGGCCGTTGGTGTTCAGGGCCTCAAAGAACCCTTCCGTGACCGAATAATCGATGCCATGCGTGGTTATGATTGAAAGCGCAGGGTGTTCGGAATGCAGCTCCTCTATCTTCGCGAATACGGCTGAGAGCGCCTCTTCCTTCAGGCGATGCAGCCCCTGGAAGACAATAGTTCCGCAGCCAGGTATCTCAGGGGTTTCGCCCTTCCTGAACAGCCCCATGTCAACATGATTGGACTTTACGTTGATGCCAAGCTCGTCCGCGGCCTGTTTCAGCGGCTCAGGATAAAGCGAGACGACGGTGGTGTCCTTCTCAAGAAGCTCCCCGAAGCACCTCAGGAGACCGACCATCTCCCTGAATGCCGAGAGGTGCCTCAGGCGTTCGTTCAATGCGCTCCTGAATGCTTCAGACTTGTCATTGTGTTCAAGAGCCAATTCCACGGCCTGGTCTGCGGTCAGGCCCCTCTTCATGTAATATACCATCCAGATGTCCTTGTTGGCTTCTATCCTTCTCGCCACGGGGGGCTCACTCACCCCCATATCCATACCCAATCCCTTTGCAGTGGGAACCCCGTCAAACCCTTCTATCCTCTCCATGATTGTCCTGTCAAACCTCTGCTGCACAATCTGCTTCGCATAGTTCGGCATACTGCCAGACCAATTGGAGTACATCTCCAAAAACCGCTTCTCATCAAGCCCTTCCAGCCATTCCCTCCCGCGCTTTTCCATAGCCTCGGCAAGCTGCGGGTTGGCCTCTATTCTTTTCGCCACGCTATGCGGACCCACCCTGGTCTTCCTTCCCAACCCTTTTGCAGTTGGAACTCCATCAAATCCTTCTATCTTCTCCAGAATTATCCTGTCAAACCTCTGCTGCAGAATCTGCTTTGCATATTCTGGCATGTTAGCGGCACCGCTTTTGTTAGAATACATCTCCAAAAACCGCTTCTCATCAAGCCCTTCCAGCCATTCCCTTCCGCGTTTTTCCATCGCTTCAACAAGCTGCGGGCTGGTTTCAATTCTTCTCGCCACAGCACCAGTGCTCATACTGGTCTTCCTTCCCAACCCTTTTGCAGTTGGAACTCCATCAAATCCTTCTATCTTCTCCAGAATTATCCTGTCGAGTTTCTGCCACACAATCTGCTTAGCGTATTCCGGTAGCGCGCCAGTCAGGCCTCTTTCAGAATACGTCTCCAAAAACCGCTTCTCATCAAGTCCTTCCAGCCATTCCCTTCCGCGTTTTTCCATCGCTTTAACAAGTTGCTGGCTGGTTTCAATTTTTCTCGTTATAACCTGTCCGCTCACTCCAATCTCATCCCCTAACCTCTTTGCATTAGGAACCCCATCAAATCGTTCTATCCTCTCTATGATTATCTTGTCAAATCTCTGCTGCGCAATCTGCTTTGCATATACTGGCATAGGGCCCATCCAGCCTAGATTAGAATACGTCTCCAAAAACCGCTTCTCATCAAGCCCTCCCAGCCATTCCCTGCCTTGCTTCTCCATCGCTTCAAAAAGTTGAGGGTTGGCTTTCATTCTTCTCGCTATGGTTTGCCCCATCACTCCTGTCTCTTCCCCCAATTCCTTTGCAGTGGGAACCCCGTCAAACCCTTCTATCCTCTCCATGATTGTCCTGTCAAACCTCTGCTGCACAATCTGCTTCGCATATTCGGGCATGCTATTGGTCCAGCCGTGGTTAGAATATGTCTCCAAAAACCGCTTCTCATCAAGCCCTTCCAGCCATTCCTTTCCGCGCTTTTCCATCGCTTCAACGAGCTGCGGACTGGTTTCAATTCTTCTCGCCACAGCGTCCCAACTCACTCCAACTCCTCTCCCCAATCCCCTTGTAGTAGGAACGCCGTCAAACTGTTCTATCGCTTTGAGAATTCGTGCATCTAGGTCGTTCTTTTCGTATGGCATCGCTAATAATGTGTTTAAATCTATTTAAAAATGTAGTTATAGCCGATTAAGGAAGATGGGCAGCAACAAGAAAAACAGGAAAATAAGATGAAACAAAAGGGAGATTAAAAAAGAACCGTAGGTCAAAACAAAAAGGAGGTTAAAAAGGAACCTTGGTTCCTTTTACTCCATGAAGAACTGCGCAGTGGGTGGGTCCGGCTTCTCGCCTTTCCTCTCCCTTATCTGACGCACTATCTTGGCCACCAGCTCTTTCGGCATCATGTGATACCCTGCATACTCCTGGTACCAGATAGCCCTTCCCTGTGTCACGCCACGCAGGTCGTTGGCGAAACCGAACATCTCGGCCACCGGCAGCAGGGTTATCACGGTCGCGTTCTCGCCCTCCTGCTGCATGTCTACAAGCTGGCCCCTCCTTCCGTTCGTCAGGGTTATCACGTTGCCTGCATACTCCTGCAGGGTGTTTATCAGCACCTTCTGCTTGGGCTCGAGCAATGACACGCCTGCGGTCAGCATGGCAGCATACATCGCCCTCTTGGCCGTGGGGATCATCTGCGCAGGCCCGCGGTGGATGTTGTCCTCGTGCAGATTCGCATCCATCAGCTTCACCTTTATGCCGCTCATCTTCTCCTTGGCGAGCGGTCCCTGGTCCAATGCTTCCTCGAATCCCTGGATGAGCAGCTCCTCCACCTCGTTGAGGTTCTGGATGCCCTTGGTGGAATCGATGAACACGCTGGCGTTGTGGATATCGTAGATGCTCTTGGCATCCTCGCGCTCCATGCCGAGCTCCACGAGCTTCTCCCAGACCTCCCTTCCCTTGGGCCGGCCTTCCTTGACCACGCCGTCCTGGATTGCCTGGATGATTTCCGGTTCGAGCGGCTCCACTGTGACCTTTATCTTGTTGTGCTTGTTGGGCGACTTGCCTTCCACAACAGGAGACCTGCCGAGCAGGGCTTCGCGGTACACCACGATAGGTGGTGATGTTATAATTGGCACCTTCTTCTCGTTCCTTATCTTGTATTCAACGATTTCCAGGTGCAGCTCGCCGTTGCCGCTTATCAGGTGTTCGCCGGTCTCTGCCAGCTGTATCTTTATTGTCGGGTCCTCCTTGGATATGCTCCTCAGGGCTTCAATCAGCTTGGGCAGGTCCTTCTGCTCCTTCACCTCTATGGATTTGGTGATGACCGGTTCTGAGTAGTGCTTTATCTGCTCGAACGGCTCAATGGGCTCGAGCGATATGGTCTCTCCGACATAGACGTCCTTCAGGCCGACGACTGCGCCGATGTTGCCTGCCATTATCTTCTGGGCAGCGACCCTGTCCGGTCCCATGTAGATGCCCACTGACTGGACTTTGGCATACATCTTCTTGGAAGATATGTAAAGCTGGACCCCTTTCTCCACTGTGCCTGAGAAGAACCTGATGACCGCGACTTCGCCTGCATGCTCGTCATACACGACACCGAAACATACGCCGATGGGCGGTCCTTTCGGGTCGCAGGCAACCATGAACTTGCCTTCATCGGAATTGATGTCCCCGTGCTTCCACAGGACCGGTATACGGTAGGGCTGTGCCACATTGGGCGGCGGCAGGTGTGTGATTATAATCTCAAGGAGCACGTCATCCAACGGGCTCCTGTCCACCAGGTACTTGTGGTCTTCGGCCACGCACCGGTCATACATCTCCTTGAATGTGATATTGAACTTCTTCATGGACTTGATGGACAGCGCCCATTTGTTGTATGCCGTTCCGAAGGCGACATTGCCCTTGTTCACGTCTATGAGCCAGTCCTTCCTCTTGTCCTCAGGGGCGTTAGCCTCTATGATCTTGTTGACCTGGGTTATTATCTTCAGGAACCTCTGCTGCATGCCGTTGGAGTCCAGCTTCAGCTCGTTTATCAGCCTGTCTATCTTGTTGATGAACAGCACCGGCTTGGCCCTCTCCTTCAATGCCTGCCTGAGATTGGTCTCTGTCTGCGGCATGACTCCTTCCACAGCATCCACGACCAGGCAGATGCCGTCAACCGCCCTCATGGCCCTGACTACATGGAAACCGAAGTCCACGTGCCCCGGGGTGTCTATCAGGTTGATAAGGTGGTCCTTGCCCTCGAAGTTGAAGCCGAGCGATACGTCGGCTGATTTGATGGTGATGCCCCGTGCCTGTTCCTGGACATCGAAGTCTGTCCATCTCTGCTGCCCTGCGAGTTCTTTTGAAATAAGTCCGGCCCTCGCGATGAGCGAGTCGGTGAGCGTGGTCTTGCCATGGTCCACGTGGGCCACGATTGCGACGTTGCGCACCTGGCCGATGTCCTCCATCATCTTCTGTACTTCCTCAACTACGAATTCCTTTCGTGCCATATATTTACACCTGACAAACTAGTATCTCTAAGCCTAGATTAGTGACGTTAATCAGATGGGAAAAGAATATAAATATAGGCGGGAGTTGCTGAGCCAAGGTCCTGCGATGCACATACCTGGACTTTTTATCACGAGGAGCATATGTAATTTCAAACAAATCTATTCGAATTTTCATGTAATTTTAAACAATATTTTAGCATATTTCTATGTAATTTTAACACCAATCAATGCAGAACTATGTAAAAGAAGCTAGTATTATAAACCTTTGCCATGATATATGTATAACATGGAAGGGGGAGGGAAGTCCAGAAGTATCCGGCTCGCGATTTATGATACGCCGACCAAGGTGGGCAAGGCGCTTTCCACTAATCTGAAGAAGGCAGGCCACATTGTCCTTTTCGAAGGCCTCCTGAATAAGGAGACCGCACGGGTGGATGCCGACATCTGGCTCAACAAATGGTCTTTCAACCTGAAAGACGAGTTCCTCAAGCAGGCCCATCCGAAACGCGGCATCATCACGCTCACCGCGGGCACAGACCATATAGACACGAAAGCGATAAGCGGACTCGGCCTGAGGCTCGAGACCTGCCCGACATTCTCTTCAAATTCAGTGGCAGAGCTTGCGCTCACCCTTGCCCTCCGCACAATGCATACGCCTTTCGTCAGGCCTCTGGCGCCTGGCCAGCTCGTCTTCTCCTATTATTCTGATGAATACGCAGAGCCGGCGGTGGCGCAGATAGCGGTGCGTTCAAGGCAGCTGGAGCAGAGTCTCAAGCGCACCAGGTCTTTCAGCTACTTCGACAAGGATGGCCGGAGGCCCAGCGAACCATGGAAGGACAGCGAGCTCTGCTCCCTGCGGATAGGCATTGTCGGCAAAGACCGCAAGGCCTCAAAACTCGCGAAGATGCTGAAATCCGGCTTCGGTTGCCAGCTCCTGGGCGATGAGGCCAGTACATGCATGAGGCCCTACAATGTCCGGCAGGTGAGCCTGACCAAGCTTCTGCACGATTCGGATTACGTATTCATGTGCACAGAAAAGAACGGGGCCCTGCATTCCACGATGACAATCGTTTCGCCGTCGATGGTGATGCCTGAGCGCCATCTCACGGGCTCAAAGGTCGCGGTGCTTGGCACCGGGGGCATCGGCTCCATAATCGCGAAAGCCGCCCGGCTCGGCTTCAACTGCAACGTGTCCACGTTCAACACGACAAGCGCGCCGCTCGATAGCGTGATAGATGGCGCGGATTTCGTGTTCATTGCGCTCCCTCTCAACGACTCCACCAGGGGCATCATCGGCAAGAGGCAGCTGGACATACTCGCGCAGAGCCGGCCTGTTCTAGTCAATGTGACTCGGGATGCCATAGTGGACAGCGAACGCCTGTTATATCATCTGCAGTGCGGCACCATCAGGGCATATGGCACCGATGTGCTGCCTGATGACAAGAAACTGTGGTCAGGAAAAGAAGCCGAAGCCATCACAAAGATGTTCGCAGAGCGCCCGAACGTGTTCGCGACGCCGCATTACGGGGACTGCTCCAAGGATTCCCTGAAAAGGATGATAGCCGAGGTGCGCGAGAAGCTGAAGATATTCATGGAGGGATGATATGGCAGGGAACAGATTGGAAGGACCGGAAGGAAAAAGCCCCAGTCAGCCGCCAGTGCAGGATGACCGGACGCGCAACCCGTTCAGATCACGCAGGTACGCGGAGGGTGACCGTGCCAGGCACCTGGTGGAGATGAGGAAAAACCTTTTCATCACCTCGTCCACACAGGTGGCTTACGAAAAGAAGATCAAGGACCATCCGGAACTGGCCGGTCCAGCCAACTGCTTCAACCTGTCCTATGGCGATCCGGCATCCTACGGCCTGGACGCCTATGCTGGCGTGGCCAGGTTCATGCGGCGTTTCATCAATTTCGAGAAGCCGTCGGCCTATTCGAAATATGAGTTCACCGGTGATCCGCTGCTCGTCGAGCAGCTGAGGCTCGGCACCACGGGCCGTGACAAGGATTACGTCACAGTACCAGCTCACGTCGCTGTCTTCATGGCTCCTGGTGTGGCCGGCTCGCTCCGCATGATGTGTCCGGCCATTCTTCTTCCTTACCGCCACCGGGAGGAGCAAGACAATGTCATCGTGCCCAAATGGACCTACCTCTCCCATATGGCAGAGGCCGCCCTGGCCCAGGCCGAGGTGCGCTGCTGCAACCTTGAGAAAGACGGCCAGATAGACCTGAACCACATGGCGACCCTCATGGATCCCAACACCCGCGCCGTGATATTATCCACGGTTGGCAATCCGCTTGCGACCGCCATAGGGCATGACCGCTATGATGACATGCTCAGGCTCATATACTCCAAGATGATTGAGTTCGATCATCCGATATCAGTCATCGCAGACGTGATATACGAGCATTTCAGGCGGCCTTCCAACGGCGAGCGCCTGGACGCTGTGCAGAAGCACCTCAAGCTCGGCCTGCGGGAAGGCGTGGATGTGCCTGTCTGGGAGACCTCCAGCTTCTCCAAGATGTTCGCCATGGCAGCCCAGAGGTTCGGCTATTTCAGGTTCCTGCGCACCTGCCATTCTGACCCCACCAAGCCGAAATTCGCAGAAGAACTGGACGATATGCTCGAAGCAATCAATATAATCTATGGCACCACGCTCAATCCTGTGCCGAGCATCATCCAGAAGCCCATAGGGAAGATGTACTACTCCATAAGGGCCGGCCTGCCCGAGGAGGAGAGCCTCGCGCCTCTTGCAGCTGTCCTTGCATCTCTCCGCGAGCTGACCGACATGGAGGGCACCGGAGATACGCATACGATGGTGTCGGAAGCCGTGGTGAGGGATATGATCCAATCGCTGGGCATCGATCCCAATACGTGGTTCACCACCTCAGCCATCGCCAAAAGGCTCCGCAAGCTCGCCAAAGACGAGCTCGGCGGCTACAAGGTAGACACCACGACCAAATCTGTGGAAGCCATAGGACAGAAGCTCCAGGCTGCCGGCTTCATTAAGGTCAAGACCGTGGATGTGTCCATAGAAAAGATGAAAGCGCTTGGGCTGGCAGCCGCAGCCAAGCACTGCGGTGCCGAGCAGAATGTTCTGGCCTCGCTCCAGCAGGCCGTGCAGGCCTTCAACCTGAAGATAAGCAAGGAGAATGTCCAGCTGCTGGCCGGTGGAGTGTTCAACGGACTGACAACACCGTCCGAGCCGATTGAGACCGAGGAAACAGCCGCTGGCATGGTGAGGCACACCTTCTACAGGCTCACGTGCAGCCTCCCGGTCCCTTCCCTGGAACGCAGGGAGAACGGGCAGCTCAAGCTCTACGGGATATCCGAGAGGCCGGAGTGGTCGAGGTTCGCGACGGAGTTCAACAAGCTGCTGCCAGGCGACAAGAAACACCTGGGCATCCCGATGGAAAGCCACCTCTATGAGTCGTTCAAGCAGGAAAGGCGGCAGCTCATCTGGAGCAGGACCGATGCGTTCGTTTGTGGCATAGAGCAGATGCGGAAAGAAGGTCTGGGCATCTATCTGCATCCATCCTACTACGATGAGAACGGAAAACTGGTGCCCGAGCGCGTGAACTCGTTTTACGTCCTGTTCGGTTTCGATGCGCTGCGCAAGCCAGGTATTTCCCAGGCGGCTGAGCTTGTCAACCTGTGCGTGGCTAACCGTGTGAACGACCGCATGAAGATAATCAAGGCCACCCCTGGCGAGGTGTTCCTTTCGCCGGAGTGCAAGGACGAGGACAGCTCATACATACGTGGTGTCACCCTGCTCCCCACCGAGAAGGAAACCGAAGTGCCGGAGGACCAGAGGGTGGAGCGCATGCTGGAGATATTGCGGGTGGTCGCGATGTCGCTGCGTTCGCGCTCGGAGATGCCATCTCCGCCTGCTTCGGGCCAGTGAGCAAAAAAACCAAAAACGCCCGCAGAGCGGACGGCGTTCCGTCCGCTATGGGCAATTTTCCCCGAGGCGAACCCCGGCGCTGAACTGAAAACAAAAAGAAAAATCGCCCTCGCGGGAACTTCGTTCCCGTCGGGCATTTTTGTGAATAAAAACGCCCTTGTGGGGACGTCGTCCCCAGCGGGCAAATTTTTGGTAAAAATTCGCCCTCGACGGGATTGCCAGCACCGTTTTAGCGCGCCAGTTTTTGGCGCACCTTTTTCCTAAAAAGGTGCGTTTGAACCCGTACCCTGGCCTTCGGAGGGCCGCGTCATATCCAGGTTAGACTACGAGGGCATGGATTAATCTGGGCAGAAGAATTAATAAAAGAGATAAAAAGGAAAAACTTCAGAGCGTGTTCAGCATCTCCTGCGTCTTGTAGTACATGTACAGGATTGGCAGGCCGAACAGCCAGAAGAAGAATATGCAGATGAGCAGGTAGATGGTCGCTCCCATCGGGTAGCCCGCCGCGCCCTTCTTCTTTGCCGCTCCTTCCACATCACCCATGAACTTCCAGATGATGTAAATGTTGACCAGCGGGATGAAGCACAGGATCAGCTGGATGATCGGGTTGTACGCCGCCTTGGTGGCCGCCTTGAACTCATCGAACCACTTGTAGAGCAAGTAGAGGTTCACCAGCGGTATTATTCCCATTATAACTGCTACTATCGGGCTTCTTGCCATAAATGAATCACCTGCCTTAGCCCCTCGTCTAACCCTTTTAATGCTTGCGCTGGGTGTGGTGGAAAGGGAGAAAAGCGCACAATGTCGCTTTCCGGTGGGATATTTTTAATGCTGACCTGGTATCTACGTGCGAGGTGCATTATGAAAACCACAAAATATGAAGTGACATTTGATGAGAAAGCGGGCAGACTGGAACTGTTCATACGGTTCTTCTGGATGATTCCGACCATGATTGTGCTATGCGTCCTGGCGTTCATCTTCTACTTCGCATACATATTCCAGTTCCTGCACATCCTGGTCCTGGGCAAGAGGCACAAGCTGCTGCACAGCCTGATACTTAAGTACATGGCCTACTCGACAAAGGCAAACACATACGTCCTGTTGCTGACCGAAGAGAGAAACCCGATAATGCCAGAGGACTGAATCCGCCGCGATAATGCGGCATCTTCTTCTTTTTCTTCCTTCCAATGCGGCAGGAGCACGAAGACGCCCACGAAGAGGAAGCTCCCTATTTATCGGACATTCATCACGCTAATCTCGGGATTGGAGAGGAACCGCATCACCCCCCTTGTGATGCCGCAGGTCACATATATCTCGGTATCGTCATCGAGCCTCTCTCTTCCTCCGAGCACATGTCCGAACGGCAGCTCCATGATTGCCTGGGTGATAAACGGCAGCCTGACCTGCCCGCAATGCGTATGGCCCGAGAGGATGAGGCTCTTTCCTTCTATTTCCGAAGGCTCAACCGAAATCTGGTTATGGGCGAGTATTATCTTGGGTATCAAGGCGTCTATCCCCCTGCTCGCGTTCTGATAATCATTCCTGCACACCCATTTGTCGTCCAGGCCGATGAGGGCGAACCGCTCGCCATTGATATCCAGCACCGTGTTCTCGTTCCTTAAAACGGTGATATTCATGCTCTCGAGCTTGCTTTCGACCTTATCGCCTAGGCTTGGATCGGTCGGGCATCCCCAAACCCCGTAATCGTGGTTCCCCAACACAGAGTAGATGCCATACGGAGCTTTGAGGTCTTCCAGGGCAGACAGCCTATCCAGCTCGGATTCCCTCGCCTCGATGACATCTCCTCCGATAAGGATGAGGTCCGGCTTCTGCTCGTTTATTTTCCCGACAACATCTTCAAGATAGCCCGGTTCCTGGGAAATGACGTGGATATCGCTTATGAACACGATTTTTACCGTTCCGTCCTGCCCGCCAAAAAGGTCGAAATCATTCTGGGTGGTGACAAGCCGGTTGGGCTCTATGAAAACGGCTACAAAAAGAAAGATTAAAATTAGAAAAGCGATGACGAGGTTGATTCTCAAGGAGAGTAGGACTCCCTGCTTTATCTCGTCCAGCGTCATCTTGCGCTTCTCGACATGCGCTCGGTCTCGTCGCGCTTCTTTATGGCGTAGGAGGCCTGCATGTCTCCCTTGGCGGTCGACATTATCTCGGCCGCGAGGGCCTGGGAAAGCGATTTCGGCTTGTTGAACGAGCCCATCAGCGCCGCGAGCGAGATGTTGCGCAGGGCCATGTCCAGTCTCCTGGTGGCCGATACGTCCACGGCTATCTGGTAGCTCACTCCGCCGTGCGACACCCTGGTCACATCCTCGCGGGGAGCCGCGTTCTCAAGGGCCCTGATGAGCACCTGGATGGGATTCTCCTTGGTCTCGGCCTCGACGATGCCGAGGGCCTGCTCCACTATCTTGAGCGCGTGGAGCTTCTTGCCCTGCATCCTGCCTTTGGTCCTGATGACCTTGCCGGACGTCTTCTCGCCCGTGCCTCCCCTCATGAGCTTGTTGGCCAGCCTTTCCACGACGTTTATCTGGGTCTTGCCCAGGGCCTTCTTGGTGTGCCTCCCGAACGTGTGCGGCACCAGGATGGGCTTGAGCGAGATGTTCTGCGCCAGGCTCATGTCCTTTATCTGGATGTTGTCGACAGCATATTTGCCGAACAGCTTGTCAGTCATAGCATCATCTCTTGGCCTTCTCCTTCCTGCCCTTCCTGAGCATCTGGAGGTCGATGTTGTTCACTGCGACGACCTTGTACCTGACGCCAGGTATGGAGCCCATCTGGCCGCGCTGGGAACCGCCCAGGCCTGCCAGGATGACTTCGTCGTGCTCGTCTATGAACGTTATCGCCTTGTCCCTCACGGCGTGGGCGCTGACCACCTTGCCGTTCTTGAGGAGCTGGCACTTCACGCATTTGATGAGCCCTGAGTGCGGCTGCTTCTGCTCCAGCACTATCTTCTCCAGGACTATCGCCTTGGCCTGGGGCGCGCCTTCAAGCGGGTCGAATTTGCTCTTGAGCCTGAGGGTCCTCCTCTTCCATCTCTTGGAGAGCCATTTGTGCTTCTTGCGCTTCCTCTGCAAGTTCCTTCCTGCGAATTCACCATTACTCATTAATCCACCTGATACGAAATAACGTCTGAATATAGAGGTCAAACATAGTGCTGGATAGGGTTTATAAACATCACTTCTTCGCCCTTATCTCCCTTCTCTTGGGCCTCATGTATGCTGAGCCGCACTTCCTGCACTTGTCAACAGTACGTCTGTTCCTTGTCTTGCACTTCCTGCAGATGTTTATCTCTGCAAGCCTTGCGTCTGCTTCTGGAAATTTACCCATTGGTTAACACCTAAATTAGGGATAGTGGTCTAACCTATGCTCCGCATTGTTTTTAAACGTATTCAGGAGAGGATGGCGTTGAACAGCAATCCGGTGAGGACGAACGAAATCGCCAGGACCAGAGTGAAAATCGCGAGCAGCTTCGGCTTCAGCACCCTCCTCAGGATTATCATCTCAGGGAGCGAGAGCGCGGTCACGCTCATCATGAACGCCAATGCCGTTCCCAATGCCATGCCTTTGCTCATCAGGGCCTGGACAATAGGGATTGTTCCTGCGGCATTGGAATATAGGGGTATCCCTATCGCTACGACCAATGGCACAGCGAGTGGATTGTCCGGTCCTGCGATGTCAGCCAGGAATCCCACAGGCACGAATCCGTGGATGAACGCTCCGGCAGCTATGCCCAGCACTATGTAGGGGAAGACATTCGTCACGATATTGACCGTCTGGCTTTTGGCGAAATAAAGCCTTTTTTTCCAGCTCAGCTTCGGCTCCTTCGTCTTCTCGGAGCGTTGCTTATAGACGAAACCTTCCACCTCGCCCTCAAGGTTCATCCTCCCTATCGCTATCCCCGCCACCACCGCCACGACCAGCCCGGTCCCGATGTAGAGCGCTGTCACCTCCCAGCCGACCATGCCGAGCAATAGCGCAACGGCCACCTCGTTCACCATCGGGCAGGCTATCAGGAACGAGAAGGTCACGCCCAACGGCACGCCTGCCTCCACAAAGCCGATGAAAAGCGGGACAGCGGAGCATGAGCAGAACGGTGTCGGCACACCCAACAGCGCCGCAAGCACGTTGCCCGCGCCTTCCTTCCTCCCGCCCAGCAGTTTCTTCACCTTCGGCGGGGTCACGAAGGTCCTGATTATGCCGACCAGGAAGACCATGATTATGAGGAGCAGGGTGACCTTTATCGTGTCGTATATGAAGAAGTTGAGCGCTTCGGCCAGCGCATCCCCTGGCGTCATGCCAAGAATCTGGAAAATTATATAACCTGCGAAATCCTCGAGCGGTCCTGCAGCCATCATATCAGCTCCAGCATCCTTTTGACCTTCGGGTCAGACACGCGGTAGATGCACTTCCTGCCCTCCTTCCTGCACGACAGGATGCGGGCCGCCCGCAGCTTCTTCAGCTGGAGCGACACCGTGGGCTGCGCTTTCCCGACCATCTCAGGCAGTTCGCATGCGCACCGCTCGCCCTTGAGCAGTATCATGACGAGTCCGAGGCGCGTGGTGTCTGATAGTGCCTTGAAAATCCGCGTGTCCATAAAATATTTATGAATGTAAATATTTATATACGTTTATTCGTCATCTGTCCGTCTCTTTCGACATCTGTCGCAGTTTCTTCCTAGCGCCATGGACACTTATAACCACCTCTATCTATTGGAACTTACCACAGTAACCTACAGAAAGAGGGGAAAATGGCATCCCAAACCACCTTCTCATAACAACGCCCACTTTCCCGCTTTAAATATGCGGTCTCTGAAAGCAGGGTGGAGCATTTATAACCTTTTTCTGCCTTGCTTTAGCTATGTCACATAGTGCAAGCCGCGTCTTAGTATTACTCATTATATTAGGTGTTTTTTTCGTCCAGTTTGCGGCAGCCACTTCAGTAGGGGTATCAAACTCGACCCTTTCTTTTTTTATGACCTCTGACCATATTGTAGGAAACCAGCTCGTAGACTTAAGTCCATTTGATGAATGCCCGATTTCTTTGAATGACTACGGGAACGCCACTGAAAAACCTGCCAGCTGGAAATGCCTAGCCTGGCTTAGCTCAGCAAATCAAAGGGGCAGATATTGTTCCGGAATCTGGAACTGCACGCAAAAGAACGGGAATGTATGCGCGCAGTACAATTGCACTGCATGGAGCGATTCTGCAGACAACCGAAACGACCGGTATTGTTCAGCTGGATGGAATTGCACAACCTGGGGGAATGCCTCTTGTACCTCATGGAACTGCACTGGATATACGGAGAATCCTGCAGGAGGTGCATCTGATGACATCGCTACAATCTGCACTGGGATATGGAATTGCACGCAGTTTAACGGTTCAATGTGCTCATTCTGGAACTGCACTGCCTGGACAAATGCGACAGCTACGGACACGGACCACTTCTGCGCTGGCGGCTGGAACTGCACAGGAGGATTTTCAGGTACAGAATGCAAAGGATGGAACTGCACAAGGTGGGAAAATGGAACTGTGGCTGACACAAGTGATAGATATTGCAGCGGAGTCATAAACTGCACCCAGTGGAGCGGGAATGTTTGCTCATTTTGGAACTGCACTGCAAGAAGCGCAGGGGCTGCAACAAGAGATGAATACTGCGATAATTTCCAATGCACAAACTGGAATTCGGCAACTAAAGTCTGTGCAACATGGAACTGCACAAACTGGACAGAAGCCGCCGTGGTCAACAAAGATTTCTATTGTTCAGGGGGCTACAATGCCACTACCTGGATTACAGATGACACAACAAATCCGGTAATCAACTCAATAAATGATGCCCCGGACCCTGTAATTGTGGGCAACAGGATAACCATAACCGCAAACGTCACCGACAACCTAAACGTGGACAAGGTATGGATGGATATCGATGGAGTTCTTTACAACCTGACCCAGAGCGGCGCCAACTGGACATACGTGTACAAACCAACCTTCTCTGGGATGCAATTTTATACTGTGTACGCGAACGATACTTCCGGAAACAATGCAACAACCAAAGCAGGCAACTTCACGGTAATCGCGGACCCGACCCACTATGGAATAGGCTACCTGGACGATGCGATCGCAGGAAGCGCGGACTTTAAAGTGTATACTTTTGAAGGAAACGGAAGCCTGATTTGGAACTACACAGCGACCAACTTTATATTAGCAGTTGCGGCAGCAGACTTTGACGGCGACGGATACCTTGACGATGTTCTCGAAGGCGGAAAGAACAAGATAATTCGCGCATTAGACTACAACGGGACATCCCTCTGGAGCTACACAGCAGCAGCTGAGGCAAGGGCAGTCACCGCAGTGGACCTTGATTCGGACGGATATTTGGACGAAGCTGCGCTAGGCACCGGGGGCGCCGGGGGAGGCCTTGTCTACGCATTCAATTCCACAGGCGGCCTCCTCTGGAGCTACGACACAGGGGGAGACGTCGCGATGAAGGAGGCAATAGACCGCGTGGACCTGGATTCGGATGGCTACCTGGATGACATACTTGTAGCAAGCAACTCGAAAAAGATAATCGCGCTTAATTCAACAGGCGGCCTTGTTTGGAGCTTTACAAGCGCTAACAATATGAGCGCGGTTGCAGCCGCAGATTTTGATGCGGATGGCTATTTGGAGGGTGCGCTTGCAGGAGGGGAAGGTAGCATCGTTCGCGCCTTTGATGAAAAAGGAACGAGCCTCTGGAACTACACAAGCGGGGGCCCGGTGAATGATGTTGCTGCAGTTGACCTGGACAGCGATGGCTACCTGGACGATGCCGCCGCAGCTGGCGATGACAATAAGATTTATGCTATAAATGAAACCGGCGGCCTTGTCTGGAGCTTCACAAGCCCCACCGCCGCAGACATGCTGGTGGTTGCAGCAGCCGACTTTGATTCGGACGGCAAGCTGGACGACATTACGGGCGGGGGGCTCGACAATATAATCTACGCTTTCAACGGAAGCGGAACCCAGCTCTGGAACTACACGCTCCCGGACGACGTCCTTGCGGTTGCAGCAGCGGACTTTGACTCGGACGGCAAGCTGGACGACGTAATCGTGGGCTGCAAGAACGACCAGGTTTACGGTTTTGAGCACAACGGAACCAAGCTCTGGAACTACACAACAGGGGGCGACGTCCTTGCGGTTGCAGCCTTTGATTATTATACGCCCAGTGCGGGCCTTCCGAAAATCGCAACCGACAGGTCTGTTTATGCACAAAGCGGCAACGTTTCCATGAACGGAACCAACTGGGGCAACAGTTCGAATATAACCATAAATATTACCTATGGGGGCAGCCCAATCAGCGGATTCCCGACCACAGTACTCTCCAACGCAACAGGGTACATAACCAAAAACTTCACCCTCTCTCCCTCAGCAAGCCTTGGCACTTATACGGTTTTCGCCTACAACACTTCAAACAAGTCATCCAATGCCACAACATCATTCGAAGTTGCAGACATCTACGTTTATCCCCCCGGAACCCTGATAATCCCGATGGATTACAAACAGGATCCGAACTGGGACAGCCTTAAATACCTAAGGGCTTACGGCATGATGTACCGTTTTATCAACAACTCCATGCCCGTGGATTTTGTCGTCAGCCCCCAGTGCGCATATTTTGATGCGGTAGACATCAACACAAGCATCGCCTACCACGAGGATTACTGCCACGGGACCATGATCATCCCGGACCCCAATACTTCCACAAGCGTTAACGAGGCGTTCACATACCTGAATACTACCCTTTGGAATTACTATGATGCGGGCGCGGGCATATACCCCTTCAGGAACGTTACTGTGCACAACGGTTCCGGATACATACGGACAGAAGACAGGCTGCACATAAAGACCCCCCTGAAGCTGGCGTTGTTTGACGACAAGAACCAGGGCAACATTAAGGCCACGCTTGATGCATCCTATATCCCGTACACCAAGCTTTCAGAAGCCCAGATTATCGGAGGCTCCTTGAGCAGCTACGATTTGCTGTACATAGACCATTATGACTTCACAAAGGATCCCGCAATCAGCCAGAATGCGCTTGTGGGCGCAATCAAGAACTTTACGGATAGTGGCGGCTCCCTTTCGGTAGAGTGCATCGCCACAACCTCCCTGGAAACAAAACTCCAGGCATTATACGGAACCAGCTATTTCCCGGGCGTTATCAAGGGCCCTGGCGCAGCAGGAAGCATAAGGGTTGCGTACGAGGACGACCCGATAACGCAGACGCATAACCTCACGGGCCTGGACAATGAGGGCGGGGCGGTGCCCACACTGGACGTGTCCGGAGTCACTATAAATTACACAATACTGCTGGTTGATGACAACTACAATACGGACAAAAACATTACGAAGCTAATCAGGCGGGTATATAACGGAACCAATGGAACAATCTCTTATGTCCTATATGCCGGGGGGCACATAGGAACAAGAAAAGGAGACCCCGGGGAGGTCCCCAGAAACAGGATCTCCGTAAACAACTTCTTCCTGGCCGCGAGCTTAACCAGGGACGTCCCATCCACAGTAACGAACCTCAACGAAACCGCCGTTGGCACAACCTGGATTAACTGGAACTGGACCAACCCGATAGACAGCGATTTTGACCATGTTGAGGTCTGGATAAATGGAACTTTCTATGCAAACGTATCAGGCCCCACCCACTCAATCAACGTTACCGGCCGGAATCCCGCGACATTATATGAAATCCAGACAAGGACAGTGGATATATTCGGCATGATAAACACTACCTGGGTAAACGATACAGCAACCACATTGCCTACACTATCATTGACGATCCAGAGGCCGCAGAACAATACCGCCTACAATACGAGCACCCCGAACCTGAACTACACAACGACCGGAACAAGCTGCTGGTTCTCAGTGGACGGGGGAGCACCGAACTATTCCATCTCATCGTGC